>Ga0123339_10001180_pt1 | contig 18451 bp, 17 predicted proteins | sample lystaG_FD_89956 | JGI IMG/M metagenome (GOLD analysis project Ga0123339, IMG submission 89956) | Glacier valley bacterial and archeal communities from Borup Fiord, Nunavut, Canada, to study Microbial Dark Matter (Phase II) -... | ecosystem: Environmental > Aquatic > Freshwater > Ice > Glacier ... | reverse complement strand
CCGCTCGAGCACGTTGAGTTCCTCGGGCGGGATGTTGTCGCCGTGCCAGTCCGAACCCTGGTCGAAGCCGTACAGCACCTTCGTCACCGGGTGCCAGCCCCAGCCGACAGTGTGGCGCAGACCGCTGGCGAACACCTCGCGGCTCTTGCCGTCGGGCGCGATGCGGAGCATGGTAGCCGCCTCGGGGTCGGGGGTCAGCGAGTCGTTGTTGGGCGTGCCGAAGGTGGCGTACAGGTAGCCGTCCGCGCCCCAGCGCAGGGTGCGGGCCGGGTGCTGACCAGGGTCGGGAAAGCCGTCAGCGAACACTCGAGGCACGCTCAGGCTGCCGTCCCCCGCCATATCCATCACCCAGATGGTCTTGGCCCCCACCACGTAGAGCTTGCCGTCCTTCACGTCGAGGCCGTGGGCTAGTGTGAGGTTCTGCGCCACCTGCCGGCGCTCGGTGGCCTCGATTTTGCCGTCGCCGTTCAGGTCCTTGAGGTAGAGGACATCGCTTTGCTGGCGGCGGGTGAGGTAGATGCCGCCGTCGGGCATCACATACATCATGCGGGCGTTGCCCAGTCCGGTGGCCATCACCTTGAGCGTAAAGCCCGCCGGCAGTTTGAGGCGACCCAGTTTATCGCTGCTGAACTCGAGTGGGGTGGGTTCGTTGCGGGTGGCGGTGACGCTGACCACCGGTTCACCCGGCTGAATCGGGCGCACCTCTGGCGCGGGTTTCTGCGCGAAAACCCCGCTCGAGACCGCCAACAGTGAAATCAACAATAATTTTTTCATGCAAATCCTCCAAAAATATTATGCTGGAAGGCAAAAATTCGAGCCTGAAGCCGACCTGAGCGCCGCCGCTTCTTCAGATTTGCCCAATGCTGGGTGGACGTTTGATGCAGGGTTATTCAAGGCTCGATGATTGGCTTTTGTGACCTCTAGCGCCCTGACTTATACCGACTGCTCGAGCCGACCCGCAAATCCCGTACAATGACCCTCACATGAGTGCGTCTGTTCACCTCCAGGCTCTGGGCCTCACCGAATACGAGTCGAGAGCCTACACCGCCCTGCTGGGTCTGGGACAGGCAGCTCCGGCCCGCATCGCCCGTCAGGCCAGTATCCCGCGCCCCAAAATCTACGAAACCCTCGAGCGGCTCGAGGGGCGTGGACTGGCCAGCAAGGTGCAGACCGCTCCCATCGAGTACGCGCCGCTGTCGGCCCGCGAGTACCTCGAGCGCTCCCGGCGCGAGTTTGACACCCGGCTCGAGCTGCTCGAGCGCGAGATGGCCCGCATCACCCAAGAAGGTGCGCCCGAGGCGGTTTATCCACTCCAGGGCGAGGCTGCCATCCACTCGGTGGCCCAGAATATGGCCGAGAACGCCCGCAAGGCGCTCTCTATCGCTGGACACTTTTACGGCACGCTCGAGGACCACTCGCCGCACAGCGCCCAGGTGATTCGCGCTCCGCTCGAGAATCTGCCACCTATCGCCAAAGCCGGACAGGAACCCTTTTTGTTGGCCAGGGACGGCGAATCCGCGCTCATCGCCCACTTCGGCGGCGGGGTCGAGGCGCATGGGGTGCATACTCACAACATCGTCATCGTCAAGCTGGTCGAGGGTTACATTGCGCTGGCCCAGCGGGACCGTAATCTGGGAGCCTTGCCCCAAAGCGAAGGACTTATTGAGGGCGATAGCGACGATAAAATGCAGGCGGAGAACTCGAGATGATTACAGGTCTGGACCACGTATTAATCACCGCCCCCAAAGGGCACGAAGCCGAGGCTCGAGCGTTTTTCGCCGAGTTTCTGGGCATGGTCGAGCTACAAAAACCCGACAAGCTTAGCACCCTGAATGGCGTGTGGTTCGGAATGCCCGATGGTCGCCAGCTTCATACGCTCACCGCCGAGCCGTTCACGCCTAGCAAGCGCGCCAGGGTGTGCTTGCGGGTCAAAGACCTGGATTTGTTCGCGGAAATGGCCGAAAACGAGGGCCACCTGCTCGAGTGGGATGGCCGTACCGACGCGCGCCGGGTTTTTCTGCCCGACCCGTGGGGCAACCGCCTCGAGATTGTCGAGGGCGAACATGTAGCTGTGGCGCTCGAGGAGTGAGGAAGGCTCGGTATGGTGGACATCGCCCCCTTCACAGCCGAGCAGACCGAGAGCGCCTTCGCGCTGATTCTTCCCATCCAACAACTCGAGTTTGGCATTCCCATCACCCGAGCCGACCAGCCCGACCTCGAGCAGATTCCTATGAGTTATCAAGTGAACGCGGGCAATTTCTGGGTGGCGCTCGAGGATTCGCGGGTGGTGGGAACCCTGGCCCTGATGGATTTGGGCGGGGGCCGTGGAACGCTGCGGAAGATGTTCGTGCATTCCGAGTTCCGAGGTGTTCCTCACCGCACGGGTCAGCGCTTGCTCGAGACCCTGCTCGAGTGGTCCAGGGCGCACTCTTTCCGCGAAATTTTGCTGGGAACGACGGAAGTCATGAAGGGCGCACACCGCTTTTACGAGAAAAACGGTTTCGTGTCGCTTGAGGCCAGCGAATTACCGCCCAACTTTCCCCGTTCAGCGGTGGATACGGTGTTCTACCGCTTGACGCTTTGAAAGCTCGAGCTGATAGAGGTTCAAAAGGTATGGCCCCACCTGCCGCTCCTCCACCTTCTCGAAGCCGTACCCCTCGTAAAAGGCGCACAGTGGTGGGTGCTGGCTCGAGGTGTCCAGCCGCAGAAAAGCTTTGCCTCGCCCCCGCGCTTCGGCTCGAGCGGCGTCCAGCAAAGCGTGCCCCAGCCCCTGTCCCGCGCGTGCTCGAGCGGTGCAGAGTTTGTGTGCGTACATGGCCTCACCCTCGAGCGCGTCCGGCCAAATGAGGAGGTCGGAGTCCATCAGCACCGCCGTTCCCACCGCCTCGCCCTCGAGCGTGGCTAAGTACATCTCACCCATGCGGTAGTGTTCAAGCAAAGCTTTGGGGGTCAGCTCGAGCGGGTTCCACAGGGTTTTTCCTTCACGCTCGAGCCACAGGGCGGCCTGGGTGAGCAGCATTGAAAACTCGGGCAGGGTCTCGAGCGTCACCGGAAGTAGTTGCAGATTCACCGCTCGAGTTTAAACCCGCTCGAGAATCAACTTGGGTTTAAACCTTAGCGCGTCCGCCGCCACGAAGTGCAGCGGCACGCCTTCCCACTCTTTGAGCAAGCGCTCTGGGTTGACCCCGTGCAGGTGTCCGTACACCACGCAAGTGGGCCGAAACTCCTCGAGCAGCGCGGTAAAGCCCGTTGGGTGCAGGTTGGAGGCGGTGGGCGGGTAGTGCAGCAGCACCACCGTCCGCGCGGCCTCGAGCTTGCGGGCGGCTTGCAGGCTGAGGCGAAAGCGCTCGAGTTCGCGTTTGTAAATTTTTTCGTCCTCGAGCGTGTATCCGTCGGAGTCGGGGCAGGTCCAGCCCCTGGTGCCGCAAAAAGCGGTGTCTCCTAACTTCAGGGCGTCGTTTTGCAGCGCGTACATCCCACTCGGCAAACTCGAGCGCAGTTTGCTGATGCTGGGCCACCAGTAGTCGTGGTTTCCTCTCGAGAGAATCTTTTGCCCCGATAGCGCGGCGATGGCCCGCAGGTCGAGCAGCGCGTCCTCGAGCGACATGGCCCACGAGATGTCGCCGGGAATGAGCACCAGGTCCTCACTCGTGACTCCCGACATCTCCCAGCCGTCGAAAAACGCCTGCGGGTGTCCGGTCCAGTTGCCGCCGAACACGTCCATCGGTTTGGGCTGGGCCTGCGATAAGTGGGGGTCTGCGATGGCGAACAGGCGCATAGGGAGGAGAGTAAAGAACAATCTGAACGGGCAGAACAGATTGTTTTACCGTGCGTTACCTCCTCGAGTGGAAATTTTTTGTGGGCTGCTCGAGCGTCGAGTTCGCTTCAGGATGGGGAAAGGTCGGGTTCGGGGTGGCTCGAGCACATCACCCAGACAAAGAAAATCCCCCGCGAGGGGGGAAATCGTGGTCGAGGTGGGAGGATTCGAACCTCCGACCCCTTCGTCCCGAACGAAGTACGCTACCAGGCTGCGCTACACCTCGACACCGCTTGATTCAAGCACTAAGAATTTACTCGTCTTCGTCTACGCTGTCAAGTTCCACCCTCGAGCCTTTGGATTGCCCACGAGCCTGCCCAGTAGATTGTAGGGGGGCCAGCGCCTTCAAGATGTCGCGGCTCGAGAATCCTCGCCGCGCCAGGAAGCCGTAAGCCCTCGCATGACCCTTCGGCCCCGCTGCCTGCCAGCGGTCCCAGTGGCGCTCGACCAAGCGCTCGAGTTCGCCCTTTTCCAGCTCCGGGTCCACATTTTTTAGCGCGGCGGTCCCGGTTTCATCGTCAATGCCGCGCTCATACATCTTAGCCCGGATGCGGTAGCTGCCCACGCCCCTGGTGCGGCTCAAACTCTCGGCCAAGCGCGAGTCGTCCACGAAGCGGTAATCTTTGAGCTTCTCGAGCACGCCCGAAATCATCTCGCTTTGAACCTCATCCTCGAGCTGGGCAAACGAGCGGCTGAGCTTGTGAGTCAACTTCTCGAGCATCTCGCGCTCACTGAGCGCCCGCTGCGAAAGCACTGCGTAAGCGTACTGGAGCAGCTCGGACGCAGACGCGGGTGGCAGAACTCGAGCTTCACCCGAATCGGCACTCGAATTTTTGCGGGAGTATCTTCCAAATCCAGCCATAATTATTCAGTATAAACATAACGTCACCTAAGCCCTGTAACCTGAATCCCGCAGCCCTTATAATTTGCGGGTGAATCGCTTAACCCGTCTCGAGGTGGACTCGCTGGCCATCATCGACCACCTGGCCCTCGAGCTGGGCGGTGGTTTGTGCGCCTTCACCGGCGAAACCGGGGCGGGTAAAAGCATCGTGATTGACGCGCTGGGGCTGCTGCTCGGGGGTCGGGCCTCGAGCGAGATGATTCGCAGCGGGCGCGAAAGCCTGCTGGTCAGCGCTTTCTGGGACGACGAACTGGTGGCGGGACGGCGCGTCACCGCGTCTGGGCGTGGCACCGCACGGCTCGAGGGCGAGGTGGTTACGGTTCGTGAGTTGGGCGCGAGGGTGGGCGAGAGGCTGACCCTGCACGGTCAGCACGCGGCGGTGGCGCTGCTGAGCACCCGCACCCACCGCGAGTTTTTAGATTCTGGAATTTCAAAAATTCTGCTCGAGCGCTACTCTGCGGCCTACACGCAGTTCACCGTCGCCAGGGACCGTCTCGAGCGCCTGAAGATGAATGAGCGCGAACGCGCGCGGGAGCTGGATTTGCTCGAGTACCAGTTCCGCGAAATCGCGGATTTGAAGCCGGTGGTGGGCGAGGAAGAACCGCTGGAAGCCGAACTCGAGCGGCTGAGCAACCTCGAAGAAATTGCGGCCCAGGCGGCGCAGAGCCTCGAGCTGCTGCAAGAAGCCGACTACAACGCGCTCAGTTTGCTTCAGGAAGCGGTCAAGACGCTCTCGAGCGTGGCCAAAGTGGACCCCAGCGTGGCCGCGCTGCGCGAAAATCTCAAGGAGCTGGTCGGGGGTATCAAAGCGGTTTCACACGAACTGAGCGCCCTCTCCGAGGACAGCGCCCCCGACCCCGAGGAACTCGAGCGAATCTCCACCCGACTCACGGGTCTGACCAAGCTCAAAAATAAATATGGGGCCACGCTGGGGGACGTATTAAAGTATGGAACTGAACTCGAGACCCGGCTGCTCGAGTTGCGCGGCGACGACGCCGACTTGGGCGACCTGGAAGCGAATCTGGCGCAGTACCGCGCAAAGGTATTGAAGGTGGGGTCTGAACTCTCGAGCGAACGGGCAAATGTGGCGCTCGAGCTGGGTGAAAAGCTGGTTGAGGTGGTCCGCAAATTGGGAATGCCGCACGCTCGCCTTGAGTTCGCACTGACCCCAACAAGTGAGCCGTCCTCGAGCGGCCTGGAGAGCGTGGAAATCCTGTTCTCGGCCAACCCTGGCGAGGGTTTGGGACCGCTCTCGAGCGTGGCCTCTGGCGGCGAACTCTCCAGGGTGATGCTGGCCCTGTCCACCGTGCTCGGCTCGAGCACCCCCACGGTCATTTTTGACGAGGTGGACGCCGGAATTGGTGGCGCAGCGGCGGGCGCGGTGGCGGGGCAGCTCGAGAGTCTAGCCGCACAGCATCAGGTGCTGGTGGTGACGCATCTGGCGCAAATTGCCGCTCGAGCGGACCATCACTATCTGGTGGAAAAGCGGGTACGCGACGATGGCCGCACCGAAACCACCGTGCGAGCACTCAGTGGCACAGAGCGGCTCGAGGAACTGGCCCGGATGCTTTCTGGTGCGGTCTCCAAAGTGGCGCTCGAGCACGCACGGGAGCTGCTCGAGGGCCGCTCGCCTCGCGTTGGGGTGGCGGAATTGCCCAAAGCCAAAAGCGAGAAAAAGCCCGTCTCAGCCAGGGGGTAATCCGGTCTTGGTGGGGGTGTCGGGAAGAGGCTCGAGCCAAGCCCATAAATCGGGCTGCGGGTCTGGCCCCTCACCCTGGCGCTCCAGCAGGTCGTCAAAACCCTTCGTTCCCGGCAGCCAGCCGCGCCCACACGCCGCGCACCACAGCGCTGGCTCGTTCCACCGGGTCAGGGCGCGCTCGAGCGGCCCTTGACAGCGGGTGCAGTGGAGAGACTCGAGCGTGGGGGCTTTCACCGGGCTAGTGTAGCGCGTCGGGACGGCTCGAGGGGGCCGCATGGGCCGACCAGAACCTACAGTCGTGTGTAAACACCCCCCACCCACGGGCGCGGTGGGCTGCTAGAGTACAAAGGCAATTTCACTCTAGGAGTATTAAATCATGACTTATCAAAAAGTAGTGGTTCCGCAGGGCGACAAAGTACACATGGAAGGCGGAAAGCTGGTCGTGGGCCACAACCCCATCATCCCCTTCATCGAGGGCGACGGCACCGGCGCGGATATCTGGAACGCCTCGGTGCGCGTGCTCGACGCTGCCGTGGACAAAGCTTACAGCGGCTCGAGGAAGATTCAGTGGATGGAGGTTTACGCCGGGGACAAGGCCAACGAGGTGTACGGCGAGGTCGTGTGGCTGCCCCAGGAGACGCTCACGGTGCTGCGCGAGTATCTGGTGGGCATCAAGGGGCCGCTGACCACGCCGGTGGGCGGCGGTATAAGGAGCATCAACGTGGCGCTGCGCCAGGAACTCGATTTATACGCCTGCGTGCGTCCGGTGCAGTATTTTGCTGGAGTGCCCAGTCCGGTCAAGCGACCTGACTTGGTGGATATGACCATCTTCCGTGAAAACACCGAAGACATCTACGCGGGCATCGAGTTCCCCGCCGAGAGTGACGACGCGAAGATGCTGCTCGAGTTCATTCAAACCAACTTTCCCCAGATGTACGCCAAGATTCGCTTTCCCGACACGGCGGGACTGGGCATCAAACCCGTTTCAAAAGAGGGAACCGAGCGCTTGGTGCGGGCGGCGTTCCTATACGCTGTTGAGAATGACCGCTCGAGCGTGACTCTGGTTCACAAGGGCAACATCATGAAGTTCACCGAAGGCGCTTTCCGCGACTGGGGCTACGCTTTGGCGGCTCGAGAGTTCGGTGCGGTGGAACTCGATGGCGGTCCCTGGATGACCTTCCAGAACCCGAACACGGGTAAGACTATCGTCGTGAAAGACATGATTGCCGACAACTTCCTACAACAGATTCTGCTGCGCCCCAGCGAGTACAGCGTGGTCGCTACGCTCAACCTCAACGGCGATTACCTCTCAGACGCGCTGGCCGCGCAGGTGGGCGGCATCGGCATCGCGCCGGGGGCCAACATCAACTACCTCACCGGGCACGCGGTGTTCGAGGCCACGCACGGCACCGCGCCCAAGTACGCGGGTCAGGACAAGGTGAACCCCTCGAGCGTGATTTTATCGGGTGAAATGATGTTGCGTCACCTGGGCTGGAATGAGGCTGCCGACCTCATCGTGGCCAGCATGAGCAAGACCATCGGGCAAAAAACCGTGACCTACGACTTCGCCCGCTTGATGGACGGTGCCACCGAAGTGAAGTGCTCCGAGTTTGCCGACGCGCTGATTAAAAACCTGTAAATCTCGCCGAGCACGGCTCTAGAGCACAATTTTTAAACGGGAGGGGCGTAGACTCGAGTCATGAGCTACGCCCTGATTGCTGTTCGTGCGCCCCGTGCCGAGGTGCAGGCCGCCCTGAACACGCTCGAGCGCCACGCTGACATTCTCGAGGAGGGCGGGTACACCGTGGTGCAAGACCACGCTCTGGCCGCGCAGGATTTGCTGACCGTGCTTTACTCGGGCGTAGAGTCCGACCTCGAGAAGTTGGCTCGAGAGTTGTCCCTTACCCTGAAAGTTGCTATTTTTGCCACCCTGAATTTTGATAGCGAAGTGCTGGCTTTTTTTGCCTTCTCGAGCGGGGTTTTGGTCAGTCAATACAACTCGAGTCCCGACTATCTGGCCTGCTCGACCACGCCGCCGGTGGCCGAGAACGTAGATGAACTGGCGGCGCTGTTTGGCAAACCCGAAAATGCTCGAGCGATAGCGCAACTGCTGGGGCGCAAGCGCGGACTGGGCTTTTCAAATGAACTACAGCGCCATGAGCAACTCGCGGCTTTGCTGGGTTTGCCGCGCTCGAGCGTGGTTGGGGTGGCCTCGAGCGCGGTTTGATGCCACTTTGCCCTCTCGAGACGGGAGACTTGTCTCCCGTCTCGAGAGCTATAATTCATTGACCTTAATAAAGATTACTTTCTCAAGCGCTTAAGTGAACGTACAGTTAAGAGAGGCCAGAAACCTTTTTAAAAAGTTAATTTTCTACCGACTTACTCATACGTTTTGAGCAAATTATTTGTACAAAACAAATGAGAAAGTCTCAAAAGTTAAAGTTGAATGACAATTATGTGTTTTCCTGTGAGATAGTTAGCTATCTCGCATTTAGCTGGTTGGTTGCCAAAATTTGTTTCAGTTAGTGTTGAGTACGCAGAACTACCTGCAATGAAGCTCGAACTGAAAAATCCGCCTTTGGACTCATTAGTATGACACGGCAGCATTAGTTTCTATTCGGTAACTTACGAGAGTATTGTATTCACCGCTTCTTTCTCACTCGATAAATCACCGACTCGGGTATTACTCTATACGTATTAGGAGTAATACTCACAGGGGCTGCAATTGCATTCAGCTTAAACTCAGGTAGGGCTTAGTATACTATTTATGTGAGTTTGGTAAAATCCTCAACTATCTATCTCAAGCTTCTTATTTAATCTGGGACAAGGGAGGAAAGAGCAAAACTTTATAGAATTTTAAATTAAAGATGGTCAGCTATAAACTGAAACGCCCTGCATTTGATTAGTACGGCGTTTATAAAAACATTGTTTTTAACTCGATTGACAGGCGTGGAACAATGAGGATCACCCAAAGATGTTGAATCTTCGCACATCTCCCGCACATGCGGTGTCACAAATGCTGAGTCGTCGGCATGCGACTCAGCTTGGTTCTCCTAAATCCAGAGCGTCTCTGGGCCGTGTTTTAAAAGTCTGGTTACACGACCACACCTCGGGCATCATCAACATTGCGGGCTTGGAAACTCAGGTGGGCCGCTTGGTGGTGCAGCGAGGTCGGGTGATTCACGCGCTCTGCGGTGTACTGCCACCGCTAGAAGCAGCGGCTTCACTGGCCATGTGGCTCGAGAGCACGGACGTGAGCGCCGTTACCCTCTCGAGCGACGAAACCGCGCTGGTGTGTGCGGCGGTGGATGGGGAGATGATTCAGTTTCAGACTCCGCTCGAGAGCGACCCCATGGCCTGGACTTTGGTCGAGAACCTGTGTCGCACCGGTTTCGATGGAATCCTGGCGCTCGAGCGCAGCACCACTCTGGGCGTGTGGCGCTTCAAGACGGGGCAGATGGGGGGCAGCGAAGCTTTCCCGGTGAGCACCCTGGGGTCGCGCATGACTTTGCTGCGCTGGGTGGAACGAGACCTGCCGCCCCTGGGCCTGGGGCCGTTCAGCGCCGCTTTGCAGGCTTCGGTGCCAGGCAGCCCCGCCGAGAGTGCTTCCCGCGTGTGGAAGGTGTTCGAGCAGGGCCTGCACGAGCAGCTCGACGTTCGGGCAGGCCGCTTGGTGGTGCGCCTGCGCCAAACTTACGGCCATCTGAAAGGAGAAGAACTTCTCTCGACCCTGGCTGTGGAACTCGAGCGCGCTACTGGAGCCACTGACCTGCTCGAGCGGGTGTATCGCCCCTCTTGAACCCTGCCCGACCCACGCCACCCACCGTTAGACCCTCAACCCTCGCTGTAAACCGTGGAGTTTTCATGAACATCCCGCTTCTCACCCCCGAGCAGTATCAACTGGTGGTCAACGTTCTCAACCTGTCCGTCGCTTCGCTGGGGGCGTCGGCCCTGCTGATGGTGCTGCTGCGCGAACGGGTCAGTCTGGCTTACCGACTCTCGCTGAGTCTGATGGCCGCTGCCACCGCGATGGCCTGCTACCACTACCTGCGCTTGCTCGAGAGCTGGCGCGGGGCCTTCGCCCTTAGAGGCGACGAATTCGTACCCAGTGGCCTGCCCTACGGTGACGCCTTTCGCTACGCCGACTGGCTGGGCACGGTGCCACTCATTCTGGCTGCCCTGATGCTGGTTCTGGACGTCGGGCGACTGCGTAGCCGCAGCCTGGTGACTCGGATGGTGATAGCCGCCTACGCCATGCTGATGCTGGGTTACGTGGGCGAGTTGCAACAGGGCAGCGCTCGAGTGGTGTGGGGCGTGTTGTCCACCCTGCCTTTTTTGTACATCGCCTTCGTGCTGTGGGGAGAACTCACGGCGGTGCTGCGCTTCGAGTCGGCGGGTGTGCGCTCACGCTTTGCTCAACTGCGCTGGCTGCTGCTGATTTCCTGGAGTCTGCAACCGGTGGCCTACGCTATTCCGCTGTTTGGGACCTCGAGCGCCCAACTGTTCGTGAGCGCTCAACTCATTCACTCCACGGGGGACATTCTGGCCAAAGCGGTGTTTGCCTTGCTGCTTTACAGCTTGGCTTACGAGAAAACTCTGGAAGTGCCGTTGGTGCGCGCCGAATCCAACCCAGAGGGCATTTTTTCTCCTGCCGACTGAGTGAAGGTTTAAGCAAGACGTCGTTTGAGCCTCAGTTCCTTGCATCGTGCCTTGTCTGATGCGCTCGAGCATTCCAAGTTAAGCTTTCGGGCATACCTTGAAAGTGTTCACTTTAAAGTTTACAATTGACTCCATATGACTGATGGCTTCGACTTCGGCACTGAGGATGTGCTCGAGGCTGAAATTGAAGCCATCTATCAAGCTATAAACAGTGGAACCTTACGAATTTCCAAACACGCACAGAACGAAGCTTGGCTTGATGGTCTGAGCCGTGAGGACGTTTTGGATATTGTGGCTCTCTACGACGAGGTAAGCAAGGATATGCCTGACAACTCTCTGGGCCGTGCGCCCGGTCTCAATTTCGAGCGTGGTCTCTATGGGGGCGTTCGGGCGCTGGCAAAGGTCGGCTGGAACGGATATGGCTTTTATATCGTTGTCACCGTGTTGGTGAAAAGATGAACAGAATTGAAATCCCTGTGACGCACCTGCTCAAGACCCCAGAGGGTGGAATTTTACGTGTGCATGGCGTTCCTGCTCTACTCGAGCCGAATAAAGACGAGTGGTCCTACAGCCTCGAAGTAAGCGGACACCTCGAGCGCCTGGTTCGTCCTGTCCTCGAGCGGGGTTTGATTGCGGGCGACGCTTTGGACCTCGAGTATATCGAGAGCGAAGAACCGCTGCTCAACACCAATCCCATCAGTGAGATGGTGGCTCGAGCCATCGTACAGAGCGGACTGAGCAAAGCCGAAGTCGCCCGCCGACTGGGCGTGCCCCGCACCCTCGTCACACGCTGGACCCATCCACGCTATACAGGACATACCGTGGATACTCTCGAGCGCATTGCCAGGGTGCTTGGAGGTACCCTGGCGGTAACTATCGAACTTGAGGGCGCAGCTTAAATCGTAACTTTCTCCCTTGCCAGCCGCGCAAATTTATCTTTTCCCTTCTGTAAAACGATAGCGTTCTCGAGCGACACCATTGTCATAGGGTCTTCCACGGTCACGCCGCCGAGTTTGAGGCCCCGGTTCTGAATCAGTTTCTTGGCTTCCCCGTTGCTCGAGGCCAGCTTGCCCATCACCGCCAGTTTGCTCACCGCGATTTGACCGCCCACCAGCTCACTCTCAGGAACCTCGAACTCGGGCAGGTCGTCGGGGATGCCACCCACCGCCACGCTCTGGTAGCGCATCTGGGCGCTCTGTACGCTCGAGAACGCCTCGAGCAGCAGGGTAGCCGAGGTTTTGGACGGGTCCAGACTAGCCTGAAGCTCGCGTACCACTTCTTGTGCCAACTCATCGAGTTTTGGCTTCATATTTGCAATTACTGTGTCAAATGCGTTGACTTGACGCAATATCTCCAGATTGTCCATAATATGGCGTTGCTTGAGCTTCGATTCGTACTCACGTAATAAAGGCAATTGCGTTTTGAACAAAGCCTCTATATTTTCACTATATTCATTGTTCAACCCAAAAGCGTTATAAATCTGATTGATTTTATTCATTTTCTCGAATAATTCAACAGATTCTTCCACCCGTTTTATTAGTAAGTCAAGTAAGTCACTTCCGCTTTCTCCATACTTTAGGCCGAAGGTAGCGTTGTAAACCTCGTTCATCAGCACCTTGAGCGTGCTCAGGCTGGGCTTGTTGACCTCCGAGTTCTGCACGAATGACGTCACCAGCGTGGCCAGGATGCGGTGCGCCGTGACTGGATGACCTGCCAGCACGAGCGCGATGTCGTCCTCGGCCAAGTCGGTGAGCAGGGTGAAGTAGTTGCCCAGCAGGGTATCGGGCACCTTCATCAGCTTGGCGTACATCACGTCCGGGCTGTCGGTCAGGCCGATGTAATTGTCCAGGCTTTTGGACATCTTCTCCACACCGTCCAGACCGATGAGCAGCGGCAGGGTCATCACCACCTGCGCCTCCTGACCGTACTCGCGCTGGATGTCGCGGCCCACCAGCAGGTTGAACAGTTGGTCGGTGCCGCCCAGCTCCACGTCGGCCTCGAGCGCCACTGAATCAAACGCTTGGGCCAGCGGGTAGAGCATCTCGTGGACCGAAATGCTCACGCCCGCTTTAAGGCGTTTGGTGAAGTCGTCGCGCTCGAGGATGCGGGCCACGGTGTACTTGGCGGTGAGTTCAATGATCTCCTTGAAGCCCATCGTCTCGAGCCACTCGCTGTTCCAGCGAATCTCGAGCACCTCGCTTTCCTGGCGCAAAATGAGTTTGCACTGGTCCAGGTAGCTCCTGGCGTTAGCGCGGGCGTCCTCGAGCGACAGCGGGGGCCGGGTTTTGTTTTTGCCGCTGGGGTCGCCAATCATGGCCGTGAAATCACCGATGAGCATGATGACCTTGTGGCCCAAATCCTGAAACTGGCGCATCTTGCGTAAAATGACCGCGTGGCCCAGGTGCAAATCGGGGCGGGTGGGGTCGGCCCCCAACTTGATGCGGAGCGGAAGGCCGCGCTCGAGCTTGAGTTTGAGGTCATCTTCGGAAATCAGGTCCACCACACCGCGTTTTAGAATATCTAGACTCATGTATGCTCCAATCATAAGAAAAGTGCGCCCATAGGTTGCGGCGCACTCGAGGTTTCGGAAGGGATTGACGCTTTTCCAGGGGACCTTAGTGCTGTTGGAGCAGATAGGAAAGGCGATTCATGCCCTGAGTCTAACATGAGGCTCGAGCGGGCGCAATCGGCTCGAGCCTGAGTGCTAGCGTTTGATTATGTGCTACACCATTGAACTCGAGCAGGAAACCGACGGACACACTCTGGCAGAAGTGCTCGAGCTACCGGGTGTGATGGTTTACGGCGATACCCCGCTACAAGCCATTGTTGAAGTTCAGGCTCTGGCTTCACGGGTTATTGCCGATAAGCTCGAGCACGGTGAAATAAATCCCTAATGCTCGAGCGCCCTTAAACCCGCCCCAGCTCACTCAACCCACCCTTAACCCTATCTCCCACCGAAACCAAAAGCTCGAGGTCGTCGCGCAAAATCACCAACTCCACCAAACCCTCGCGCTCGAGGAAGGCTAGTTTTTGCCCCGCATGTACGCTCTCACCGGACGAAACCAACAGCTTCACGTCGGTGTCCTCGAGCAAGTGGTGAACCAGCGCCAGCTTCAAACCCTCACCCTCGAGCAGCAGGGTCAGCTTTCCATTCTCGAGCTGCGCGTGCCGCCCCACCAAATCGGGGATTTGCCCAGCCCAGAGCTGCGCCCGCTCGAGCGCACCCAGCAACTCGTCTTTGGCTTTGGCTGGAACATCCACCGCCCTAGTCAAAGTGCTCGAGAAGGGTGAAACCACGAAGCGCACGTCGAGCAGGCCCACGTAGATGCCCAGTAGCCAGCCCTGAACCTCGGGGCCGTGCTCGAGTCCGGTGAGTTCTCCGAGTCCGATGTCCTCGCCCAGAAGTTCGCTGCGAACCCGTCCCTTCTCGATGCGGCGGATGTGCGTCACCAAACCGTCGGCGGTGCTGTACACGAGTCCCGTGTCTTGTGGGGTCGCTCGAGCGGGGTCGCGCACCTTCCAGAAGCGGTCCAATAGAATTTTGGACCCCGCCACCACTGCGCCCGCCACCAGGGTTCTCGCCAACACTTTGCCGCCTGAACGTACTTTGCTCATGGGACGCACTATAGCAACGCAGGATGTGTTTTTTAGACACCAGACATCAGATTTCAGACCTTTGGTTTTTTGTCGTCTGAAGTCTGCCGTCTGCTGTCTCGCATACACAATCGAAACCCTTCTTACCGCACCCTCGAGCCAAACTCCGCACACTGAATCATGGTTTTGAAAACGTACCGCTGGCCCGCCCTTGCCTTGCTCATCAGCTCGAGCCTGGGCGTTCAGGCCCACGAAGCGCCCGCGCTGCCCGACTCGAGCCTCGGGAAGCCCGCGCAGCAGTTTAGCTGGCCCTTCGCGGGCAATCCTGGCCCCAACACCTGGTTGCTGGGACAGGGTTACGGCAACACCACTGGAGCCTATAATCGCCGCAGCAGCGATTACAGCGCGGGGCAGGGCGTCCACTTCGGGGTGGACATCTCGGCCCGCTGTGGCACGCCTGTGCTGGCCATCGCCGATGGTCGCGTGACCGACGTGGACGGCCCGCACGGCTCCGCGCCGCACAATCTGGTGATTGTGCACGCCGGGAATTTATCGAGTTTGTACGGACACCTGCTCGAGCGCTCGAGCCTCAAGGTGGGACAGCAAGTCAAGCGCGGCCAAATCATTGGCAAGTCGGGCGATTCGCAGTTCACCTGCGTGAGTGCGCCTCACTTGCACCTCGAGATTCGGGACGCCAGCCATCGGCGCTTTTTCAATCCCATAGGCTACCTCAAGGCCGATTGGGACAGCTTGAGTCTGGTGGGCGGCTTCGGGCGCGGCTACCAGCGCGACCTCGAGCAGCCCCGAAAGTGGCAAAGTTTGCAAGACCAGCCCCAGGCCAGACGGGGCGGCGCGCTGCTCAACGACTACCGCAATCCCTGGCCTCCGCCTCCCGGCTCGAGCGTGAAGTTGCCACCCGTGGCAAGTTACAAGTTTCCAAAAGTGCAGAGCGCCGAGCTGTTGGCCAACGCCGCGCCCACGCCCACCTCGAGGCTACAAAAGCTCACCACGGGCGGCTGCTGCGCCAACCCTTCCTTCTCGCTCAACGGTCAGAGCGTGTATTTCCTCGATAAGCCGTCCTCGAGCGCCAAAACGGGTTTTTACAGCGTGAGCGCGTCCGCGCCCAAAACACCCGCTTACCTGGGGCCGCTGGGCTTTCTCTCGAGCGACGCCACCTACGTGAGCTGGCCGCAGGGGACCTCGAGCACGGTGGAAACTCTGGGCACCGGAGCGCGTTTCACCCTGCCCACTCAGGGCGCGAATCCGGTGTGGTCGCCATCGAGAAACCTGGCGACCTGGACCGTGAGTTCGCAGAGCGGCAACTTCGACCAGCGCAAGCTCGAGGTTTACGTCTCGAGCAAAGACGGCAAAGCCCGTAAAATCGCCACTCGATACGGCGGCGGCTTTGCGGGCTGGCTGGACGAGGAAACGGTGTTGCTCAGCGGTAAACGCGCTCCAGGGGACGCGCTGAGAGTGCTCGAGTCGCTGAACTTTCGCACCGGGGGCAGCAAAAACCTGGCCAAAGCGCAAAACTTCCGCAGCCTGTCGCTGTCCCCGGACGGCAAAAGCATGGTCTATACCGTGGCCTTCGACGTCAAAGAGCGCAATGGTCAGTTTTTGGTGTCCACAGCGGGCGGCAAGACGCTCGAGCTGTCCATCTTCGGCTCGGTGCGCTGGCGCAGTGCCGATAAATTCCTGATGATTCCGCTCGAACCCGGCAAACCCCAGCGAATGCTCGAGATTGACGCCTCTACCGGAAATTCCCGTGAACTGCTGACCCTGCCGCGCAAGGTCACGCTCGACGACTGGAGCGTGTCCCCATCGGGTTCACTCATAGTGTTTCGCTCGAGCGGGGATTTGAACCTGTACTCGCTGGCGCTGCCCTGAAATGCTTTAAACTCCTCCCACCACCGCCTTAATCCGCTCGAGCACGCCCATGTCCTCGAGCGTGCTCAAATCGCCTTTCGGTTCCTCGCCCGCCGCAATCTGGCGCAGCAACCTTCGCATGATTTTTCCGGAGCGGGTCTTGGGCAGGCCGTCCACGAAGTAGATGTGGTCCGGGCGGGCAATCGCGCCAATTTCTTTGGACACAAACGCCTTGAGTTCGCTCTCGGTCACGCTCGAGCCGGTCTTGTTAATCACAAACGCCACCACGCACTCGCCCTTGATGGGGTCGGGCTTGCCCACCACGGCGGCCTCGGCGGTGGCGGGGTGCTCGACCAGGGCGCTCTCGACCTCCATAGTCCCGATGCGGTGCCCGGATACGCTCAGCACGTCGTCAATGCGTCCCACGACGGTGAAGTAGCCGTCCGCGTCCACCCTAGCGCCGTCTCCGGCAAAGTAGCGCCCCTCGAGCTGTCCCCAGTAGGCACTCTTGTAACGCTCGAGGTCGTTGTACACCGCTCTAAGCATACTGGGCCACGGGCGCTTGAGAATCAGAAATCCGCCCTGATTGGCCCCCAGTTCATTCCCGGCTTCATCCACAACGGCAGCGTCCACCCCAAACATCGGCAAACCCGCGCTGCCCGGTTTGGCGGTGTGCGCGCCGGGTAAGGTGGTCAGCATGATGCTTCCGGTTTCGGTCTGCCACCAAGTGTCCACGACGGGACAGCTCGAGCGCCCGATGGTCTCGAAGTACCACACCCACGCCTCGGGGTTGATGGGTTCGCCCACGCTGCCGAGTAAGCGCAGGCTCGAGAGGTCGTAGCGGTTGGGAAAGGCGTCGCCCGCCCGCATGAAGGCCCGAATGGCGGTGGGGGCGGTGTAGAACACCGTGACCTTATGGCGCTCAATCATGTCCCAGTAGCGCCCGAAGTCGGGGTGGTTGGGCGCTCCCTCGTAGAGTAACGAGGTCGCACCGTTCAAGAGGGGGCCGTACACGCTGTAGGTGTGTCCGGTAATCCAGCCCACATCGGCGGTACACCAGAAAAGGTCGCTTGAGTCGAGATTGAACACCGTCTTTGTGCTCAGATATGCGCCCACCATGTAGCCCGCCGTGCTGTGCAGGATGCCTTTGGGCTTGCCGGTGCTGCCCGAGGTGTACAGGATGAAGAGGGGATGCTCGCTCTCGAGCTGCGCGGCTTGATGGGTCTCGGGAACGCCCTCGAGCGCGTCATCCCACCACACGTCGCGCCCCGCTTGCATCGAAATATCCTGCCCGGTGCGCCTCACCACCAGCATCTTTTCTAAGGTGGGAACTCGAGCCGCCGCCTCGTCCGCGTTGGCTTTGAGTGGGACGACCGCGCCGCGCCTGAAGCCTCCATCGGCGGTGATGAGCAGTTTGGACCCGGCGTCGTTCATGCGGTCGGAGAGCGCTGCGGGCGAGAACCCCCCGAAAACCACGCTGTGGACTGCCCCGATGCGGGCGCAAGCCAGCATACTCACGGCGGCCTCGAGAATCAGCGGCAGGTAAATCGTCACCCGGTCTCCGGCTTTAACCCCCAGAGCCTCGAGCGCGTTTGCCGCCTTGCACACCTCACGGTGCAGCTCGAGGTAGGTGAGGGTGCGCGCCGCGCCGTCCTCGCCCTCCCACACCAGCGCCCTCTGGTTTCCCCGCGTCTCGAGCCAGCGGTCCACGGCGTTGAAGCACAGGTTGGTGCGTCCACCCTCGAACCAGCGGGCGAAAGGCAGGTTCCACTCGAGCACGCTGTCCCCTTTTTTAAACCAGTGCAACTCGGCGGCGACCCTGGACCAGAAGGTGTCGGGCTGCTCGAGCGACTCTTTGTACAGTGTCTGGTATTCCTCGAGCGTGTGGCTCGAGCGCGCTTTAGCGGCCTCGCTG
>Ga0123339_10001175_pt1 | contig 18488 bp, 15 predicted proteins | sample lystaG_FD_89956 | JGI IMG/M metagenome (GOLD analysis project Ga0123339, IMG submission 89956) | Glacier valley bacterial and archeal communities from Borup Fiord, Nunavut, Canada, to study Microbial Dark Matter (Phase II) -... | ecosystem: Environmental > Aquatic > Freshwater > Ice > Glacier ... | reverse complement strand
GCGAGGATGGGGTTGAGGTAGCCCATGAGAATGAGGGGCGTGGCCGGGTGGCGCGCGCGGAAGGCGGCGGCTTGCGCGAGCGTGGTGATCAGCGTTGTGCGCGCGGCGAGCGCGCGCAGGCTGGACGCTTGGATCGCAGGCCCGTCCGCCATCGGATCGGAGAAGGGCATGCCGAGTTCGACGATGTCCGCGCCGCCTTCGACGAGCGCATCGAGGATGAGGGTGGATTGTTCGGGGGATGGGTCGCCAGCGGTGACGAAGGTGATGAGGGCGGGGCGTTGCAGGCTGAACACGTCTGCCAAGCGACTCCTGCCGGTCACGTCAGAACCTTATTGTGAGGACCGGGAAGGGCAACACCGCACCACGGACAATGCGCGATGGCCACCATCGAGCCTCCGCCGTCGTGAACTCGTATTCCGTAGGCCCCGGTGTCAGGCCAGAACGCGATAAGGCAATCAGGACAGTCAGCCGGGTCGGCGTGAACATCGCATGTTCGTTCTACGTTCGACTGCATCATGTCACAGCAGTGCTGACTCACAACTCCGCCCCCAGCGCGTCCGCGACCGTGAAAATATCCTTGTCGCCGCGCCCGCACAGGTTGACCACGACGATCTCGTCCGGCCGCATCGTGGGCGCGACCTTGGCCACCGCCGCGATCGCATGCGCGGGTTCGAGCGCGGGGATGATGCCCTCCAGGCGGCACAGCAGCTGGAACGCGTCCAGAGCCTCGGCGTCGGTGATGCTCGTGTAGTCGACGCGGCCGGACTCCTTCAGCCACGAATGTTCCGGCCCGATCCCCGGATAATCGAGGCCCGCGCTGATCGAGTGGGCTTCGGCGATCTGGCCGTCGGCGTCTTGCAGCAGGTAGGTCTTGTTGCCGTGCAGCACGCCCGGACGCCCCCCCGCCAGCGAGGCAGCATGTTCGCGGTCCAGCCCATGGCCCGCGGCCTCCACCCCCAGCATCCGCACCGAGGGATCGTCGAGGAACGGGTGGAACAGGCCGATCGCGTTCGAGCCGCCGCCGATGCTGGCCACGAGCAGATCGGGGAGCACGCCCTCGCCTTCTTGCGCCTCAAGTTGCACGCGCGTCTCGCGGCCGATCACGCTCTGGAAATCGCGCACCATCGCGGGATAGGGGTGCGGCCCCGCCGCTGTGCCGATGATGTAAAAGCTGTCGTGCACGTTGGTCACCCAGTCGCGCAGCGCCTCGTTCATCGCGTCCTTGAGCGTGCGGCTGCCGCTTTCGCATGCGCGCACCTCAGCACCGAGCAGCTTCATGCGGAACACGTTGGGGGCCTGCCGCTCGATATCGCGCGCGCCCATGAAGATCACGCACGGCAGGCCGAAACGCGCCGCGACGGTGGCGGTGGCGACGCCGTGCTGGCCCGCGCCGGTTTCCGCGATGATGCGCGTCTTGCCCATGCGCATGGCGAGCAGAATTTGTCCGACGCAGTTGTTGATCTTGTGCGCGCCAGTGTGGTTCAGCTCGTCGCGCTTCAAATAGATTTTCGCGCCGCCGAAATGTGCGGTGAGGCGCGGCGCGAAGTAGAGCGGGCTCGGTCGGCCAACATAGTGCGCCAGCAGATGCTCATACTCGGCGACGAATGCCGGATCGGCCTTCGCCTCTTCGTAAACGCGCTCCAGATCGAGGATCAGCGGCATCAGCGTCTCGGCGACATAGCGCCCGCCGAACTGGCCGAAGTGGCCGTTCGCATCGGGACCGGCACGAAAGGAGGTTGCGGGCTGGTGGATGGTCATGCGGCGTGCGCGGCCTCGATAAATTGGCGGATCAGATCGGCGGATTTGACGCCGGGCGCGGTTTCGACCCCGCTCGACACGTCCACCAGCGGCGCGCCCGTTGTGCGGATCGCCTCCCTCACCGTGGCGGGGGTCAGCCCGCCGGACAAGCCCCAAGGCATCGCCGGGCGCGCCTGCGCCAGTATGTGCCAATCGAACCGGAGGCCGTTGCCGCCGGGCAGCGGTGCGCCTTCGGGGGCCTTGGCATCGAGCAGGATGAGGTCCGCCGCGCCCGCGTAGGCGGCAGTTGCGGCGATGTCCTGCACGGTGCGAACGGGTGCGGCCTTCCACGTCTCCAGCCCGAAGCGCGCGCGGACATGCGCGGTGCGCGCGGGCGTCTCATGCCCGTGCAGCTGGAGGATCGTGAGCCGCGCAGCGTGAATGGCAGCGTCGAGCAGCGCATCGTCGGGATCGACGAACACGCCCACGCGCGCGATGTGGACGGGGACCGGTGCGGCGAGCGCTGCGGCCCTCTCGTTTTCAAGGTGGCGTGGGCTCGGCGGGAAAAAGACGAACCACAGATGCGTGGCGTGCGCGTGGATCGCGGCGTCGCGGGTTTGGGGTTCGGTCAGCCCGCAAATCTTGATAAGGGTCATCCCAACAAGTCCCGCGCCGCAGTTGCAGGATCCGCTGCCCCCGTGATCGGCCGTCCCACCACCAGCACGTCCGCCCCCTCGCGCAGCGCCTCAGCCGGAGTCGCCGCACGCTTCTGATCCCCCGCCGCGCCACCTTCCAGACGGATCCCCGGGACCACCGCGAGGCACTCGGGCCACGCCGCCTTGATCGCGCGCACCTCGCCCGCCGAGCACACCACCCCGTCCAGCCCCGCCCCGCGCGCCGCCGCCGCCAGCGTCCCCGCCAGCCGCGCGGGATCGTCGCCCAGCCCCATCTCGCGCAGATCGTGCATATCCAGCGACGTCAGCATCGTCACCGCGACCACGCGGCAGCCCGGCGGCGCGCTCGTTTTGGCGGCGCGCATCATCGCGTGGCCGCCGCTCGCGTGGACGGTGAGGATCGCGGGCGACAGGGGACCAAGCGCGCGCACGGCACCCGCGACCGTGTTCGGGATATCGTGCAGCTTCAGATCGAGGAAGATCGGCAGGCGCTCGGCCGCCATCACGCGCACACCGTCCGGCCCGTGCGCGGCGAAAAACTCGAGCCCGAGCTTCACCCCGCCCACATGCGGCCGCAGCGTGGCGGCGAGCGAGCGGGCGTGCGCGAGGTCGGTCGTGTCGAGCGCGACCCAGAGCGGGTTCACGCCGTCTTGTCGTCGCGGTGCTTGGCGGCGGGTCCGAACGCGCTCGACAGCCTCTCTTCGGCCTTGGTCGCACGGCCCTTCCAGTGCCAGCGGCGCGCGGTGGCCCACACCCACATCGGGAACGCGCCTACAAGCACCGAGCCGATCAGCAGCACGGGCAGGTCCACAGTCCAGATATTGCCGAGAAAGCGCACCGCGATGGGGGTGAGATTCTCGAACACGAACACGGTGAAGATCACGCTGAGCAGCACCGCCAGCACGAGGCGCACGGTGTTCATTGCGGCTTCCGCTCGGGCACCACGAACCGGCCCGAGACGCGCCCGCCGCCCTCGGCCTGCCCCGGCGTGCCCGGCGCGGCGCTGCTAACGCGGCCGTCGAGCGTCGAGCGTCCGCTCGCCAGATCGATCACGAGCCGCTGGCCGCGCAACACCGACTGGTTCTGGTTGAGCACCACGCCGCCCGTCATCGTCAGCAGCCGATGCTCGACATCGTAAATGCCATAGGCCGCTGTCGCGCGTTCGGAAGGACTGGTGAGTTGTACCGCGCCGATCGCGTCCAGACGCACGATCTCGGGCGTATCGCCCTTGCGCCGGTAGAACAGCTTCACGCTGTTCGACGCGAGATCGAGATCGCCCTGCTTCACGCGCACATTGCCTGTCCAGATCGAGATGCCCTGCTTGTCCTGCACCTCGATCCTGTCGGCATTCACGTCGATCGGCGCGTTGACATCATGCTTCTTCAGCGCAGACTGCGCGAGCGCGGGGGCAGCGGCGAGCAGCAGCAACAGGGCGAGGCGACGCATGGCGCTCACCTGCCTACGCGCCGGTCGATATGCAAGCGTGCGCCGCCGCTGAGCACCACAGACTGGCCCGCGACATCGGCCTCCATGCGCGCCGCGCTGAACCGGCCGAGGGCGGAATGTCCGGTCACCGGCCCGTCGCTGACGACGTGCTGGCTAGGGATGTCGAGCGTCGCGCGGCCGGTGGTCAGGCCATATCCGCCCTGGACCGCGTTGACCGGCCCGGCGAGCGACAGCCGGTCGTGCTCGATATCGTAAACACCCGACCCGGCGGTGACGCGCGCGGGGCCGCTGGCGAGGCGCATTTCGGCGTCTATCCGGCGCATTTCGACCATCGGCACGGCGGACGAGCGCTGCACCGCATCGTCGGCGCGCACGCTGAACGGACGACCCTGCTTGTCCGCGCCACGATACACCGCGCGCTCCACATGCAGGCGTTCCTTGCTCGTCATCGCCTGCTCGCGCTTGAGGACGAAGCTGAATTCGGGCCGCGCGGAGACGATCTGCAACAGCACGAGCGCCACGCACGCGATCGCTGCCCACGGCAGCAGGCGCTTCAGCGGCGCGAGCCAAGCATCGATCGGCCCGCCGGGCAGCGCGGCCGCCTCGCGCGGCGTGTAGATGTGCGGGGTGCGGGCGAGCACGCTCAGACGTGCGCGAAAATGTCGATCTCGGGCCAGCCCGCGAGATCGAGTTCAGCGCGCGCCGGCAGGAAATCGAAACAGGCCTGCGCGAGATGCGTGCGCCCTTCGCGCGCGAGGCGCACGTCCAGGATATCGCGGAGCCGATGCAGATAGCGCACATCGGAGGCGGCATAGTCCTTCTGCGCATCCGAAAGCGTGTCCGCCCCCCAGTCCGAAGACTGCTGCTGCTTGGAAATCTCGATGCCGAGCAGTTCCTTGACCAGTTCCTTCAGCCCGTGCCGGTCCGTATAGGTGCGGATCAGGCGCGATGCGGTCTTGGTGCAATAGGCTGGCGCAGGCATCACGCCCAGGTAGTGGCGCACCACGGCAATGTCGAAGCGGCCGAAGTGATAGAGCTTAAGGCGCGCGGGATCGGCGAGCAGCGCCTTCAGATTGGGCGCATTGTAAATGCCCGGCGCGAACCGGACGAGATGTTCGTGCGGGCCGCCATCGGAAAGTTGCACCAGACACAAGCGGTCGCGCCCGGGCATCAGCCCCATGGTTTCGGTATCGACCGCGATCGGCCCGGGGGCGAGCGTGCCGGGAGGAAGATCGCCTTCGTGCAAATGGACTGCCATGGCGCAGCGGTTAGCCGATGGCAGGGCGACGGGGAAGCTGTGTTACGCGCGCATGAATTCGCTCGCGTCGTGCTGGTTTTTGCGATAGCGTCCAATGGCCGGGTGCTGATTCGTCGGGTTGCTGCGGTTTGTATGAGCTACTGGAAAGACAAGACTGAGATGAATGCTGATAATCGGCGCCGTGGCGGCGGCCGGGATTTCGAACGTGGCGGCGGGCGCAAGGGCGGCGAAGAATATGGCGGCGGCGGGGGCTTCGATCCCTACGCAGGCAGCGGCGGAGCGCTTGCGGGCGGTCGTGGTGGCTATGGCGGCGGCGGCGGTGATCGCGGCGGCTATGGCGGCGGCGGTGATCGTGGCGGCGGCGGCGGTTACGGCGGCGGCGGCGATCGCTTCGGCGGTGGCGGTGGCGGTGGCGGTGGCCGCTTCGGCGGCGGCGGTGGCGGGTTTGGCGGTGGCGATCGTGGTCCCCCGCGCGGCGGCGGCTTCGCGCCCGCGAATAATCTGGGCACGGCCAAGGGTGTCGTGAAATTCTTCAACGCCGCCAAGGGCTTCGGCTTCGTGGTGCGCGACGATGGCGGCGAGGACGTGTTCGTCCACATCAGCGCGGTCGAGCAGGCGGGCCTCGCGGGTCTGGCCGACGGTCAGCCGATCGAGTTCACCTTGTCCGAGCGCAACGGTCGCATCAGCGCGACCGACATCGTGATCGTGGGCGAGCCGATGCCGGTGACCGGTGGCGGCGGCGGTGGCGGTGCTCCGGATCGCGGTCCGCCGCGCGGTGCTGCTCCGGGCGGCTTCGGCGGCGGCGCGAGCCGCGAAACCTCGACCGAGCGCTACGATGGCACGGTCAAGTTTTTCAATGCCGCGAAGGGCTTCGGCTTCATTGCGCGCGAAGACGGCGGCCAGGACGCGTTCGTCCACATCAGCGCGGTCGAACGCGCGGGTATGGCGACGCTCAACGAAGGACAGAAGGTCAGCTTCCAGATGGAGACCGACCGGCGCGGCAAACAGGCTGCGACCAACCTGCAAGGCTGATTGCTCCTTGTGCACCAATGAAAAGAGGGGGCGGAACCGGGTGGTTCCGCCCCCTCTTGTTTACGTTTCGGTTCCTCGGATCAGCCGCGACGCGAAGCGCGGCGGGCAACGAGGCTCGCGACACTCAGACCGATTAAAGCGAACACGCCCGGCTCGGGCACCGACGCCTGAAAGCGCACCGTATCGCCGCCGTAGATGTACTGTCCGTCGCCTGCACGCCTGTAGGAGGCATCGATGCCACTGATCAGAAAATCGGCCGCCGGGTTGCCCGCATCGATCAGGTCGTAGCCCGAGGCGAACCCTCCGATGGAAAAGTCGACCAGCTGGCCGTGATCGAACGACAGGAACGTTGCGTCCGCGTTCCAGCCCAAGACCGAAGGCACGGTAACCACGATACCGAGACCCGCCGGATTGGTGTAATCATAGGTGCCCGAGATCGGCAGCGCGCCGACATCGAAGCTGCCGTGGAAAGACCGGCCCGCGAGCGGCCCCGAGGTAAGATTCACCCGGAAATCATAGGAAGTGCTCGCCTCGGCGGTGCCGGAAAGCGCAATCGCGCTCAGAGCGGCGGCGAAGAATATGGCGCGCATGGAAAATAGCTCCTGTTGATGGCCCTGAACATGTCGCTACCGGCGCGGCGTTACCAATTCATGACAGCATCGGAATAGATTTCGGTCGCGCGCCCGTGTCGTACGCGTTTGTTACACCTCCGTCATGCAAGCTGGTTAAGCAGGATAAATCCGCCAGCACAGGGGCACCGAAATGACCGAACCCTCCCAACCTGCCGCGCCCAGCGCGCTCGTTCCCAGCCGCCGCCAGTTCCTTGGCGGCGCGCTCGTCGCCTCCGCCGCCGCCGGTGCGGGTGCCGGACCCGCGTTCGCTGCCGCCCCCGCTTTCCTGCACGGCGTTGCGAGCGGCGATCCGCTTGCGGACGCGGTAATCATTTGGACGCGCGCAAGCGGTGTTACGCACGCCACCAATGTAGAGTGGCTCGTTGCGAACGATGCGGCGATGAGCCAGGTCGTCCGGCGCGGCAGCTTCGTCACCACCGCAGCGCGCGATTACACCGTCAAAGCGGACGTGCGCGGGCTCAGCGCGGGTACGACCTATTACTATCAGTTCAAGGTCGCGGGCGCATCGAGCGCGATCGGCCGAACCAAGACGCTGCCGACGGGCAATGTGAGCAAGGTGAAGCTGGCGAGCTTCACCTGCTCGGACTGGGAAGACGGCTATTTCAACGCCTACAATCATGCCTTGCAGTTCGACGATCTCGATGCAGTGCTGCATGTCGGCGATAACCTTTACGAATATGGCCGTCCCCCGGCCTACGGACGCATCGAAGGCGGCCTCGATTCGCCCGCGATCGATTATGGCTATGTGCCCCAGGTGCGCATCGCCGATCTCGTGCCGCTCGGCGAGATGGTCCAATTGAGCGACTACCGCACCCGCCACGCGCTCTACAAAACCGATCCGTCGCTGCAGGAATTGCACCGCAAGAACCCCTGGATCACGATCTGGGACGATCACGAGACCGCGAACGACACGTGGACCAACGGCGCGGAAAACCACCACCCCGACGAAGGCCCGTTCAAGGCGCGCGAATCCGCTGTCATCCAGGCCTATTACGAGTGGATGCCGATCCGCGATTCGAACCTGCACATCGATGCGGCTCAAAACCCGCAGGGCATGTATCGCTCGCTCGACTTCGGTAATCTGATGCGCCTCATCATGCTCGATACGCGCCTCGCCGGGCGTGATCAGCAGATCTTCGGCACGCGCCTGATCGGCACCTATACCGGCCAGGTGGCCGACACGCTCGATGGCACAACCAACACCCGCCAGCGCGATATTTTCGGCCCGGCGCAGCGCGCGTGGCTGGAGAGCACGCTGACCTCCTCCACGCAGACGTGGCAAATCTTCGGCAACCAGATCCTCAACTTCTACCAGATCGTGCCCGATGTGAACGGCAGCACGGTGCTGAGCGCGCAGCAGAAGGCACAGCTCATCTATCTGTTCGGCCTGCTGTTCGGTTCGGCGTTCGTCGCGCAACTGCTCCAGCTCGCGCCGCTCGGCATTCCGAACCCCGCGTTCCAGGATTCGTGGACGGGATACAAATCGGCCAAAATCTACTTCTCGACGCTGCTGCTGACCAAGGCGCGCAATCCGGTGCTGCTGACGGGCGATTCGCACAACATGTGGACGGCGAACCTAAAGCTGCCGGTCCCGGGCGTGGGCAATGTGCCCGTCGGCGTCGAGTTCGGCGGCGGCTCGGTTACCTCGGGCGGTCTCGAACAGACGCTGCTCGGCTTCCCGACCGATGTTTACGCGAACCTGCTGGTCGAATCGAGCACCAACCATTCGCCGACCGACAAGCTGATCTGGACCAACCAGTCGCAGCGCGGCTATCTGCTGGTGGAGATCACGCCTGCCAAGACCACCTGCGATCATGTGATGCTCTCGACGGTGTTCTCGACCACCTACACCACCACCACCAAGCGCTTCGAAGTCGCGGCGGGCACGCGGACGGCGGTCGCGGTCTAGCGGCACGTCTGGCAGTACGCGCCTGCGTTACGGGGCGCGTGCTGCTGCGGCGGCAATAGCGAGAAGGCTTACCGCCACGCGCCAGATCAGCCGACGCGCAGGTGTTGGGGCGACGATGCAGGTAAGCGGCGGCGCGTCGGTCGGCAGAGGATCCGGCAGGGGCGGGTCAAAAGCGGGGTCGGGTCGGCCTGCGCCGGAGGTCGGCCACTCCGGCGCAGGCTCGCGAAGTCGGCCGCGATCCGGCGCAGGTGCGCGTGGCGCTGCGGCGGCCATGTAGACCGGCGCAGACCTTGTCCCCGTCCGGCACACCTCGATCCCGCCGACGATGCGGTCGAGCCGCGCCAGTGCGTCCAGCGCCGCGCCGCTCATGCGCCCCCCGCCGCTTCGATCTCGCGCTGGCTGGGTGCGGCGAGCAGGAAGCGGAACTCGACGCGGCGGTTCTCGGCGAAATTGGCGGGATCGTTGTCCACCGGGCGCTTGGCCTCATAAGCGCTCGCGCCCAGCATCGCCTGTCGGCCGCTGTTGCGCAGCGCCACCAGCCCCGGCGCATCGCGCTCCAGCTCGCGGTAAGCCGCGACCGCGCGCGCCGAAGACAATTCCCAGTTGGACTTGAACTTGCCGCCGGGCCGCAGCGGCTGCACATCGGTATGCCCCTCCACGTAAACCGCTTCGAGCACGGGGGAGGTGCCGTGCGGGCATCGGGGATGCGCGGCGATCGCACCGAAGCAGGGCAACTCGGCCTCCAGCCCGCGCGCGAGCACGCGCAGCGCGGCCTTGCCCGCAGGCTTCAGCTCGTCGCTGTTCTGCGCGAACAATAGGTTGGCGGCAAAGCGCAGCACGCCGTCCCCGGCATCGATCTTCACCTTGTCGGGCCCGCCGAGGCGCGCCTGAAGACGCTCGAGCATCGCTTCGCGCACTGCGACGCGGCGGATGGCGATCTGTTCGAGGCTGTCGCGCTTGAAGCTGAACTGGAGCGCAAAGGTCATCATCAGCAGGATGAACAGGAACAGGATGCCGACGAGCAGGTCGGTCAAGGACAGGAAGAAATTGCCGCTGCCCGCGCGCCGTGCCCCGCCTGCCGCGCCCGCGCGGGTCATGCGCCGGGTTCGCCGCGCTCGTCGGTCCCGGAGCCGGTGACGCGCGCGACCCCACGCTCGAAGCCTTCGATCCCGACCGCGATGCGATCGAACACGCGCGCGACGGTCTGATCGAGACGCTCGATGTCGGCCCCGAACGTAGCGGCCGCGCGGTCCATCGCGGCGGTAGCTGCATTGCCTGCCGCGCCGACGCCCTCCACGCTACGCGCGCCTTGCGCCAGCGCATCGGCGGCCGCGTCGAGCCGCTCGACGATCCGCGCGATCGGCACGAGCGCGCGCGTCGCGGTATCGAGCCGCGCTGACACATCGGCGAGAAGCCGTGCCGTTTCGGCCGTGGCCGTATCGCCCCCCGCCAGCCGCGCGGTCAGGCGCTCGTCGAGCGTGCCCAGCGTCTGCGCCAGCCGGTCCATCCGCCCAGCCAGCGCGGCCTGCGCCGCCGCGCCCGCCCCAACCGCGTCGGCGAGACCCGCGGTCACGCCTTGCACCCGCGCATCGAACGTCTGCGCCTCGCGCTCGATCAGCGCCGCGAAGCGGGTGGACGCAGCGTCGATCGCCTCGGGCGCGCCGCGCATCGCGCGTCCGGCGCTGCTCAATATGCCACCCAGTTCGTCGGCATGTTGTCGCGCGGCCCCGCCGAGCTGCGCGGAGAAGCGCTCGACCATCTGCCGCAGCGCCTCCACATTCTGCTGGCCGAGCTGCGCGCCCATCGCGTTGATCTCGCGCGCAACCGGCTCGAGCGCGCCCGCGAGGCTGCTGTAGAGCGTCTTTTCGAGCGCACCCGCGATCGCTGCCGCCAAGGCCTCGTCGCGCCCCGTCTGTGCGAGCAGGCCGGTTTGCAGACCGAGTTCGGCGCGCGTGGCCTCGGCGACCTGCGCCTCGGTCGCAGGGACGGTCTTGCCGTCGAGCGCGGCGCACAGGCGTTCGAGCGCGAGATCCAACCCACCGAGGATCGCCTCGCGCCGCCACGTGAACCACAGCGACGCACCGATAGCGAACAGCGAGGTGACGAACTTGGTCGCAGCCACCTTGAGCAGCAGGCGCAGCGCCGCGAGCGTATGCGCGGTATCCCCGCCGGTGTTGGCCAGCCAGATCGAGAGGGTGAGGCCGACGAAAGTGAAGAACAGCCCTGCGCCGACAAGCCGGTTGGGGATTTCGTCGAAGCGGCGCAGATCGAGGCCCGCACGGTAGGCGAGATCGGCGTTGAACACGCGGCTCGCCGGAGCCGCCGCGCCGATGGGCGCGCCCTCGCCCAGATCGACGAGCATGGCCGAATATTCGCGCCACCCCGCATCGAGCGGGGCGATGCCCTGCACGTCAGCGGCCAGCGCCTTGAAGCGCGCCTTGAACGCGCGCGTGTCGGCGAGCGATTCGATTTGCGCACTCAGCGCGTCGCACGCGGCCGCCAGCAACGCCACGCGCCGCGCGAGTTCGGCTGCCTGTCGCCACGCATAGACGACAAGTGCTCCCGCGATCAGAAAGGCCGCGATCGTGAGCCACAGGTTCGGATCAATCGGTGCAGCGAGGGCCGAATGCGCGCTGTTCGCTTCCATTCGTCCGCCCGATCCCGCCGTCGCGTCGCTCCCCGGTGTGCTACCCTAGCGGGACGGCTCGGGCTTTGCCAAGCCGATGCTGCCGATTATAGCCGATGCTCTCGGGTTGAAGCGGGACGGGACGGGGATGCGCATCGGATTGCCGGGTCTGGTCTTAGTAGCGCTGGCGCTCGGCTCGCCGGTATGCGCCGCGTCCGCCCCCCCGCCGCCGCGCTCCTGCCTGCCGCCGGGGTTGCCGCAGCCCGCACCCGCGCCCCGGCAATTGCCGATCGACGTATATTTCGATGGCTCGCAGAGCATGTCCGGGTTCGCCGAACCCGGCCCCAGCGCGGTGCGTCCGCTCGGCGATCTGCTGCGGCTGCTCGCCGATCAGGGCGCACCGGTGCGCTACCATGCGTTCGGCAAGGCGATCGCCGATCTCACACCCGCGCGCGCGGCGCTCTACGACCGGCCGCAGGTGTATAACTGCAAGGCGTGCGACAATCAGGAAAGCTGGATCGACGATGTGCTGCGCGCGGTTGCCCGCGCACCGGCGGATCGGCTCAGCATCGTCGTCACCGATCTGTGGCTCGACAATCATGCGTTCCACGGCAGCCTTCAGGTTGCGTTCGGCGGTCCGCTGGCAAAGCTGATCGTGCCCGCGCCGGGGGCGGCCGCGGTGCCCGCGCTTGCGGTGCTCGGCATCCGTGCGCCCTATCGCGGCCGCATCTACGATCTGCCCGGCGGCGGAAGTCCGCGCTTCGACGGCGAACGTCCGCTGTTCGTGCTGATCGCGGGGCCGGAGCGCGAGGTTGCGGCGCTGCGCGCGATGTTGCGCGATTCGCACAGTCCCGCCTTCAATGCGGATCATCTGCGCGAGGCGGTGTTCACTGCGGGCGGGACCGCGCGGCTCGCCACGCCGCCGGTTCCGGTGGGCGGCGGAGTGACGACGGCGGGACCGCTCGCGGGGGCGGCGGATGTTGCGCATTACCGCTTTGATCGCGCGCTGGCGGCGCGGCAGCGCGGAGCGATCGCGGGGCGATACGCGCCCGGCCTCGCGGTGACACCGGGCGAAGTGTGGCGGGGGCCGCCTGCGGCTGCTTCGCGCGTGTGGGTGATGGGCGATGCCGGAGCGCTGGCACGCTGCGCGCCAGGCGCGTGGCGCGCGCTGCCGCCGCTGCGCGGATCGTGGCGCGTGGGCGGACCGGGTGCGGGCGGGAACGGGAGCGGGGCGTTCCGGTTCGATGCGACGAACAGTGCGGCGATGAGCGCGGGCGAGGCCTATCTGGTCGCGGGCAGCATCGGCACCGCCGCGCTCGCCACGCCCAACCCCGATACGCAGTGGCTGCGCGACTGGAGCCTGCCTGCGGACGCGGCGGGATTTGCCGCGTCGCGCCCGCGCCTGTTCAAGACCCTGGGGCTGGCCGACCTCGCCACGCTGATGGAGGCCGATGTAACGCGCGCCACCCCGCGTGGACGCGCGCTGCTGGGCTTTCAATTCGCTGTGTCGGTCGAGTAGATGAGTCTCGGCTCGCAAGGGGGGCCGGACCGATGGCGTTGACGCTCCGCATCCTGCTCATCGTGGCCGTCGTGGGCGCGTTCCTCGCGGGCGGGCTTTATTATATTTCGGCGCGCACGGCGAATACGAGCTGGCTCAGCCCGACGCTGAGCGCCGAAACCGCGCGCCCCGCCGCGCCCAAAGCCGGATCGGACGAGGGGCAATTGATCGACGCCGCACCCGCCGCCGATACCGCGCCCGGCGAAGCGCAGATGGACCTTTACCGCGCCGAGGTGCGCGACGGCTGCGATATATGGTTCGTCGCGCTGATGGCGAACGCGCTGGTTGCCGCGCTGCTCGCGGTGTGGCGCGCCGAACACATCGGCGCGCGCATCGGGGGCTATGACGGCGTGGGCAAGGCAAGCGGCGTCTGGCGGTTGCTGCTGCTCGAATGCGTCATCGCGGCCTGTGTGGCGGGTGCGTATTTCTATACGCAATCGCGCCTGCCGATGCTGATGGGCACCGACGGGTTCGTCTGGCGCGCGGTCACCTTCGGCCTGATCGCGCTCGCAGCCTGGTGGCTGGCGACCATAACGGGCGTGGCGCGCGCGATGCGCTCCGCCTTCCCCGGCGCGGGGCTGCTGCCGTGAGGCGCGGCGCATGACGGTCAACATCCTGCTCGCGGTCGGCGGCACGGGCGCCAAGGTCGCCGAGGCGATCGTCCACGCGGCTGCGGCCGGGCTGGGGCCGGACGAACTGCGCGTGGGCTTTATCGATCAGGATGATTCGAACGGCAACACCACCCGCGCCCGCGCGCTGGTGAGCGATTATGCCGACGCGCGTCGCCAATGGCGCACGAGCGCGGGCGCGCACCGGATCGATGGCGGCACTCTGCTCGCGCCCGATATCGATTTCGTCCACGCGTCGCAGCTCTGGACGCCGCACCCGGATGCGAATGCCACGCTCGCACGCATCTTCGGCACGATGCCCGACGACAAGCCGCTGTTCGATCTGCTGTTCAGGCCCGGCGCGGACGAGCAGGACATGGAATTGCGTGGCGGTTACCGGGGCAAGCCGTTCATCGGATCGGCGGCGATCACGACGGCGTTGCAGGTGGACGGCGATCCGTTCTGGCGTGCGATCGCGCAATTATGGCAGCGCGCGGGTGCAGCGCAGCAGGTGCGCGTGCTGCTTGCGGGATCGGTATTCGGCGGCACGGGCGCGGCGGGTTTCCCCACTATCGCGCGGCTGCTCAAGCGCCGCATCGACGCGGCGGGCATGGGCGGCAATGTGCGGGTGGGGGGCGTGCTGATGTTGCCGTATTTCGGCTTCGATCCGCCGCCGTTCGGCGCGACCGGCCGTGCGGCCAATGTCGCGCGGTCGGACGAATTGCTGATGCAATCGCGTGGCGCGCTGCGCTATTACGAGGCCTTCGCGCGCGAGAAAGTGTTCGATGCGCTGTATGTGATCGGCTGGAACCGCCCGTTCGAGCTCGGCTACCACGCGGCCGATACCGCCGAGCAGGAAAACCCGGCGCTGCCGCCCGAGCTGATCGCAGCACTGGGCGGATGCAAATTCTTCCGCGATCCTGCCGACGCGCTCACCGGTGCCGACCGCGCACAGGCGTGCGCGCGAGGCGACGCGGGCGAGCTCGACTGGAGCGATCTGCCCTCCCCCGACGGCAGCCTCGCGGATGCGCCGTATCGGCATTTGGGGCAGGCGCTGCGCTTTGCGGTGGCGTGGAAACATTATCGGGCGCTGATCGCGCGCCCGCGTGGATCGATGAAGAAGCTTACCGACCGGAGCAGTTTCTACAACCGCCAGAAGGTCGATGCGGTCGATTACCGCGCGCACGCCCCCGATGCGCCGCTCGAAGCGATGGACGCCTATGTGGACCAGCTGATCGGCTGGGCGTTTGCGATCGAGGACCGGGCGCGCCGTCAGGGCTTGTCTTTCGAACTGTGGCGGCTTGAAGGCGCGGTGCTGCCGCCGCGCACCGACGTCGCCAACGCACCCGTGCAGGTGCGGCCCGGGATCGACGAGGCGGCGATGGCGGAGACCTACGCGCGCGCGGTGACGCCCCCGCCCGCGACGGCAGCGCTGCCGACTTCGGCGGCACTGCTGCACGCGCTGACCGCAAGCGTGGCACCCGGCGAGCACCAGGGGCTGGGCCGCATGCTCGCCTCGCTGCACGCGTTTTCGGCGGTCTGAGGGGCGGGGCGGCATGGCGATCTACGATCTTCCCGAACTCGATGCGACGATCGCGCCCCCCACGGTCAGCGGTCGCTGGACCGATATCGGCTCGCTCGCAGCGCTTGCCGGCGCACTGAAGATCGAGCAGCGCGAGCTTGCCACCGATGCGATCCTGAGCATTCCGGACGCGTGGGCGCAGGCCCAGCTTTTCGGCCAGGCGCTGATCGATCCGGGACACGAAGCGTATAAGGCAGTGCGCGCGCAGTGGCGCGGGCTGCTCGCGCTGTTTGCGCTGCAGGGCGCGATGGCGAGCGAATACCGGCTGTCGGTCGGCACGATCGCGCTTGGCGAGCAGGACGGCGCGGGTGGCCGGTTCCGGCGCGTGCTGGACGAGCTCCGCCCGTCGCGCGCGCTTGCGGCGTCCGCCGATTGGGGCCGTGCGGGGGTGGTGCGGCTGCACCGCGCTGGCGGCAGCGACTCGGACGGCGTGGCCGTGGCGCTGCTCTCGCCGATGAGCCTCGTTGCGATCGGGCGCGCGGTCGATCTGCGGGCTTTCGATGCCATCGAGTGGCTCGACGCGCGCGGCATCCACGATCCGCTCGAACGCGGTCTTTCGGCGGACAAGCACGCGATCCTGGGCCGGTATGCGCGCGGCCTGATGACGGCGCTGGGCGAGAGCGGTGCCACGGCGCACGATCCGGACCTCTACCAGCACATCGTGCGCGAACTGGGCGCGCTGGCGCAGGCATGTGAGGCACGCAGCGCGGGTGCGCTGCGGCTGCGGGCGTTCGGGCTGCGCTGCCAGTGGCCGCAACCGTTCTTCGCCATGCTGGGCCAGAGTTTCGAGGTCGATCCGGAAGAATGGCTCGAACGCAGCGATTGCGCGCTCGCGCTGCGCCCGGGCGTGCCGGACGTCGATCTGCTGTTCAAATCGATCGTGCTGATCGATCCCGATCTCGCCGCCACGTTCGATCTTGCGCCAACCGCGATCCGCGCGTGGGAGCAGCATACCCTCGCGGACGCGCTGCGCCCGGGGACGCTCGCCGAAATACGCCGGGATGCCGCCGCAAAGGGCCATCTGGTGGTAACGCCGGGCGAGCTTACGGTGGCGGGGCTGGTGCGGCTGAGCGGCGGAGCGAAGATTGCGGGGCACGGGGCTACGTTCGCCGAGACACTGCTGCCGGTAACTCCGCTAGCGCTGCTGCTGGGGAGCGCGGAAACGCTGGCGGCGGCGACGCAACTGGTGGACGCGGGCGACGCGCACGAACTCCACTGGACGCTGGGTATCCGGAACCGCGACGGCGGCACGCGCGTGCACGTGCTGCGGCGGCGCTACGAACGCGATGACACGGTGACGATGCCCAAGCCTGCCGATCTGGCGATCTGGCCCGATTTCGAAACACCCGCGTGGCGGTGGAATTTCCTGCGTTTCCAATATGCGCCGCTGACCGACCTTCAGGTGCGTTTCGGCGCGTCCGCGCAACTGATCGCGCGCGACATCCGCGCGCGGGCCACGCCCGATGCGTCGGCCAAGGCGCGCGCGATGGGCGAGTGGACCGCGCCCGCGCCCGCGATCGAAACGCGGCTGCGGCCGCCGGGAACGACGGTGAGCGCGCTGGCGGGCGTGGCGGGCAGCGACGCGCCCGTGCTGATGCAGCGCTTCGAATTCTCGCGCAGCGCAAACAATGTGGGCGAGCAGCACCATCTGCCGCTGGGTGTGGAGGCGGTGTTCTTCGCACGCGATGCGGGGGGTCAGGCGCTCGCGGCGGGATGCGCGCTGGTGCGGCGCGCGGCGGTGGCGACGGGCGAGGACAGCGCGATTGCGGCGATCGATTTCGGCAGCACGAACACGATCGCCTATGCGCATTACCGGGGGCAATCGCGCTTGGTGAGTTTTGCGCGGCGGGTGATCCACCCGGTGGACGCGAGCGCGGGGGACAGCGCGACGCAGGAGGAACTGAGCGATGCGTATGCCGATTTCTTCCCGCTCGATGCGCATGAAACGCCGTTTCCCACGATCCTGAAGACGCGCAAGCCGCAAGGACTTTCCACCGGCACGTTCGAGCCGAACGCGCCGGGCAGCCGCGCGATGGGCGTGCGGCACATGATCTTCTTTCGCCCGGGGGTCGGCTCGGCGGCGCGCACCGATGTCGTCGCCAAACTGATCCGTGACGACAAACTGATCTCCAACATCAAGTGGAGCGACCGGCCCGAGGCGCGCCACCACATGCAGCGCTTCCTGCGCCAGACGATCGCGATGACCGCGGCCGAGCTGGTGGCAGCGGGAATCGCGCTTGCCAATATCGACTGGCGTTTCTCCTACCCGCAGGCGTTCGGCAGCGACAAACTCGTCGATTTCCGCGATATCGTAGGCCAGGCGCTGCACGAATTCACCCCGGGGGTGGGCCGCGCGGCCACATTCGTGACGGAGGGCGAGGCGGCGGCGCGCTACTTCACCCAGTCGCCCAAATTCGAGAACGAGCGCGCAAAGCCGGTGATGATCATGCTCGATATCGGCGGCGGCACCACCGATGCGGCGATCTGGTTCCGGCAGCGTCCGGTCTGGCGCGGATCGATCGAGATCGCGGGCAAGGCTTTCTTCACCAATTATCTGATTGCCAACCCGCAGATGCTCGAAGCGATCGATCCGTTCGCGCAGCGCGAGCTGGAAGCCAAGGCGGCCGCTCCGGGGCAGGCAGCGGGGGCGGAGGCCGGGGGCGCGGCGGGCGGCTACAGCGAGGAGGGGCGGGCGCAACTGATCGAGCTGCTGCTCGCCAGCCCGGCGTTCGTTGCGGCGTTCAACCAGAACTATCCCTACCAGACGCAGACTCCACCCGGGCGGGGGCTGCGCGATTGCGCCGCGACCGCGCTCGGCGGGATGCTGCATTATCTGGGACTCGTGCTGCGCGGGCTGATCGACCGGAAGGAGATCGCAGGGTTGGACGACGGCGCGCTTGCTTCGTTCTCGGTTGCGTTCGGGGGGCGCGGGTCGCAATTCTTCCAACGGCTCGCAGCGACCGGCCTGCTGGAAAAACTGTGTCGGCTCGTGGCGCATGGGGCGGGGCTCGATGCGGGCGCTGCGAAGGTGGATACGCGCTTCTCGGACGCGGGCGAGGCAAAGCACGAGGTCGCGCGCGGACTGGTTGCGCCCGCGCCGTTCGAAGCGCGCGCGGGCGCGGTGAGCAATTATCTGCCGCTGGGCGAAGCGATCGCGCTCCCGGATGCTGCAGGGCTTGCGCGCGGCGACGATGTGCGGGCGCTGCCCGAGGGGCTGGTGGACATCGACGAGACCGAGCCCGCCGAGCTGCTGCGGTTCCTGGGTGGCATGTGCCGCTATGCCGGGATCGATATCCGGCTGGACGGCGGCAGCAAGGGTGACGAGGGCGCGCTCAGCATCGTTCGCGACAAGACCGCGAATGCGATGCGGCGAAGCAAGCGCGTCAAGACGGCGGATGCGGGCGCGCAGGATGCAGTGCCGCCGTT
>Ga0123339_10001170_pt1 | contig 18507 bp, 19 predicted proteins | sample lystaG_FD_89956 | JGI IMG/M metagenome (GOLD analysis project Ga0123339, IMG submission 89956) | Glacier valley bacterial and archeal communities from Borup Fiord, Nunavut, Canada, to study Microbial Dark Matter (Phase II) -... | ecosystem: Environmental > Aquatic > Freshwater > Ice > Glacier ... | reverse complement strand
ATTTAGAATTTTTAATATTTGATTCATTAAATGTTTTTCTAAAATCTGGTGATAGTTTTTTCAAGTCAAGACTAGCGCCAGTCTCAGATTGAAAAACAAATCCATAATCTATTATCTATCTTTATATACATATACTAATTGTAAAGCTTTATTGATACTTCGTTTTTTTTATTTGCAAAGTATTAACTACTTTTATAGATCTATAGCATAAGCTTAATTAGATATTGTTTTGAAAATCATAATAAAATGAAGATATTAAAAATAAATGATTTGAATGGGGAATTAATTAATTTATATAATGTAATGAAAAATAGTCCTGAAGAGATCGAATCTGCGAATTTTGATGGCTTGTATAATTTACTCATATAAAAACAATTCATATGAGTAAATATTTTATTATAAAAAACTGTGCTTAGGACAAAGTGGTTGCAGGTTCAACAGTAATATAATACTTTAAAAGTATTATATTACTGGATTTACAACTTGTATATGCAGTTGCAATGACAGTTACAATACAGTTACCCAGGTGGAAACCATGGAAATATAGAACTGTATGGAAAACTTTCTACACAAATTTTGAATAAAAAACAAGCTTGATATAAACCATCAAATGGCTAAATATCAAGCTTTTACTGTATAAATATGGTCGGAGTGACAGGACTTGAACCTGCAACCCCGTGGTCCCAAACCACGTACGCTACCAATTGCGCTACACCCCGAAATATTATACCTAAATATTATAGCATCAAAAAAGTAATAAATCAATAGTTTTCTACAAATATTTTAAAAAACATTGACATTTTGTGAAAAACATTATAGAATTAATATATGCAGAGGGGTGGATTTTATGTCTTTAAGCGCTAAATATCAATATTCGCATTTCATATATCCTTTTTTAGTTGAGAAAAATAAATATATCAACTTTATTAATAATTTATTAGAACAGGATAAAAATTGGAAGTTAAAAATACATGAACATAAAGAAGATGAAGAGACATATAATTTTTTTCTACCATACATGAAAAAGTTTTTGTTCCCTACACTTTTTTGGAATAGTGATTATATAAAAAAATATAAATCAATGTCAAATTCAAAAAAAGCTAATATACTAAAAAAGACATCTTGTGCTACTTTTGAGTTCAATTTGGATAGTATAAAAACTAGTACAGAATTTAAAAAAAGATATGGTGTTATTGATTTTGATATAATTAGTATTAAAGTTATATGTTTTGAACCAGGAGTATGTTTTTTAGATATTAAAACTGAAGTTGAAGATGATAATGAAAATATTGATTTTGATAACATATTAGATTTTAATAATATGTTTAGAGAAGTTACCCCAAGAAATAGTAGTAATAGTAAATACAATATTAAAGCAAGAGGAATAGATAATATCAATGATATAGTAATATTTATTAAATCAATAATTTCTGGTTATGAAAGTAATGATTTAGATAAAATATATTATGATAAAATGTTTACATATTCGTATGTATGCATAGGTAAAGAAGAGTGGAATGAAGATACAAATTTTGAGAGTTTAAAAAATGATTTTTACAAGTTTCAATATGTTGTAGATAGTAAAAGTAGTGCAATTTTTAATACTGATTGTGCTAAGTTAGATGAAAATACATATTCAAGATGGAAATACTCTATGTTTGGATTTTCAAGAGAAAGTGGTGTTGTTCTTGTTTCTGAAAATGAAAAATACAACATTACTAAAATGCCACATAATTTTGAAAAAGGATATTTATATATGTTATTACTTGCTTTTTATCAAAGAATGTGTTTAATAAATTTTTTACAAGATATATTAAAAAAAGATAAAACAATGATACCAAAACTAAATAGTGATTTAACTAAGTTTACACACTTTAGTTGGTTTAGTCAAATAACAAATTCTGAACATGGTATGGATATATGGAAGAGATGGCAAAAAGCTTTTGAATTACCTGAATTGTATGATGAAGTACATAGAGAATATGTTGAATATTATAATACAGTTGTAACCTCTGGACAAGCAAAAATAAATATACTTTTAATTATATTATATAGTGCAAGTGTAATGTTTGCTGGACTTGGAATAGTAGTTCAATTATATGATATAAAAAATACATGGCTTGAGCCACTATTAATGTATTCAATATTACTTACAGCTTTAAGTTATCCAATATACACTGTACTTAGATGGTTAAAGCATAAACTAGAAAAGCATTTTGGAGGTATGATTTAGATGTATTGTGGGACAGATATAATTGAAGTGTCAAGAATAAAGGATGCAATGCAACAAAACGATAAATTTAAATACAAGGTATTTACTGAAAAGGAAATACAAGATATTGATAAAATAAATAGTGATACAAAATATCAAAGATATGCAGGAAGATTTGCTGCTAAAGAGTCAGTATATAAAGCAATATCTAAATTGTTAATTGATAACAAAATGATAATTGAATTTAAAGATATAGAGATAGAAAATATAGAAGATTTAAAAAGAAGACCAAGGGTTAATATTTTAGATAATAACGTAAATAAATTAATAGAAAATTACAATATAGATATAAGCATATCGCATATAAAAGATAATGCTATAGCTATGTGTACTGTTTGTTTGAAATAGTTTTAATTGGAGGTATAACATGATTAAAATTGGTATAGATGTTGATGGAGTAATTTTAGATTATATGAATACAGTTCGAGCATATGCCGAGTTATATGATTATTGTGATCTGCATAAAAATGGTGTAGTAAATAAAGAAGCTTTGAAGGTTAAACAAAGATATGAATGGACATCAGAAGAAGTTAAATTTTTTGCTGATAAATACTTTGTTGAATTAACAAAAATCACACCATTTAATCCCTTAGCAATAGATATATTGAAAAGATTAAAAAGTGAAGGTTATGAATTATGTATAATTTCTAATAGGGGACTTATACACGAAGAAGCAATTACTATCGTAGAAGATATGTTTAAAAAAGAAGAATTGATATTTGATAAGTATTTTTGGAAAACATCTGATAAGATGAAAGTCTGCTTGGAAAATGATATAAAAATAATTATTGATGATTCTACCGATGTATGTGAAGAAGCAATTAAAAACAATGTTATTGCCTTATACTTTAGAGAAAAGAATTCGAAGAAATTAGATGAAAACGAAAAACTATATGATATAGATAATTGGGGACAAGCATACAGACATATCAAAAATTTAACTAATAATACGATTTAAAACAAATATAAAAGAGGCGATTTGAATGAAAAAAAAACTTGGACCATTTTTTGTGGGATATATAGTTTCAATTTTAATTATGTATATAATACCAGTTTTAATAATATATCCTAATATAATGAATACAATAAAAGTTAATTCCAATCAAATAAATTTAGATTCAGAATATGCACAAGCATATAATAAAATAAGAGAAGCTAATTTAGAAGGTGAATTGAATACAATTAATGATGCAAAAGTTACCTCATTAAAATCTCAATCTAATGTTAGAAATTATATTATAATATTCTATGCTATAGTGATATTTATTACTTTATTTATAATTGGTTTGTTATGCATAAAAAAAGATGATTTTAAGAAATTTTTAGGTAAAGGAATTATATGTGGAGTCTTTGTAGGTGCAGCTGGAATTACGGCAACAATTCTTTTTAGTTCGACATATTTCATTCTTTAAAAATTAAACAAACAGAAGATATTTTCTTCTGTTTGTTTTTTCTTTTTTATTGTAATTGTATTTTCATTTAAAAATTATGACATGTTATTTAATTTAATTGTATTATTTACTATTATATGGTATAATATATTTATCTGAAAGTAGGAGAAATTATGCAAAACAATAAATTTTATATAGCAACACCAATATATTATCCTAGCGGAAATTTTCACGTTGGACACTGCTATTGTACAGTTGTAGCTGATGTTATAGCTAGATATAATAGATTAATTGGTAAAGATGTGTTTTTTTTAACAGGAACAGATGAACACGGACAAAAAATTGAAAGAAAAGCAGAAACTTTAAACATGAAGCCTAAGGAGTATGTTGATAAAATAGTTGAAGATTCAAAGGAGTTGTGGAAAACTTTAGATATATCATATGATAGATTTATACGTACAACTGATCAAGATCATATAGAATGCGTTCAAAAAATATTTGTAAAGTTATTTAATCAAGGAGATATATATAAAAGTGAATACGAGGGTAAATATTGTACACCTTGTGAATCTTTTTTTACTGAATCTCAACTAGTAGATGGAAAATGCCCAGATTGTGGTAGAGAAGTTGAAGTAGTTAAAGAAGAAAGTTACTTTTTTAAATTGTCTAAATATGAAGATAGACTTAGAAAGTTTTTTACAGAGAATCCTTTGTTTTTAGAACCAGAATCACGTAAAAATGAAATGTTTTCTAGTTTCATAGATAAGGGACTAGAAGATTTATGTGTATCTAGAACTACGTTCAAATGGGGAATACAAGTTCCGTTTGATACTAAACATGTTGTATATGTATGGATTGATGCATTATCAAATTATATATCTGCACTTGGATATCTAAGTGACGATGATAGTTTAATGAAGAAATTTTGGCCGGCTGATTTACATTTAGTTGGAAAAGAAATAACTCGTTTTCATAGTATTATATGGCCAGCATTACTCATGGCTTTAGATTTAGAGTTACCTAAAAAAGTTTTCGGACACGGATGGCTTATAGTTGATGGCAAAAAAATATCTAAATCTTTTGGAAATTACAAAGATCCTAGAGAATATATAAAATATTCAAGTGTAGATGCACTTAGATATTTTTTACTTAAAGAAATAAAGCTTGGAACTGATGGTAATTTTGATGAGGAATTATATATACAAAAAATAAATTCAGACTTATCAAATGATTTAGGAAATTTAGTTAGTAGAGTAGTTGCAATGACTGAAAAATATAATGAGGGAATATTATCTAAAGACTCATTTATAAATATTGCAAATTCAGAGTATGATCAACTTATTATTGACTTGATTAAAAAAAATGTTAACGAATATAAAGTAAATATGGATAAATTAAGACCAGATATTGCAATAGATAAGATAATGGAAATAGTTAGTTTTTCTAATAAATATATTGATTTAAACGAACCTTGGAAATTATCTAAAGATGATACTCGCACGGAAAGATTAAATAAAGTGTTATATGTATTAGCTGAAAGTGTAAGAATTGTAGCTGTTATGTTAAAACCTTTCATGGTAACAATTCCTGAAAAGATAATTGGACAAATAGGTTGCTCAAGCATGAAAAACAGTTGGGATGATATACAAGTTTTTGGAGAAATTGAAAATGGTACAACATGTAAAAAGACTGAAAATTTATTTCCAAGAATAGATAAAAATTTAGTATTAAAGGAAGAGGAAGTTAAAGTGGAAGAAAAGAAAATTGAATTAGTAAAAGAAGAAACTAAAGTAGATGGAATTATTACAATTGATGAATTATCAAAAGTTCATTTAAAAGTTGGTCAAATAATAAACGTTGAAAGAATAGAAAAATCAGATAGATTATATAAATTGACTGTTGACCTAGGAACTGAAACAAGAACTATAGTATCAGGACTTATTGGTTTCTACACAGAAGAAGAATTAATGAATAAAAAAATAGTTGTAGTATCAAATTTGAAACCAGTAAAATTAAGAGGTGTAGAATCTAATGGTATGTTACTTGCTGCAGGGGATAAAGATGTCGTAAGACTTCTTACTCCAGATGGTGACATTGCAAACGGAGAGAATATACACTAAACTAAAGAAGGAGAATGTAAATTGAATAAAAAATGGTTTAACGAAAAATTTAAAAAAGAAATGATAGAATGGATATTTTGTTTTGTAGTCGCATATATATTATATTTGCTTTTAAACTATTTCGTGGGAACGGTATCTGGAGTTAAACAAATATCTATGAAACCAACAGCAAATGATGGGGAAAAGGTATTAATACAAAGAACAATATTCAATAAAAAAGAAATTAAACGTGGCGATATTATAACATTTATCGCTCCTTCTGTAACTATTAATAAAACAACTATAGAAAATGATGTAACAATAGAAGGAAATGACGCAATAGCAAATTATGATAAACATCCGGGAATAGAATCGTTTACTTTTAATTTTATGGGAATAGGCAAGAAGAGCTATATAAAACGTGCTATCGGAATTGCTGGTGACCACATTATTATAACTGCTGATGGAAAAGTTTACAGAAATGATGAAATTATAGTTGAACCATACTTAAAAGATGGTACAACAAGCAGAAATGGCGCATACATAAACATTATTGTACCAGAGGGAACAATATTTGCAATGGGTGACAACAGGCTTCAAAGCATGGATTCAAGAAGTTTTGGATGCGTTCCAATATCTGAAATTGATGGCTATGTAGTGTCTCGTATATGGCCGCTTGACAAAATAGGTGAATTAAAGTAGGTGTTAGAATGTTTGAAAATATATTAGGACATGAAAACGAAATAAATATATTAAGTAATATCATTTCTAGCAAGAAGGTTTCACATTCTTATTTATTTTGTGGGCCTTCTGGAATTGGTAAATTGATGATGGCAAAAGAATTTGCCAAATTAATACTTAATGTAAATAATTTAAATAGTTGTCCAGATTATATATATATATGTAAAAAAGAAGATAAGAAAAATATAGTAGTAGAGCAGATTAGAGAAAGTATAGTAGATACTATTTTTATAACTCCTGCTACTGGAGATATGAAAGTATATATTATAGATGGCGCCGAGAGTTTAAATGATGCATCACAAAATGCACTTCTTAAGACACTTGAGGAACCACCAAAACATGCCGTAATAATATTAATAGCTGCTAGTAGCGCTAATATTTTACCTACTGTTATTTCGAGAGTTTACACAGTAAATTTCAACAAATTAGATGGTAAAATAATAGAAAAGTATATAAATCAAAATTTTGATGTACAATTAGATAATAACATTATAGAATTTATAGATGGATCAATAGGTTTTGCAACAGAGATTATAAATGAAAAACTGATTGATGAACTAAATAAAATAACTGACTTGTATTCGAATATTGTTACTAAAAATATTGTAAAATGCATGAAAGAATCTGAAAAAATAGATTTCAACAAGAAGTATATTTTAGATTATTTGCAACATGTGTTTTTTTCAAAAGATAAATATTTATGTACAGAAATTGTAGAAAAAGCAAAAGAAAGATTGAAATATAATGGAAATTATGATATAGTAATAGATAATATGATACTTAAATGTATAGAAAATATCTAAAGGAGGAAAAATGGAAGTTGTTATAGGAGTTAGATTCAGAAAAACAGGAAAATTAGTATATATGAATCCACTTAAATTTGGATTTAGAGTAGGAGATACTGTAATAGCTGAAACAGATAAAGGACAAGAGATAGGACGAGTTGTTAAATTACTTACAAATGACGAATTACCTAAAGATACTGAAGTACAAGATATAATTAGACCGGCAACAAAGAGTGATTTACAAGTTCAAAAAGATAATGAAACTGCTGCTTTAGCAGTATTAGTATTTGCTAAAAAAGAAGCTATTAAACTTAAACTTAACATGAAATTTCTACTTGCTGAATATACTTTTGATAAGTCTAAAATCACTATGTTTTTTACAGCAGAAGAAAGAGTTGATTTTAGAGATTTAGTTAGAATTTTAGCATCGGAAGCTAAAACAAGAATTGAACTAAGACAAATAGGTCCAAGAGATGAAATAAAAATCTACCCTAATTTAGGTATGTGTGGTAGAGAAGTGTGTTGTAGAACTCATCTTCAAGACTTTAAATCAGTTACAATTAAAGACGCTAAGGATCAAGGACTTCAAATTAATATGTCAAAACTATCTGGGGCTTGTGGAAGACTTATGTGTTGCATAAAATATGAAGAAATTGAGTACAAAGAAAATTTAAAGAAATTACCAAAATACGGCGAAACAGTTAAAGTAATAGCAACAAATGATTCTGGAAAAGTTGCCAATGTTGACATATTAAATTTAAAAGTAAGAGTTAGATTTGGTGATTCTAGAGAAACTGAAAAATACGAAACATATAACGCTGAAGAGCTTACTTGGAATGTAAAATAATTATAGGAGGTGATCTTAATGTCATATAGAATATCAGATGCTTGCATAAAATGCGGAGCATGCGAACCTGAATGTCCAGTAAATGCGATATCAGAGGGCGAAGAAAAATATATAATAGATCCTGAACTTTGCATCGAATGTGGTTCTTGTGCTTCAGTTTGTCCAGTTAACGCGCCATATCAAGAGTAATTAAAAATCAAATAAATTATTGAAAAATAGCTTTGGAATTATTTCTTAGCTATTTTTTTTATGTTTTATTACAAATTACGACAATCCCTATGGGATAGTGAAATTAAATTGACATTTGACATAAAATTTGATATAATATTAAAAATATAGGGCAAAATAGAACTAAGAATTGACAGCTAAATTAAATCTAAATGATTTGATTTAAGAAGGAGTAAACAAATGAAAAAAATTTTATTTTTAATACACACTTTAAGGGGTGGCGGTGCTGAGAAAGCACTAGTTCAATTAGTAAATTCAATGGATAAAACAAAATTTGATATAACAGTAATGACAGTAATAAATACTGGTAAATATATAAAAGAACTAGACTCTAATATTAAATATAAATATATATTTGAGGAAATAATAGATACAAATACTATGGATAAGAAAAGTTTCAGGCACAAACTTCAATTTATAAAACTTCAATTGTATTACAATTTCTTTTGGAAAATAAAATCTATGAGATTTCTATACAAAAAACATATAAAAGATAAATATGATGTAGAAGTTTCTTTTTTAGAAGGGATTTCAGCTAAAATAATTAGCAGTTCAAACAATAAAAAATCTATGAAGATATGCTGGATCCACACTGATTTAACTAAAAATAGAAGCACAAAAAAGTTTTTTAAGAATAAGAAAAACGAAATAAAATGTTATTCACGATTTAACAAAATTGTATGTGTGTCGGCTAATGTTATGAAATGCTTTTTAAAAGAATTAGAGATGGAAGAAAATAATAAAGTTATTGTAAGACATAACCCAATGGATATAAAAAATATTTTAAGAAAATCAAACGAAGGGTTTAAACAAATTTGTAGAGAAATTAAAGTGGATGATACAAAAATAATATGTTCAATTGGAAGATTAGAAACTTTAAAAGGTTATGATAAACTACTAAGAGTTCATAAAAAACTTATAGATAATGGTGTAAAACACAAATTAATAATACTTGGAGAAGGTAGTCAATATGCAAAATTAAACAAATATATATCTGATAATAAATTACAAGATACTGCTATGCTATTGGGATATAAAAATAATCCTTACCCATATATTAAATTATGTGATATATACGCTTGCACATCTGTATTTGAAGGCATGAGTATTGCAGTTTGTGAAGCTATGGTTTTAGGTAAGGCGGCTTTTGTTACTGAAGGGACAGGTCTTGAAGATATTATAGGTCCTAATAACGAAAATGGTATGATTGTAGAAAATTCTGAGGAAGGTATATTTAAGGGGTTAAATGATATTCTCCAAGATGATATTCTAATTAAACATTATGCTAAGCAGTCAAGAAAAGTTGCTCATGTATTTGAGCTGAAAAGAAATGTAAAAAACATTGAAAATTTGTTTAAATAAGGAGAAAAAATAATAATGGTAGATATGCATATTCATACTGTACATTCAGATGGAACAAATAGTATTCAAAGTATATTTGAACTTGCTAATAAATTTAATATAGCTACTATTTCTATAACTGATCATAATACTATTTCAGCATATGAAGAAATAGTTAAAAATAATTTAATGAAATTATTTAATGGTGATTTAATACCAGGAGTTGAACTTAAATGTCATATTAATAAAAATATAATAGAACTTTTGGTATATGATTTTAATATATACAAAATAAAAACTTTTATAGATAAAAATTATTCTAAATGGGAATATATAAATAAGAGTATGTCAACTGAATTTGAAAATATACTTATTAATAAAAATATATCTTATGATAAAAATTTAATGACATCGCATGATTTTAATAAATATAATGGTATTATGGAATTATATAAATCAGCAATTGAAATTGAAAGTAATAAAAACAAGTTAGGTAATAATTTTTTTAATGACATTACTGAATTTTCTAGAAAATGTGTGTGCGATGAGCACAATGAATTTTATATAGATTTGAGTAAATACTATCCTTCAGCAGAATTGATTTGTGATTTTGTAAGACAAAATGGTGGTAAAATATTTATGCCACATGTATATTTATTTAATAATGGTTTTAATATTTTAAAATATATGAGAGAAAATTATAAAATAGATGGAGTAGAATGTTATCATCCTTCGTATACATTAAACCAATGTAATGAATTATTAGATTATTGTACAAACAACAAATTATACATAAGCGCTGGTAGTGATTATCATGGGGATAGCTATAATTTAGGGGAGTCAAACCAGTATTACGATAATAATAAAATTAAGTTATTTGAATTTAAAAACAAAATAAATAGAAAGTAGGAATATCTATGAATAGTCTGCCTAAAGTAACAATAGTAATACCTTGTTATAACGTAGAAAAATATATACAAAAGTGTATTGAAAGTGCTTTAAAACAAACATATGATAATATTCAACTTATATTAATTAATGATGGTTCTACAGATAATACAAACGAAGTAATATTAAAAGCAATTGAAAAACAAAAAGATGTTATATATATAAGAAATAAAAATTTTGGTGTATCCAACGCAAGAAATACTGGAATATCAAATGCAAGCGGTAAATATATAATGTTTATTGATTCTGACGATTATATATCAAAAAACATGGTAAAAAATATGTATAAATTGATGGCTAAATATAATAGTGATATAGTTAAGTGTAATATAAATAAAGAATATATAGAAGAAAAAATCACTAGAAGTGAAAAACCAATATACTCAAAAGTAAGAAGTATAGAATGTAATGATTTTCCTAAAACAATATATAAAAAAATACTATCAACTGAAACTATGAATTCTTCTTGCTGTTCATTATTTAAAACAAACATTATAAATGAAAACAATCTGTTTTTTAGAGAAGATATATTTAATGGCGAAGATGCAATATTTTTTATGAATTACATAGATAAATGTAAGACTATGGTTTATACACCAACATCATATTATAACTATGTTATAAGAAATACTGGTCTTACAGGTACAGGAATATCAATGGAAAAATTATGGGATAGTAAATTAAAATTTATAAGCGAATTAAAAAAACAAGAAGTAAAATGGAACTTGAATGAGTATCATTATGTAGATAAAAAAATAATACATATAGTCATGTCTTGTATATATAGATTATATAGAAAAAATGGAAATGAACAAGTTGAATATAAAACATCATTTTTGAATAAGATGATTAAAGATGTTGATTTGATTAATTTACTAAATAAAGTAGATTATAAAAGTTTAAAATTTACTCAGGATAGAATATCTATATTGAATAAAATTAAAAAAAATAATTTGGCAGATGCGATAAAATTAATTGAATTGATATAACATATATTTTAAATAGAGTTTAATTGTTAAAGTTGGGCTCTATTTATTATTATTAAATGACTAATATCATATGTGATATTTATGTAAATTAGTTTAAAATATGCTATAAACATTGACTTTTAGCGCTATCTTTGATATCATATATATAATGAAAATGAATGAGGAACGAAGATGGATAATATAATGGTATTTATAGCGCTTATAATATTACTTTTTTCAGTAATATGTATATATGGTGCAAGAGGTATAGTCAAAAGTAAGGTAACTATAGAAAATGAAAACAGAGTAGTACTAGGTTTGAAAATAGTATGTTTTATACTAGTGATAATCTCTTTAAGTTTGCTTTGTTATTTTAGATAAAAAAAGGAGATAATAATAATGGAAAATAAATTTATGCCATTAGAGATAGAGAAAAAAATGTATAAAAATTGGGAGGATAAAGGTTACTTTAAATGTAAAATAGACAAAAGTAAAAAACCTTTTACTATAGTTATGCCTCCACCAAATGTAACAGGTAAACTGCACATGGGTCATGCTTTAGATCAAACAGTTCAAGATATATTTATTAGATATAATAGATTAAAAGGTGTACCGTCGTTATGGATACCAGGAACAGATCATGCGAGTATAGCTACTGAAGTAAAAGTTGTTGAAAAACTTAAAAAGAGTGGTATAACTAAAGATATGATTGGTAGAGAAAAGTTTTTAGAAGAAGCTTGGAACTGGAAAAACGAATATGGCAGCGAAATAAAACATCAAATAATAAAAATAGGGTCTTCGTGTGATTGGGAAAAAGAAAGATTTACAATGGATGAAATGTGCAGCGTAGCTGTTCTTGAATCATTTGAGAAATTATACAATAAAGGATATATATATAGAGGAGAGCGTATAGTAAATTGGTGTCCTCATTGCAAAACATCAATTTCTGAAACAGAAGTTGATTATGAAGAGAGTGCCTCTAAATTATGGTATATTAGATACATGATTGAGGGTAGTACTGACTATTTAGTTGTTGCAACAACTAGACCAGAAACTATATTAGGTGATACAGCTGTTGCTGTTAATTCAAAAGATGATAGATACAAACATCTAGTAGGTAAGAATGTTATACTTCCACTAGTTAATAAAAAAATACCAGTTATTGCTGATGATTATGTAGAAATGGATTTTGGAACAGGCGTAGTAAAAATTACTCCTGCTCATGATCCTAATGATTTTCTAGTTGGCGAAAGACATAATTTAGATAGAATAAATATTCTAAATGAAGATGGTACTTTAAATGATAAAACTGGAAAATATGAAGGTCAAGATAGATTTGAAGCAAGAATCAATATATTAAAAGATTTAGAAAACAATAAAAGTATGGACAAAATAGAAGACTATACACATAACGTTGGTAGTTGTTATAGATGTCATACAGTAATAGAACCATACTTATCGTTACAATGGTTTGTTAAAATGTCTGAGCTTGTTAAACCGGCATTAGAAGCAGTTAGAAACGGTGATATAACATTTGTTCCAAAAAGATTTGAAAAGACATACTTTAATTGGATGGAAAACATTCAAGATTGGTGTATATCAAGACAACTTTGGTGGGGACATAGAGTACCTGCATATTATTGTGATAAATGTGATAAAATTACTATATCTAAAGAAAATATAACAAAATGTGAATGTGGAGGAAATTTAAAACAAGATGAAGATAGTTTAGATACGTGGTTTAGCTCTGCATTATGGCCATTTTCAACACTAGGTTGGCCAAATAAAACTGAAGAATTAGAATATTTTTATCCTACATCTACTTTAGTTACTGCATATGATATAATTACTTTTTGGGTTAGTAAAATGATATTTAGTAGCTTAGAATTTACCGGAAAGATACCTTTTAAACACGTATATATTCATGGAATAGTAAGAGATAGCATTGGAAGAAAAATGTCTAAATCGCTTGGAAATGGAATAGATCCACTTGAAGTAATTGATACATATGGTGCTGATGCACTTAGATTCTCACTTATACAAAATACATCACCTGGTAATGACGTTAGATATGTACCAGAAAAGATAGAATCATCTAGAAATTTTGTTAATAAATTATGGAACGCAGCTAAATTTGTAAATATGTACTTAGAAGAAAGCGATTCAAACAATAATTTAGAAAATATAGACTTCAAACCTGAAGATATGTGGATTATAACAAAGTTAAATAATTTAATAACTAATGTAACAGATAATACAGATAAATTTGAAATAGGTATAGCACTAAACAGTTTATACAATTTCGTATGGTCAGATTTTTGTGATTGGTATATAGAAATGGTAAAACCTAGACTATATAAAAAAGAGGGTTCAACTTATCTATCAGCTATATTTACATTAAATTATGTACTTAGTGAAACAGTTAAAATGCTACATCCGTATATACCATTTGTAACAGAAGAGATATACATGAATCTTAAACACAATGATGAATCTATAATGATATCTAAATATCCAGAAATACAATATACATTTAAAGATGAATTTTTAGTTGTTGAAAGTATAATGGAATATATAAAACAAGTTAGAAATTATAGAGCAGAAAGTAATATTCCAAATTCTAAAAAAATAGATAGCAAATTGTTATTAAAAGATGAGATGTATAAGGATATATTAGTTTTAAGCGAAGAATATATTAAAAAATTAGCATATATACAAGATATAGAATATGTAAATAATAACAAAGGATACGAAGAATATTCTGCTTTCCATTTAGAATATTTTGATAGTTTCTTAGACTTTTCTTCAGCAGTTGATAAAGATGAAGAAATTGCTAAATTAAACGAAGAAATAATTCAAATAACAAAAGAATTAAATAGGGCAAAAGGAATGCTTGAAAACGAAAAATTTGTTAGTAAAGCACCAGAAAATTTAATTCAAGCAGAAAATGATAAAGTTGCTAAATATACAGAAACGTTAGAGAAAGTTAAGGAAAGATTAAATCAAATTAAATAGATAACAAGAACATTCATTACAATATTATTTGTAATGAATGTTTTTGTTTGTATTATTTAGAATTACCAATTACAAAAAATTAATAGCTATCAATAATAATGGTATATAAGAAGATATTAATAGTAAACGTTGCCAAAGACCATTGAAACAAACGATAGGTTTCTTAAAAAAGTATTTTTCAGATAGTATAAATAAAATAACGAAAAGTATGCTTAAAACAAAACACACAATCGAGATTACACCGGTCGTAGTATTATTACTTTTAAATGATATTAAACTAAGTATTAAAGGAACAAATGATAGAGCTAAAAATCCAATTCCTGCTCCAATACCATGAATTAATGATGATACAGTGTTAAGTTTTTTCTCTTCATCAAGACTGAATATTCCACCTATAACACATGTTGATATTCCAAAAGTCAGTAACATAACTGTTCCAATGCTAGAAAGCAAATGGGATATTGGATAATAAACGATATAAAAATTTATAGCAGAAATACAAAATAATATTCCCATGGAAATCATCCAAATTTTGAAAATATTTGCAACTGGACTCTTAGGATTACCAAGAAGACTTATAACATGATTCATATTGTTATATCCATGATAAAATAAAGATAGCACGAATGGAAATATAAAATCTACAAAAATAGTTATTACTAATAGTAACCAACTTATATTAGAACCCCAGAAATTCATAATTTCCACATTCCCTTCATATTTTTAAGTTATATATTATCATATAATATATTTAATTTCTTTGTTAATAAACAATTCTTCTATTTCTTTTTTAAAAAATTGCTTTATTTCATCAATACTTTCTTTTTGATATACATACTTACCATATCCAAATTGACCATATTTAAATTTACGATCAATTTCATTCATTGGCAGCTGGGTATCTGGGAATACAAGCTGTATTCTACTCTTTGCTATTGTAGTGTACCTATGTGATATTATCTCAAATGTAACTGGAAACCTCAAATTATCAGGAATATTCTTACTTAGCTGCAATAACAAATCATGGTATTCCTCTTTCCAATTTGGATATATAAACACAGGAGCAATCAAATATCCTACTGGGTAACCTGCTTTAGCTAATTCTATACTTGCGTCTATTCTTTTGCCTTGTGAAGCCGTAAAGTGTTCATATTTATTTATAATTGAATTTGTATTTATACTAAATCGTATTTCAGTATGGTTATTGTGATCTAACTTAAGTAATGATTCTACATCGTTGTATTTTGTTACAAATCTAAATCTACCATTTTCTGATTTTCCAAAGAATTCAATACATTTTTCTAATGAATGTGTATATGGTTCTACTGGTATAGGATCAGAAGTGGCAGCTCCTTCAAATATAGTTATATCTGGTAACCTTTCGTCAATATATTTTTGTGCTTGATTTAATATGTCGTTTATATTAGCATATATTTTAACTATAGGCTTATCTCCTAACATAGTATTTAAATAGCAATATTCACACTGCCCAATACAACCAGATACTAAAGGAAGTTGATAGTGTGCAGAGGGTTTACATGATTGAAACTTAAAACTACTCTTAATTGATACAACTAAAGTTTTTTTACCTTCTTTGTATTGAGAAGGTAAATCATTACCTGGAATGTGCTGCATAATTTTATTTGAAGTTAAGTGTATGATTTCAATGTTAGGGTTATCTTTAAATTTAGTATAAATCTCTTTTCCAATATCGTAATCCAATGAATTTTTACTAAATATAATTCTTTTAGGTATAAACATATTTATGTGCTCCTTCTTTTTATTATTTGCTAAAGTTTATTTAATATACTATTGAGTTATTTTTATAAAATATGTATGGGTATTAATACCAAATGTCGAAAAATGTCACAAAAATGTTGACAACAATAAAAAAATAATATATAATAAAATTAATAATGTTTATTATATGAGGTGATTCAAATGATTAGAGAAATAGCTATATTTTTAATTGGTGTAATTTTGTTAATAATTATTTTTGCTGTAATATCAAACAGTAATAGAGAAAATGAAGTATCTGATGATATTAAATTGAATGATGATGGGAATATTAAAGAAATATAATTTAAACAAAAAAATAACAGCAATTACGTTTTGTAATTGCTGTTATTTTTTATTATCACTAAATTTTTTCTAATTTTACAATACATTCTATATGAACAGTTTGTGGAAACATGTCAAGAGGCTGTATAGCAGTTACTTTATATTTATTAGATGTTAAATATTCAAGATCTCTTTCTAATGTAACTGGGTTACAAGAGATATATATAATTTTTTTAGGCATAAGTGTAACAAGAGACTTTAAAAACTTTTCATCGCTTCCACTACGGGGTGGATCCATTATAACAACATCTATAAATTTCTTTTCTCTTATTAAATCAATAATAAAATCTCCAGAATCAGCATTATAAAACTGTGTATTAGTTATCTTATTTCTTTTTGCATTTTGCACTGCATCTTTTACTGCATCTTTATTTAATTCAACGCCAATCATTTCTTTAACTTTTTTACTTACAATAAGTGAAATAGTTCCTATTCCACAATATGCATCTAGTACAGTTTCATTTCCACTAAAATCAGCCATTTCAATAGCTTTATTGTATAATATTTCAGTTTGTAAAGGATTTATTTGATAAAATGATTTAGGAGATATTTGAAAAGTGCATCCACACAAATCATCTTCTATAAAACCTTTTCCATAAAGTACTTTCTCAGAATCTCCAAGTATCATACTTGTATCTTTATTATTTATATTTAATACAACTGTAGTTATTTCTGGATGTTTTTGTAGTAATACTTTTAAAAAGTTATTTTTAGATGGGAATATAGGTGTAGTTACTACTATTACAAGCATAACCTGTTTACTTTTAAAGCCTGTTTTAATCAATAAATGTCTAATTAAACCCATTCCAGTTTGAGGATCAAACGGTCTTATTTTAAAAGATTTCATAAGTTCACGAATAGAATCTATAATTGTATTAGCTATTGGATCTTGTATCATGCAATTATCTAAACTTACAACTTTACGTGTACTTTCTTCATAAATTCCTGATATTATTCTCTTTTTAAGATTCATTGCTAAAGTAGAATGAGCTTTATTACGATAATTATATGGGTTATCCATACCAATCAACTTATTTACACTACAATATTTATCTAATAATTTGTCTGTAATGTTTTGCTTAAATGCACATTGACCTTCATATGACATATGTTGCAGCTGACAACCACCACATTGATAGAAGTGAGGACATTTTGGAAATACTCTATATGGAGATCTTTCTACAACTGATATTAATTTAGCGCTCATACCAGTCTTTGTATGAAATACATCAATATTACCAACTTCACCGTCTATTAAATAAGGAATATAGAATTTATTTTTTTCTACTTTTACAATTCCTTTTCCTTCTTCATTAACATTAGTACATTTTAATTTTATATGTTCACTATTCATATTTTCCCTTTTCTAAGTATCTTACTACTTTATATATTTAATATATATAATACCATGAAATCGCTGTAATTTCAAGTGTTATGATTAAATGATATCATTAATGTTATTCTCACATAATAGTATTATATAGTTTTCATATATAAATACTGCAATTTTTAATTTTGCATAAAAAAAATCAAGTAAAATCGAAATTTACTTGAAGCTGTTTGTAACATGGAGCTGAAACTCAGAATCGAACTGAGGACCTACGGTTTACAAGACCGTTGCTCTACCAGCTGAGCTATTCCAGCAAATTGGTGACCCGTACGGGAGTCGAACCCATCACCCCGCCGTGAAAGGGCGGTATCTTAACCGATTGACCAACGAGCCACCAATTTTCTAGAATAGCTCAGCTAGT
>Ga0123339_10001169_pt1 | contig 18508 bp, 14 predicted proteins | sample lystaG_FD_89956 | JGI IMG/M metagenome (GOLD analysis project Ga0123339, IMG submission 89956) | Glacier valley bacterial and archeal communities from Borup Fiord, Nunavut, Canada, to study Microbial Dark Matter (Phase II) -... | ecosystem: Environmental > Aquatic > Freshwater > Ice > Glacier ... | reverse complement strand
CGCCGCCCGCCTTGTGAAGTCCGGCCACCTTACCGTAGATATGCACCTCGCAAATCTTCGCCTCTCCGGCATGAACTGGCACCTCTACTTCGTGGGCTGCCAGATAGTCTCGTTCGGGCAGCGAAAGACGCCTGAATCCTGCGATTTTCTTCTCAGATGTCACCCATTGCCGGAAAATCTCTCGAGTGTTGCTCGTGGCATAGGACACTTCGCCGAGAACGAGACTGAGCACATCGACCTCGCCGACGCTAATGATGGAACCCTATTGCAAAATCAGCAATAATAATTTTAGACTCTTGCATCTTTCCGAGCTGAACTTAGAGGTAATTCAGGACAGTTTACTCAATTTGCATGATACGGTCCAGTTTCTGAAATTCTCCGAGTGCATCTGACAAAAACGCCACTTTCTAAGTGCAAAATGTCATAATGGATTATTCTTCAAACCAGCGACACTTCCTATGCGCAATAACGTTATGAAAGAATAATGATAGTATTACCTTATTCGGTTGGAATCCTAGTGATAGCCGATTATCGGCGAGAATCACGTTAAGTGATTCGGAAAAATTGCCTGGGATTGTGAAACGAGTACTCCCTCGGTTCACACTTCTTGCGCGAGCCGAGGAAGTACTCGATTCGCACGTAGGGTTCCAACCGATTTTCTAGAATGGGAGACAGATGCGGCAAGATTTGGTTGACAAGTCTATTATTGCCCTGCGACGCTGCGAGACAAGCCTTAACCATGCGAAAAATCAACCCGTTTTTGTATTTCTTTGCGGTGGTGATGCTAAAGAACCACGCTACATTTGTCGAAATGAAACTGAGCAATATCTACGAAAGAACCAAAATCTTAGCACTATAGTTTGCGTTAGGCCAGAAATACTGCTCAAACAATATGGCTCTTTATTAGAAGAGTTAGATCTTCTTGAGCTGGAGGCATTTATCGCAGAAGTATCCGATGCGGTCCTCTTATATGACGAAAGTCCTGGAACTGTCTGTGAACTAGGCGCTTTCGCAATGTCTGACCCAATCTGGAAAATAATGACTGCCGCGATACCCGAAAAACATAAAAATGATGACAGCTTCATTATAAATGGGCCCGTCCGCCACATGGAAAAAGGAGCAACATCATACCCTTTATCCTCTGTTATTTATTTAGATATCAACTGTCCGTTTTCGTCAATAGATTTGGCTAAATACTTTCACCATTTGAGGGAGAATGTTGCAAAACAGAGCAACAGACGAATTAATAAGAACGCTGGCAGCGTTAATCTCAATTCGCTGTGTCGCGAGTATCTCGATTTAATATCAGTGTTCGCGCCGTTGAGCGATGATGAACTCATCGATATTTACAAACGATACAAGGACTTTGACTCATTTGTACTTCAATCGAATACATTTTCCCCCATTCCGAAGGGTGTCAATGTCAAGACCGTTATTGCATTCCTTTCTGCAACTGGTTTGGTGGAGTATAAAGACAGTCTTATTACAATGACAGGTAGAGTGCCAAGCTACTTCATGTTCAATGCTTCAAAATCTCGCCAAATTGCAGAAATTCGGGCACAGGTTCTTGCCGCAAAGCGAAGACACTATGATAGGTGCGACAGTGTCTATTTTGAATAAAATGTCAGACAACCTGCTTTTAAGTGACACCGCAATTAATACAATAGTGAGTGATGTGTCTCAACATTACAGGCGTTTTAAGACAGAGTCCGGTCGTCCCATCTGGCAACCATCACCACAACTAAAAATACTTCAATACTGGGTGGTAGATTTCTTACGTAGCAACGATAATAGCGCCAGTGAATACGCGACCGCATATGAACGAGGATGCAGTATTCTCCAAAATGCCAAACGCCATGAAGATAGCAATCATGTTCTACGGATGGATGTGCGACACTTTTTCCCATCAGTGGGACGCTCGCTGATCCTCCCATATTTAAATGACCTAGATCTCACGAGTCGTCTGACCAATGATGACATCGAGCTGATTTTTGGTATCGTTCTCCTGAACGGCGGGCTTACTATTGGCGCACCATCTTCGCCCATTATCGCGAACAGGGCTATGATTCCTTTTGATCTAAAAGTTGCGGAAATAGCTGAGTCAAATAACCCAAAAGTTACATATACTAGATATTCGGATGATCTGTTCTTTTCATCGCGTAGTTGGATTGATGGAAGCTTTGCAAAAAAAATTGAATCCATGCTACATGAATACGGACTTGAGGCAAACCCCCAAAAAACAAAATTTTTGGGCTCCGGTAGCAACAAAATGATGGCGGGGGTTGCAATTAACCATGAACATAAAACTTCCCTCGGCCAAAAACGCAAAGCACTGCTGAGACAAAAATTGTATTCGTTTATGCTACAGGATATGCCATCGGAGATGGATGCGCACCGCTTGTTAGGCTTTATCACCTTTGCGAAATTTATCGAACCCAACTATGTCAATAAGATGCTTGTGAAATACTCATCCTATGGAGATGACGTTATGTTGAAAATTGCAAAAGCACTGAAAACAAAACAGCATTAATGTATGGATTCTTGATAGAAATAATGGATTGGTTAGCTGGCGCCAAGAGCATGACAGCAAGAACCGCATATTTTTTTGAAGTGAACGAAATCTAAAGCACGGCACCAGCATTAAAGTGGAATAGAAAATACTTCGTCATCATCATTTTCTGCAACACCCGTAACGACAATGCGCCCTTGTCAAGTTCAGCTCGATATATATATGGCAGTTCAGTTATCTTGATCAAGATAACTACCCTCTAGATTTCCTTGTCTGCGATACTTCATGACCAATACTCACCTGAGCAGAAAATACAGTAAAATCCATCTCTATTAGATGAAAATGGGCAACGAGCAAATAGCCTTAGACGACCAATCAGCTGATGCGTACTCTTGTGCACAATATTCCCGCTCAAATTAACCATTATTCTCATACTTGATATTTTATGCATCACGTCTACAGTGGATACAAATTTATCCTCAAGGTATCATCGAACTGGCGCTCAGAGGTCTTTCTGCTGATACATGCCAGAGTCGGCAAAGCCGAGCCCACGGTAATACTCCCGTGTCCCAACCGCGCTGATCACGTTGATGCGCTCAAAGCCTGCGCCCTTAGCCAGAGAGCATGCGCGCTCGATAAGCCGCCTGCCCAATCCGAGATGCTGCGCTCCTCCGCCCGTCTTGTGCAGCCCGGCCACTTTGCCGTAGACATGCACCTCGCGGATCATCGCCTCGCCGACACGGACCGGCACTTCGCCTTCGTGGGCGGCCAGATAGTCTCGATCGGGCAGCGAAAGGCGCAGGAATCCTGCGATCTTATTCTCGGGAGTCACCCATTGCAGGAAGATCTCGCGGGTATTACTCGTGGCATAGGGCACTTCGCCGAGAACGAGACCGTGCACATCGACCTCGCCGATGCTCACCTCGCGGTAGCGGATCTCGGAGATCTCCGCGCCCGACGCCTCGATTTTTGCTTCGACCATCTGACGCATGTTCGCCTTCTTGTTCCCCACCACGATATCGTGCGCCGAGATGTCGCGGATCATCCGCGAGATGCGCATGTAGGGAGGCGTGACGAGCGTGTCGGTGACGAGCACGTCGAGCAGCTCGTCTTGCGTGTAGGGGCGCCAGGTGCCCTCATCGTAGCGCACGCAAAGGGCGGTTCCCGCCACAAGCGAGCAGGGGTAGATCTTGATCTCATCGGGGAGGAAGGGCGCCTCGCTCACGAATCGCAGGAAGTCGCGTTTATCCTTCTCCGGGGTGGAGCCGTAGAGGTTCACCATGAAGTGCGCGTGTATCTTGAAGCCGAACACGCGGAGGAGCTCGAAGGCCTCCGCGATCCGCTCGATGCTGATGTCGCGGTGGTTCGCGCGAAGGATCGCCTCATCGAGGCTTTGGATCCCCATCTGCACCTTCGTGCAGCCGAAACGCCGCAACAGCGTGAGGTTGCGGGAGGTTATGGTGTCCGGTCGCGTTTCGACGACGAGCCCGACGACGTGATGATGCGCGTTTTCGTTTTCGCGTTGGGCCGCCTCGAGCTCGGCGAAATCAGCAGACTGCGTAGCGGAGGCGCGCTGCCATGCCTCGTCCTCCATATAGAGCTTCTCGATCGCTTGGTTGAAGGTCGCCTCGCCGTCTCGGATAAGGCGCTGCTGCGCGCAGACGCGCGCGTCGGCCTCCTCGCGCGAACTTGTGAGCCCCAGTTCTCGATATTCAGCCCGCTTGGGCTTGACGTTTTCCTCCCCTTGCGCGCCATCGTTCAGCGCCCGGAAGAGTTCGGTGACAAACCACGTCTGGTACGTGACCGGGTAGTCGCTCCACGTGCCTCCAGCACGATGAGCTCGACCTTGTCGGTGAGATCGCCCATCTGTGTGAGCGCGCGCAGGCGCGACGTCACCTGCAGATACGGGTCGAAATAGTTGCGCTCGGCTCGCTGGCATACCGGCTCGTCGCCGAGATAACTCTTGGGCATACGCACATCGTTGGGGCAATAGATGCAGTCGCTCGTGCACTTCCAAGGCTTGGTCATGACCGTGATGGTCGCAACCCCAGAAGCGGTGCGGCGCGGCTTCATCTGGAGCAACGCGAACAAGCACCGCTCGGTTGCCGGGTCGACCGCCCACTCCTCCCACCGCTCAGGCTCGGCCTCCTTCACCTTGAGGTAATAGGGCAGCAGCCTCTTTTTGACGTAGTTCTTCTCACCGGGCGCGCGGAGTTTGTTGTGCCGGTTTATGGCGTATGCGAGGGACTGCTCGTCAAACGAGCCGCCCGCTTTAAGTTCTTCGATGATTTCGAGTAGAATCAGTTCCATAGGTATTGGATTATATAACAGAAACGGTGCGCCCCCTCTTGACCCCCGAACTCGCGAAAAAGCTGTGCGGCATCAACAATCGATTCTATCGGGACAACTGTGAGTCGTTTTCGGCGACGCGCGTCAGCCCCTGGACGGGCTGGAGGATCAGCCTCGAGACGCTTAAGCAGACCGACTTGCTCGATGCCGAGGAGCTCGCCGTCTTCGATATGGCGTGCGGCAACCTGCGCTTCGCGTCGTTTCTTGGCGAGGAACTCCCCGACAAGGACCTCACGGTTTTCGCGGTGGACGATTGCGACACGTTGGTTCCGCAGCGCTCAGGGGTGCGTTTTCAAAGCATCGATATCGTGGATCTGCTCCTTGCCGGCACCGCACTCAGCGAGCGAATCGACGCGCCGGCGTGCGATTTGTCGGTGTGTTTCGGATTCATGCATCATATCCCCGGGCAGGACAGCCGCACGAGGTTGCTCGAAAGCCTCCTGCGACAGACCCGGAGCGGCGGATACGTGGTCGTCTCGTTCTGGAGATTTCTCGAAAACGAGGCATTGGCGAAAAAGGCCCGACTCACCCACGCACAGGCGCTCGATGAGTTGGGCTTGGACGAAGAGGAGATCTCCGAACTCAATACCGGCGATTGCTTCTTGGGGTGGAAGGATACCGTCGGCTCATACCGCTACTGCCACAGTTTCGCATCCGCGGAAATCGACGAACTGCTCGCTTCAGTCGCGGACCGAGCCTCGGTGGTCGACCGCTTCATCGCAGACGGCCGAACGAACGATCTCAACGAGTACGTGATTTTGAGGGTGGATTAAGAGCGTGAGGGCCCAATACATCCTCCAGTAGCTGAGCCTCCTATCTCTCCTGCTCCAACTCCAGCATTTCGCAGAAACCAGCCAAGCTCTTGTCCACTTCCGCTTCAATCCCCTTAAGCGGTTCGATTAGCTGTAGGGTTGATACCACAGTGCAGTCGCCGATCTCCTCCTTTAATTGTCCAAAACACTTTTCCGTCGGCCCTCCGGAACAGCAAGCGAACAGGGCGACTTTTTTGCCCTCAAGCTTATTCTCCCGGATAAATGTGCGCAGAGGAGGCGTGAAGGTACCTGCCCAGATGGGTGTGCCGAGGATGACCAGTCCATATTGGTTCTGATCGAAGATGTACGGCTCCAGTTTTGGCGCTTCCCCGAAGGTGGCGCTCTTGCCGCCCCAGATATACTTGCTGACCTTGCCTGTCGGATACTCTTTACTCGGTATTAACCGGATAAGGTCCGCTCCAAGCTTTGCCGCGACTTTTTCAGCGACATATTTGGTATTGCCTTCCAATGAATAATAAACAACTGCGGTTTTCATGCGATTCCCCACTTCTGTCATATGTACAATTGGCCAGTATATCTGTATCCGGATGCCGTTCTGCTATGTGGGCAAATTATTTTGAAAAAGTATAATCCATTTGCTTCGTTCCCCTGCCAACTAACAACTAATCCAAAATCCCGCATCGAATGGGATTTCGCCGGAATCCACATTATCGGATGCATGCGGGTCTTCATAGCGCCCGACAATTCTCAGCGACCAACGTCACTCATGATTTCGAGGACAACCTCGCGCTGAGCGATGAGGTACTCATCCCCCCACGTGTCGGGCAGTGCACACAGCCCTCGTTCGACCCTAGTAAGCACACCACGACTTAGAGCCTCCGCCAGACACCTGCGCGGGGATGTCCGCTTTTGTCGCGTCGGCCGCGGTGTTGAAGCCACCCAGTTCCTTGGAAATCTCTATGAGTTTGTCCATCGGATATCCATAAAATGTATTCCGACATATGTTAAGGCTTTCCAGAAGTTACTCGGCGGCAAAAATGACGTTTGGATAAACGCATTCGTCTATAAAAGAATAGCTCCTCGCACCATTACGGCAACGAGGAGTTTTTAAACTACTAATTTCTATTTTTTCTTATTCTGCTTTTCGTAGAAATCGCGACTATAATCCATTACCTCTGGGCGATCATCGAACATGTCGTGGAGGTAACCATACTTCTGAAAGAAACTATGTTTGCAATATATGTGTCCCAAACAAATCTATGCTGTCCCATGCTATACTATGATAATGAAAGAATAGGAGGCATAGGGTGAAGAAGAAAGACGTCATAGAGCTTATCAGATGTCATAGCGAGGGCAACGAAAAGGGCTTTCGCGACGGCGCGCTTGCCGTGGCACAGGATTTCGAGAAGTCGGGTGACAAACGGCTTGCCGAGTACGTCATGGCGTTACTCTCTGACGTTAACACTCTTGTGCCCCAGGCGGATGATCAGACGGGTTTCCTCACCGCCGTCAAGATTGAAACTTCCGCGCTTCCTCTGCCCGAGTCAGTGACTGACGACGTGGCTGGCATAGTTAACGCCATTCGTGCCGCCAGCGTCAATAAGTTTCTTTTTTACGGACCCCCAGGCACAGGTAAGACAGAGGCGGTCAAGCAAGTCGCCCGAATCTTGGGCCGCGATCTCTTCATGGTTGATTTCGACGCACTCATCGAAAGCAAGCTTGGCCAGACCAGCAAGAACATAACGGCGCTTTTCGCTGAGGTTTCCAGCTTCATGCACCCGGAGCACCTGATGGTACTCTTCGATGAAATCGATGCGCTCGCGCTTGACCGCATGAGTATCAATGATGTCCGCGAAATGAGTAGAGCCACTTCAACGCTTCTGAGAGAACTCGATAGGCTCGATGAGTCCGTTATTGTCTTTGCGACGACGAATCTCTTTGACTCGTTCGACAAGGCCCTTATACGTCGATTCGATGCTTGCATCGACTTCGGGCGTTACACGCGCGAAGACTTGGAGGGCGTTGCAGAGTACATCTTCAACGCCCTACTGCCTAAATTCAACGGTCCCGCGAGAGACTCGCGCCTCTTCAAGAAGATATTGGGCTTGCCTGAAGAGCTTCCATATCCAGGCGATCTCGTGAACATTATAAAGACGAGCGTAGCGTTCGCAGAGCCTGGAAGCAAATTCGATTACTTTCGTCGCCTCTACAGGCAGCTGACCGGAATCAACTCTATAGATCCCGAAATCCTCAAGAAACAAGGCTTCACTGTGCGCGAGATGGAAAAGCTCACAGGAGTCTCCAAGAGCTCGCTCGCGCGCGCGTTGAACGGATAGGGATATGGGCAACAACATTCTTCAATTACGAGGTTCCTTCAATCAGAAGAAGAACAACTCTCGTCCTGGGTCGCCTTCGCTTCCAGCCGGTGCAAAGATCACTTCTGTTCGGGTGGTTGGCATCCGTGATACTCTCATTGATGTCGCCAGCTTCTGGGAGGAGTCCCAGGCGAAGCATAAGCCCCTTGTGGCGGTGCGCTATACACGCGTCATCCCAAAGAGCGGGCGTATCCGCAGATTGCTTATGGAGTCGGGATCAAAATCGTCTAACGATACCATCGTGGGAGGGCGCTTTTACAGAAGCGAACCTGAGGGCAAACCCCAACACGTCATCACCCATTGCGTGAGTTTCGGAGCCATCAGCAAGTCCATCAACGAGCTGTCTTCTCTTGCGGAGTGCATTGATCGCCTGTGCGGCGGCGTACTCACAAGTGACACCCTGAGCGATATCAACACGCACAAGCCCAGTTTTGACGGGCTGCCTCTGGAAAGGACAGCATTCGCGCAGCTCGCCGTCGATGTCTGCAACGTTGAACGTTTTATGCACAATGATGTCAGTGAATCCATTGATGACATCTCCATGGTCACACTCTTCAAAGGCGCCCTCCCGAACAATACCGAGTTTCTACGCTCAATCGGCGTGTCGGAGCTCAACCTTATCTCGTACGACGATTCGACGTTTTTGCTTACTCCTATCCAGTACAAGCTTCTTTATGCGCAGGCGCCTCAGCTCATTGCAATGGCCCTCAGGGATGTCAACGAAATTCCGGCTGAAGGGGGGAAGGAGAAGGCGTTCGAGAAAGTTGATATCCCTAAGCCGGATGATGAGCCCTGGATAGGCGTCATCGATACGCCATTCAACGAAGAGGCATACTTTTCTGAGTGGGTAGACGCGACGATGACGGTTCCCGAAGAAGCCGTACGCAAGCAGGACTACATGCACGGCACTTGCGTAACCTCCATCATCGTTGACGGCCCCTCGCTCAATCCGATGATGGACGACGGTTGTGGCAGGTTCCGCGTGCGCCACGTTGGCGTGGCTACGGGAGGCAGGTTCAGCTCGTTTTCAGTCATCCGCGACATTGAGCAGGCCGTCATTCGCTATCCCGAGGTCAAGGTCTGGAACCTTTCCCTAGGATCAATCCTCGAAGTTCCTGAGAACTTTATCTCGCCCGAAGCCTCTGCGCTCGACAGAATTCAGTTCGACTACGATGTCTTGTTTGTTGTCGCGGGTACAAACGATCCGGAAAATTCATGGGAGAAACGCATTGGCGCTCCTGCCGATTCTATCAACTCTCTTGTGGTCAATTCCGTCCGTTTCGATAAAACTCCCTGCTCGTACACACGCAAAGGACCCGTACTCTCATTTTTCGGCAAGCCCGATGTCTGTTATTATGGCGGTGATTACGATCAGCCAATGCAGGCGTGCTGGGAGGCAGAGAAATACCGTATGGTCCGGGGAACGTCGTTCGCTGTCCCGTGGATAGCAAGAAAGCTTGCATATCTCATTCAGATCGTAGGTTTCAGCCGTGAGGTGGCCAAAGCGCTTGTAATCGACTCTGCCTGCGGCTGGGAACCTGCCGATGATTCGACTCGAAAAGGCTATGGCATCGTGCCAAAGCGAATAGAGGATATCCTCACAACACAAGATGACGAAATCAAGTTCATCCTTACAGGAACATCCGAGATGTTCGATACCTATAGCTACAACATTCCAGTGCCCATGGACAAAGACATCCATCCGTATAAGACAAAGGCGACTCTGTGCTATTTCCCACACTGCGAGCGTAACCAGGGCGTTGACTACACCTCGACCGAGCTGGCCATCTCCTTTGGACGCATCAAGGGCGATGGCATCAAGCCAATCAACAACAACGTTCAGGACTTGCCCGATTCCATTACTTACGAGGAAGATGCGAGGAAGTATTATCGCAAGTGGGATAACGTCAAACATATTGCCGAAGAACTGACGCCGCGGAGCCGTGCACAGAAGAGTTACGACAGCGGGCTCTGGGGTATCAGCGTCAAAACGAAGGAGCGTCTTGACGAGCGCTATGGTAATGGTATCCGTTTCGGCATCGTCATTACGCTACATGCCCTCGATGGCGTTAATCGTATCGAGGAGTTCATCCAACGCTGCTCGCTGCGCACCTGGATTGTCAGCGAAGTCACCATCGAAACCCAAGTTGAAATCTACAACGAAGCAAACCAGGAAATTGAATGGGATTGACCGAACGGACGTACGTTATTCCCACTCAGTCTAGTTGAACTATGCAGGCATTTTTCAGGTTGTTTTTCGTGCTGAACAGTATCGATATTATCATTATTTTCAGAGCGAAACTTCACCCGCCAATCCGCGTAGTACGTTTTTAGTACGCCAAGCCCCAACCGTTCATCCTAGGTGGGTGCTGTGCACACGTCCCAATTCTTATGCTGGTCCTCCGGTCACAGAAGCCAATATTTTTTGATGACGATAAAGCGGATCTTTAAGCAGAATGAGAAGTGTCTAAAAGCAAAAGCAGGAACGCCCTTCGTCTATAATTGAACTATCCAATCCAGAATAATCGACCCGAAGAGGCCCTCGTGACATTGCTCCTAAATTCAAAAGATGTGCACGTTGAGTTTCCTACGCGCCTGGTACTTGATCAGGTTACGCTCGGCATAAATTCTGGCGACCGCATCGGAATCGTTGGCAAAAACGGTGACGGTAAATCCACTCTATTGTCTGTACTTGCAGGAAATTTGACCCCCACTCAAGGTGAAGTAGCACGCCAAAGTAAGGTCACCGTTGGAGTTCTCGGGCAAAGCGATGAGCTCGACGAAAGCGCGACTGTAGCGTATGCACTCGTCGGTGATGCCCCTGAATACACCTGGGCAAGTAATCGAGCTACCCGCGAGATCGTTGAAGCGCTGATCGGCGACATCGACATGAGTACGCGAATTGCTGAACTCTCTGGCGGTCAGCGCCGTCGTCTTGACCTCGCTCAACTTCTCATTGGAGACTGGGATGTGCTGATGCTCGATGAGCCCACGAACCATCTCGATGTGCATACTATCGCCTGGCTTGCCAAGCATCTACGGGGGCGCTGGTCGAAAAATGCGGGAGCACTTTTGGTCATCTCTCATGATCGCTGGTTTTTAGATGAGGTTTGCGATTCAATGTGGGAAGTCCACGACGGCCAAGTCGATGCATTTGAAGGTGGGTATTCGGCTTACATCTTACAGCGCGTCGAGCGTGACCGAGTTGCCGCCGTGACCGAGCAGAGACGGCGAAATTTGGCGCGTAAAGAGTTGGCGTGGCTCTCACGTGGACCGCAAGCACGCTCGACTAAACCAAAATTTAGAGTTGCTTCAGCTTGGGAACTCATCGAAAATGAACCACCCGCACGCAATACGCTTGTGCTCAAACGCATGGCAATGCAGCGCCTTGGCAAAAAAATTATTGATATTACTGATGTGAGCGCAGGATATGGCGACAAAACGCTGATTGAGGATTTGACTTGGCTCATCGGTCCGGGCGATAGATTTGGAATCTTAGGGGTAAACGGGTCGGGTAAGACTTCACTCCTTAAGCTGCTTGAAGGAACACTCGCACCACTATCAGGTGAAATTAAGATTGGCAAAACAGTAAAAATGGCAACCCTCTCCCAGCAACTCGATGAACTTGTCGAGTTTGAGGACATGCGCATTCACGAAATTCTTGCGACCTTCAAGTCGAGCTACATGGTTGAAGGTAAGAGCCTCTCACCTGCACAATTATTGGAGCGCCTCGGCTTTGAAAGCACCCATCTCAACGCCCGGGCTTCGGATTTGTCCGGAGGGCAAAAACGACAACTTAGCCTTTTAATGGCGCTCATGAAAGAGCCCAATGTTTTGATCTTGGATGAGCCAGGCAATGACCTGGATACTGATACGCTCGCAGCTCTTGAGGACTTGCTTGACTCATGGCCGGGAACTCTCATTATCGTTAGCCACGATCGGTACCTGATGGAGAGAGTAACCGACCAGCAGTTTGCTTTGATTGGCGGACAGTTGCGACATGTCCCGGGTGGTGTTGATGAGTACCTAAAGCTGATTGCCAAGAGTGAGGCGACAAGCGAGGGAGAATCAATCGAAGAGAAGCGAAACACATCCTCGGACGTCGTTGCTAAAGAAGCAGCCAAATCATCGGGCTCGCCAACGCATTTTTCAGGGGGCCAACTCTATGAAATGCGTAAACAACTTGCCTCGGTTGAACGCAAACTCGAAACGCTCAATAGACAATTAGAGGAACACAAGGCGAAAGCATCAGAGGTGAACTCCACAGATTACCAAGCGCTCATCGACCATCAGGATGCCCAAACAGAACTCGAGTCACAAATATCCGAGCTCGAGATTCAATGGATAGAGTTGAGCGAGGCACTGGGCTAGTCGCTCCAAATTAGTGCTATGTCACTCCCACTCTGTCTTGTTTTCGCGTATTGGTGTTTTATACGTTGGTTTTCATAGTATTCAGTATCGCCATTATCATTATTATTAGACAAAAACTCCCCCCTACCATAGCGCTTAGTACGTTTTTGGTACGCCAAGCTCGAACCGTTCAGAGCCAGCGCGCTATATCGTCTCCAGTTCCCATGAGTAAGGGATTTTGAGAGTGCGAAAAACGCCGCGCGAAAGAGGCGCTTTCTTGGCTATTTGGAGTTATGCGCTATTCAAAATCCTCTAGCACCTGATCCATGTAGAGGCTCCAGAGCGGTTACCCTCATTATGGAACACTTCCTTGAGCGGGCGAACATCACGACGGCGTGGACTTGTACTGCGCCTTCGGCTACAGCCGCGTTGGCTACTATCACGTTGGCTGGCGCTAGTCGCTGCCGCCCTTGAGCGCGGTCGGTGCGCCGTTCTCGCAGTGTGCGAGCTTGGTCAGTGGCAATGGGACTACATATTTGAGCTTGCGGGTCTCGGGCGCTTATATGTTTGAATGCTTAGGCGAGTGCTGGGTACTGCACGGTGGGATAAACGTTTTCTGGCGTCTTTGGCCCTGCCCTTTCTTAGTCTAAGTCTGCTGCTTTGGCTTGTTGGTATAATGAATTTGTAAACTAGTACTTTCATTGGCGAAAGGACGCACTTGGGCGATTCATCAATAGATTATGCTTGTTTGCCCAAATGCTGCTCTCGCTTTGCCCAAGGTCGGCCCTATTTCACTGCGAAGACTCTAGATGGAATCACTGGAAAAGTGATTCCATCAACATTGCACACGTCTCTTTGCTCGATGATACGCGATGGAGCATTCGCGGAAGAAGTCCCTCTAAGCCGCTTGGCTGCTCTTTGCGAGGAAAATTATTGATGCTTTGACAAAGCTTCCATAAGTAAAGAAAACAACGTCCGACAGAAATGTAATAAATTATTGGCTAATATGTGACCGGACTAAGTGGGGTTTATATGGCTTCATCTACTTCTGAACTTTATGAAAGGTACTCACAGAAAGTGCTGGCTCAAATCTCTAAGTTTAAGAATTTCCCTTCTCATAATGAGATGCTAACGAATTGCACTCTTGGCATAATGGATTTCGATACCGCCAAGCAAACTACGCTTATCGATTTATTTAACGAAAAGGCTTTCAAAGCATTTGAAGAACTCGTTGCCGATTTGGCCTCGACACTAAAAAAACCGCTACTGAGAACAAAAACAACTGTTGCTTGTTCAACCATTTTTAAAACTACTGAAGATCATGCGGTTTTGTTCATTTGGCCTCAAAAGGAATGGCTTACAGTTTCTCCAAAGACTAGAACAGATTATTTAAACAAAATAATAAGCGAAAAATTCATTGCCGCTGATTTGGTTTGGCTCGTTGAAGACAAAGAAACAAAGTTAGCTAATTGCTTCGATTCATGGAATGAACATTCAAATCCTCCGGGAATAAAAGATTATTCACTGAAAGAATGGTTTTCGTCGTATTTTAGCCAAGTAGAATACAGCCAACTCATATATGCCCTCAGCAACACAAAGGCAAAATGCCAATACGCTCTTGGTTTCTCGACTGTTGCGCTCCCGACGCCAATAGAACTATCAATTTTCAAGGAAAAACTAATTTCTGAATATTTGGAACATGGGATTGCCTCTATTGAGAAACGATTAGGCAACTACTGCCAAGATAAGGGAATCAATGTAAGTTTAGAAAAGATTGAGGAGAACATTCTGTTAGACCGAAGGTATTTAAGGCTGTTCAACAACACAACGTTCGGGGATAGTTTAGCTGCTTCGGAGTGGAGGCTCAGAAACAATAAAATCACTGAGAATACCGAACAAACTGGAACTGTTGTTGGTTACTTCAAGGCGGTTGAACAACTCATGTGGGAGATTCTGAGCCAGCATGTTGGACGTGGTCTTTACGTACAGTTTGGAAAAGAAGGTACAAGGTCTCTATTGGACAAAGAATTTTTAGAGAAAAATGAGAAGTACGCAACCCTTGGAAACCTAATGTACTTATTCTCAAATTTTAAGTATTGCAGCTTTTATGAAGAAATCTATGATGACCCAGGTCCATGCTCTCAATTACTATCACATAAATTAAAAAATTTCTTAGATACCCGAAATGGAAAACAACACAAAACGAATTTTTCCGATTTAAAGGTAGTGGAAAATATCCGTAATGAGACCTTTGATATTACGTTTCTTTTATTGGGAAGCTTAAAATCAGACAGCTTCTTAGGAACGACTCCTGATATAGATATTAATAGAAAAGATTTTCTTGAAGAGTCATTTCAATGGATGTCACTGCAACTTGATAATTATTTGAGTTCAATTGAAGTACATGATTTTGTAATCATCACTGCGTTGGCATTCCCTGTAACAAACGAAGGAAAAGTATGTTATTCCCTTGCTTTGGATGCCAATAATGCTCCCCGAAGTGAAGGATTTTATTTAAATACTGAGCTATTCAAGAATGAGCATGACAGTGAAGAAGCAATTCATTGGCTCTTTAATCGTTATCTAGAAGCGTCGAGATTTAGCGCTATCCTAAAGGACCATCTTAAATATTTCTTCATTACATTACCTGAAAGCAATACCATTAAAAAGATTGAGTACCATGGAGGTTGTGAAGTTTTGCGCTCTATGATAAATTGACCTCGCCTAAGGCGGCATAGTCGACCAATGTATCTGGACATTTCGATCTGGAAAGGAGTCAGACTATGGACTTCAAGTTTATTGACTGGAAGTTAGTCGCCGCCCTAGGTGGAGCAGTTTCTATGGTAATTCTCGTAACGAAAATTACCCCTGGAGCTGCTGAGCGAGTATTGACCCATACGGTTGATGCTGGCACGGCGCTAATGTCCGCGAGTAATCGCGGGCATTAGCCCTTATTTTTTTCCAGCAGTAAATTCAACGCACTCTAGATACGCTAATCCCTAAAACGTACTAGCATGAACGTGAGCGCATACTGCAAGTTTTTGCCATACTCGTTTATGCGCTTTTCTGCTGAGGATCGCCCGCGCTGGCTGAAGGGGCACGATTGGAAATCGTGTATGCGCCTTGAAAGCGTATCTAGGATTCAAGCCCTAATCCTCTGCCATTAGCCCAGTAAGCGAAAGCTCTTATATAATGATTCACAAAAAGGGAGAGTAATGGCTAGTTCATTTTTTGCGCTACTTGACGATATTGCAGTGCTTGCAAAGGCGACGGCTGCGAGCGTCGATGACGTTTCTGTTCTCGCAAAGGCTGCTGCATCAGCGACAGATGATATTGTAACGGGTGCTGGTAAAGCAGCTTCAAAAACGGCAGCGGTATTAATCGATGATGCTGCCGTAGCACCTCAGTATCTGCAGAGAATAAGCCCCACGCGCGAGTTGCCAATCGTGTGGCGCATTGCGCGTGGATCACTTGTTAACAAGGCGATTATAATCGTTGCAATCATGCTTCTCTCGCTTTGGGCGCCGTGGGTATTTCCTTGGGCACTTATGTTGGGCGGGGCCTATCTATCCTTTGAGGGTGCCGAGAAGCTCGTTCATTACCTCAAGAAGAAGCATGCAAAATCGTTGGAAGATGCTACCGTTGAAGCCTTGAGCCGACAGCCACAAGATGAAGCCGCTATTGTGCGCAGCGCGGTGACAACTGATCTTGTGCTTTCGGTTGAGGTTATGCTGATATCCATGAGCAATCTCGAAAGTGATATTTGGTGGATGCAGCTTGCTATGCTTGTGATTATGGGAATTATGCTGACAGGCTTGGTATATGGCGCAGTTGGCCTGTTGATTAAGTTTGATGACATGGGTATCTCGATTGCAAAACGAGGAGTACTGCGCAAAAGCCTGCCCCTGCAGAACCTTGGCAGTGGCCTTGTTAAACTCATGCCGATTGTCTTTCGTGCGCTCTCGATTGTAGGAACCGCCGCAATGCTTTGGGTGGGCGGACACCTCCTACTCGCAAACTCTGCAGAGATAGGAATTGAAGCCCCCATAGAATTTGTTCATTACATTACCCACGGTATTAAGGGCGGCTTTTTGCTTTGGTTAGTTGACGCGCTACTTTCAGCAATTTTTGGTATTGCAGCAGGTCTTGTGGTTTTGGCTGCAAAGATTATTCCCAGCAAGCTAACCAAAAAGAGTGCTTAGCCCACTTCTATTGGCATTATTCCCACTCGATGGTTCCGGGAGGCTTGCTGGTGATGTCGTAGGCCACGCGGTTCACGCCGGCGACCTCGTTGATCAGGCGGTTACTCATCTTGGCGAGCAGCTCGTGGGGCAACCTCGCCCAGTCCGCCGTCATCGCATCGGCGGAAGACACGGCGCGGATGATGATGGGGCGCGCATACGTGCGCTCGTCGCCCATGACGCCCACCGAGCGGATATCGGGCAGCACCGCGAAGTACTGCCACACGCTGCGCTCGGTATCCCATGCGCCGATCTCCTCGCGCACGATCGCATCTGCATTGCGCAGGATTTCGAGCTTCTCCTCGGTGATGTCGCCGATGATACGCACGGCCAGACCCGGTCCGGGGAACGGCTGGCGGTGTACGATATGGTCGGGCAGACCGAGCTCGCTACCCACGGCGCGAACCTCGTCTTTGAAGAGCGCCTTCAAGGGCTCGATCAGATCGAAATGGACGCCGTCGGGAAACGGGATCAGGTTGTGGTGGCTCTTGATCTTGGCCGCGGTCTTGGAGCCGGACTCGATGACATCGGGATAGAGCGTCCCCTGTGCGAGCCACTTAACGCCGTCGAGCTTGGTCGCCTCGTCGAAAAAGACCTTCCAGAACTCCTCACCGATTATGCGGCGCTTGAGCTCGGGCTCGGTCACGCCGGCCAGCAGCGAAAGATAGCGGTCCTTGGCATCGACATGCACGAGATCGACCTTGAACTGCTTCTCAAACACCTCGACGACATCGGCCGCCTCGTCTTTACGCAGCATGCCGTGATCCACGAACACACAGGTCAGCTGGTCGCCGATGGCGCGATGCAGCAACGCCGCGACCACCGAGCTGTCCACGCCGCCGGAAAGGCCGCAGATGACACGCGCGTCGCCCACCTGCTCGCGAACGCGCGTGATGGTTTCGTCGATGATGTTGACCATGGTCCACGTCGGCGGAATGTGCGCGATATCGTGGAGGAAATTCTCGATGATGCGCTGTCCGAACGCGGTATGCGCCACCTCGGGGTGGAACTGCGTGGCGAACAGCCCGCGCGGCGCGCACTCCATGATGGCCACGTGCGTCGTGTCGGTCGAGCCGGTGACGGTGAAGCCTTCCGGCACGGTGCCCACCGAGTCGCGGTGGCTCATCCACACTTGGCTCGTGGCGGGAACGCCGGCCAAAAGCGGGCTGGCGGCAGCCTCGGGCGTCAGCGCGAGTTCGGCGAATCCGTACTCGCCGATGTCGGTGTGCGGAATCGTTCCGCCCAGACCGCGTGCCATCTCCTGGATGCCGTAACAAAAACCAAGCACGGGAATCCCGAGCTCGAATATCTTCTCGTCCATATGGGGAGCGCCCTCGGCGTAGACGCTGGCCGGACCGCCCGACAAAATGAGTGCCGCGGGTTTGCGCGCGGCAACCTCGGCGGCGGTTATATTGCTCGCGACGATTTCGGAATAAACGCGCGCCTCACGCACGCGACGTGCGATGAGTTGGGCGTATTGCGCGCCGAAATCGAGCACGAGTACGGTGGGTTGGTCTCCGTGATAATCAATGGTGTTCGTCAAGTTGCTTGCCGTTCTTCTCGAAAGCCGATGGTCCCCCGTCATTTCGGGGTCTGTTCCATTTTAACAAGGAGACGCGAGGAATGCCCGTCCAATTCGGCACGGACGGATTTATCCGGCGGTAAGGATAGCGGCGATACGCGCGGAGGAATGACCGTCGCCGAACGGATTGTCCCGAGTAGCAGCGCGAGACGCACTGCCGGCCAGTTCGACTGCCTTGTCGACGAGCACGCAGGCGTCGGTTCCCACAAGCGTCGCAAGTCCCATCTCGACCGCCTCTTTGCGCTCGGTCTCATCCCGTGCGATCAGCACATGCTTGCCGAATGTCGGGGCTTCCTCGACGACGCCGCCGGAATCGGAGATCACGAACT
>Ga0123339_10001161_pt1 | contig 18645 bp, 14 predicted proteins | sample lystaG_FD_89956 | JGI IMG/M metagenome (GOLD analysis project Ga0123339, IMG submission 89956) | Glacier valley bacterial and archeal communities from Borup Fiord, Nunavut, Canada, to study Microbial Dark Matter (Phase II) -... | ecosystem: Environmental > Aquatic > Freshwater > Ice > Glacier ... | reverse complement strand
TTATTAGGCCAGATAGCTCAGTCGGTAGAGCAGGGGACTGAAAATCCCCGTGTCGGGGGTTCGATTCCCTCTCTGGCCACCATATTTATATCATTTAATGATGCGGGAGTAGCTCAGTTGATAGAGCGTCGCCTTGCCAAGGCGAAGGTCGCGAGTTTGAGCCTCGTCTCCCGCTCCATTTTTTTGTATATATGGTATATTTCGAAATAATTTGAATATTATATATAAACGGCGCCATAGCCAAGTGGTAAGGCAATGGTCTGCAAAACCGTGATCATCAGTTCAAATCTGATTGGCGCCTCCACAGTAAATAAGCGAGTTTCTAAGAAATTAGAGACTCGCTTTTTCTATGTTTAAATGTAAATATTAGGTAGTAAAAAATTCAAGTAAATATTTTTTTAACTAATTATTCTTTTATTTAATATATTAAGTCCCGAATTATTTATCAAATTAAATTCTTTTATTGATTTAAAAACATTATCAATTGCTAAATTATAAAAATTATTATCATTATATATAATTGCTAGATTTAACAATACATCATTGCTATTAATTAAATTCAAAATTGGAAGTTTCGATTCGAATATTTCAAATTCATTTGTTTATAATATTTTATTTAAAATGTTGAAGATTCTATTGTTAGCTGTTTCACTAAATTCATAGTTGGATTCATACAAAAAGTAAAGAAAAATTTGTTTTTTCTTCATCAAAGTATATGTTTTCAATTATAGTTTTCAATTTTTTTCAATTTTTTTGGTAATTAAACAACATACTAAAATATATCCAATTACTTGTATTTTTAAATTTTCAAGTATTATTGGTTTATTTAAGTTCTCTATGACTTCAAAAATTTTTTTTCAGCTTTTTTATATTCTTTATTGTAAAAATATAGTCTACCGCATTAAATATAGTTTATCTATCTCAAATTCTTTAGTATATTTTATTTTTTCAATGTATATACTTGCTTCGTTGTAAAGTTTTTCATTTATCAAAATGTCAACAATAAGTAGTACATTATTTATATAATTATTATTTGAAAATAATTTTTCTAAGTTTTTTACAACTTCAGATTTATCTTCAAACATTCTATTTAATGTTTTACCTATTTTATATACAATTTCATATCTACTACTATCTATTTCTAAAATTTTCAAATAACAATTTAAGGCTTTATTAAAATCATCTTGATTAAAATATATTTGACCGCATTTCAATATATGGCAAAATAGTTCCTGTGTTTTTTGAAAAACTTAGATTTTGTTCTGGTACTCCCATAGTTATACATTTATTAAAACTATCAATTGCAAGAGTATATCTTTTTAGTAATGTATATATAATACCTCTTAAATATTCAATATCTGTAAATCCAGGATAATATATTAAAGCCTCATTTATAATTTTTAAACTATTTTCTTGTTCGTTTAAAATATTATAACAAACAGCCATTCTGTAAAACAGATGGGGACAGTATCCTAGTTTAATATCTTTATTATCATATGATTTTTTGTAAAAGTTAATTGCATTTGTATAATCATTTTTACTCATATACTCATTACCCATATTAAACAAATTAAAGCCATTATTAGGATCTTTATCTAACATTTTTTGTATCATTGGTATATTCCTATTTCTTTTATCTTTTGCTATAATATTAGACTGTAAATAACCATAATGATTGATTCTAATATCTTAATAATTATATAGAATAAGCTATAATGAATATATTTTTAATATGATTAATATAATGAATATATATAATAACATAAAATTATTTCTAAATAAATTGCTGTTTAATATTTTAATATAAAGAAAGAAGTGAAAATATGAAGAATTATAGTAAAAAGTTAACTGTATTAATACTATTAATGGTAACAATTTTGTCAATATCTAGATGCTGCGTTATTGCAGCACAAGCTGATGTTGATTTAGGAAAAACATCAACATTTGCTGTTTTGTCAGGTCAAACGATTACAAATACGGGACCTACCACGATAAGTGGTAGTGCAGGTGGAAATGTTGGATTATTTCCAGGTCCAGGTTTTCCTGGACGTACTAGTGTAACAATGAGTGGAAGCATCCATATAGCTGATGTTGATGCAAGTGAAGCTAAAGATGCGTTAGTTGCTTTGTATTTGGATGTTGCAGGAAGAGTTCCAGTTACTCGTATTCCACCGGAACTTGGTCAAAAAACTTTGAAAGCAGGAACTTATGATTCAGAAGCAGGAAGCTTTCTAATAAATGGAACACTTACGCTAGATGCTGAAGGAGACCCAGATGCAATATTTATATTTAAGATGCAAACAACTCTTATTACAGGATCATCTAGTAATATTAAACTAATTAATGGAACGCAGCACTGTAAAATATTTTGGCAGGTTGGAAGCTCTGCTACATTAGGAACAAATTCCAATTTTGTAGGACATTTACTAGCATTAACATCTATTACTGCTAGAACAGGTGCAGTAATTCAAGGGCAGTTATTAGCAAGAAATGGATCTGTAACTTTAGATTCAAACACAATAATAAACTCGATTTGTGGAGACTATATTGATTATAGCGACACTATCGCTACAGGCGGAAGATTACCTAATACTACTACGCCAATATATCTTTTCTTAACTATAGGAATTATATTAATAATTGTAGGTATAATAGGAATAATTATTAAAAAAAAAATATAAGTAAAAAAATATTTATATTGGATAGAAATTCTTTACTTAGTATAGTATCTGTTATGCTTATCATTATAGGCTTGTGCATTGCCATATGGACGGTGTTTAACATACCAATAGAATTAAGTTACACTTATGATAGTATTATTATTAATACCAGTGATATAGAAAATGTTAATTTAGTGCCAGATGTTAAAGAAAAACTATATATAACTCTTTATCCAAAATATCCTGTAAAAGGAGAAAACATTGGAAGTTTAACAATACCTGCTTTAAAGAGAAAGATATCTATATATGAGGGAACTGAAAATAATGAACTAAAAAAAGGTGCAGGACATTATATAGGAAGTGCACTTCCAGGAGAAGATAATAATACTGTTATTTCAGGACATAGTCAAACCGTTTTTAGAAAATTAGATACTCTTAAAAAAGGTGATTTACTTATTGTAGAAACATCTGCAGGTAAATTTACTTATGAAGTTAGCAATACAAAGGTTGTAGATAAAGAGGATAGAACAGTTATAATACCAATTGATCATGCTGTTTTAACACTAACTACATGCTATCCATTTAATTTTGTAGGATATGAACCATATAGATATATTGTATCTGCAAATTTGATTAAAAGCGAATAGATAATAATTATAAAATAGATACTTTAACTTAGGTTATAGTATCTATTTTATAATTATTATGCCTATTGAAAGAAAATTAATAATATGATATAATATTTTATAGCAGGTGACATATATGAAAAATAATAGTATAAATGCAAGAGAAATAATGAATAAAAAAATTGGTTTAGGTATGGAATATACTTGTACTAATCAAACTAATGATGGAGTATGTGATAGTAAAGATATGACATATGATGATGTATCATTTTTAAAAGATTATGATATTAACCCATTAGAATTTAATAAAATATATGGAATATATAAAGATGAAATAATGAAAGTAATAGAAAGAAATAATGATTTAAGAATATATACTTTACTAGATAAAAATGGTGATTTGTATCCAGTATTAAAATTTGACGCAGAAAGAACAAAGAAAGCATTTGAATCTTTTTATAATAATGTAAATGTCAAAGAAGATAAAAGAGTGCCACTTAGAGAAGATAGTAAAATAGTTTTACTTGAAATGTTAAATCTTTTGAAAACGTATTCGAAGGATGAATTACTATCAATAGAAAAAGGAAATAAAATAAAATTGGAAATTGACTGTGGGATTTATGATTTTGTAAAAGCATCTAAAGGAGATATAACACAAGAAGAAAAAACAAAATTACTTGACATATCTGAAATATGGCAAAAAGATGAAATACAAAATTATAAAAATTTACCTCTACTTAAAAAAAGATATGAAGATATTTTATCTGATTGTCATGGCGATAATAGAGAAAAAATATTGTATAATATATCTAGAATAGATATATTAATAAATGATAAAATACCTTCTAAAAATGAAACTATTGAAATGGATAATAATGAAAAAATGGCTAAATCATTATATATAGCAAATGATATGTCTAGATTATATGAAGAATTTGAATATGACAATAGGATAAATATATTAGAAAGTGTATATTCACCAATGAGCAATGCTGTTATAGACAATGAAGAACATTTGCAAAATATATTAGTACATTTCTTTGATTTTAGTACAGTAGATCTTATGAAAAAAATGTTAACACAGCCATATAAAGAAAATATAATTGATAATATACATGATAGACTTAAAGCTGATGGAATTGAAATGAATAAGGAAAAAATTAAAGAAGAATATGGCGCTGAAATAAATGAAAAAATGACATATTTAGATGATATGGCTGATGAACTAAATCCTGGACTTGCTGTTCCACTTAGTTATAGTGATGTATCACAGGGTAGAATTGATTGTGTAGTAGCATCACAAGGACAATTAGCTAGTTTTTATGCTAATAAAGAAGATATTCTAAATTTAGATAGAAGATTTAAGAGTCCAGATGGAGTAGCTTGTGCTGTTGGATTTGATTCAACTGGCGTAAAACCTGAAAATATAGCATTAACTACAGATAAGAATGCTTTTTCTAATTTTGGTATTCCTAATATTCCATATAAAAATAAATTTTCAGATCTTTCAAAAACAAAGAAAGAGTTACTAGAACATAATAGTGAAAGAACAGAGGTGCTTCTTAAAAGAGATACTGGGACAAGTATGATTAAAGGAACATATTTATTGTGTATATGTGATAAAGAGTTACAAGACAAAGATGTAAAAGAAAAACTAGAAGAATACACAAAAGTTGCTGCTATCAAAGGCTTGAAATGCGTAATCATAGATACAGATACAATAAACAAGAAAAGAGAAGAAAACAAAAAGGAAAAACTTGAACAAGAGAGTTTAAAAGATAATAATAAGTTTGTTCAAAGTTTAATGAATTTAACTAACGAAGATACTAATTTAGATGATTTAGAAAAAGTTAAAAAAGTATTATCAAAAGAACATTATGAATTAGATAAGTAAGAATTAAATTGCATCTCATAAAATAGCATATGAGATGCGATTTTTTATTATAATAATTGACAAAAGTGCTTTACTGTGCTAAAATTAGACTGATTATTATATATATCTACAAATTAATTAATTGAAGAGGAGGATTTTTATGTCTAATTTAATAACTAGGACTGACTATGTATGGGGTTCTATTGTTTTTGATTCTAGGTTTGATGAAATGGTTAAATGTTTATCTAGTCTAAAAGAAAAACGGCAACTTGGTTTAACTTATCGTAATCCATATATTGTTGGTGGTAACCATAGTAGATATGAACACAGTATTGGCACATATCATGTTGCAACTTTATTTATTAAAGCATGTCAAAAGTTTAAGGAGTATTTTGAAATATCTGATACGGATGCAAATGCATTTTGTTTAAGTGCACTTTTTCATGATTTAGGACATGGTGCGTATTCTCATGCATTTGAAAGGTTTTCAAATACTTTTCATGAAGACGAAACCATAAACAAAGTTTTACTTCTTGAAGAAAAGTTTGATGAATTATTTGGCATAGGTATGTGTAACAAGGTTGTATCAATACTAAAAAATAGTTACAGTATTAAAAAAGATGGAAATTATGATATTAGTAAAAAGCCGGATTTAACTTTTGTTTTATCTGCTTTAATGTCCGGTGCAATTGACGTTGATAGAATTGATTATCTTTCAAGGGATTCACTAAATGTTTATGGTAAGACTAAAGATTTTTCTGATATATTTAGCTATATGGAAATCGATTTAGTAAATGATGCACCAAAAATTGTATTTGATCAAAGATGCATTCCCATACTTGAAGATTATTTTTTAACACGTTTTAGAAATTACAGTGATATATATTTTCAAGAGTTTACAAATGTACTGGATCAGTACTTTGAATACTTTGTTAAAGACAATTATACAAATGCTGAAATTACACCGGATCTTGAAGAATCAAGAGTTGATATGGAAATTAAAAACGGACCTTACAAAACGTATAGAGCAAAAAGAAGTGCTGAGGTCATAAGTGGAGAAGGTCATGATTCGATTTTGATAAGGTCGTTTGAAAACCAAGTTGACTTAAATGTTTTTGTAGCAAAACTTTCTTCGATAATTGATTTAGATGATTACTACTATTCTAAAATAATTAGAAAGGTTGTTATTTATGACAGTAAGAAAAACAATGTTCTTATAAAAATTGGTGACAAAGTAGTAGATTTTTCAGAAGTATCTCAAATAATTAAAGATAGGATATCTAAGGAAATAATTTCTATATTTGTAGATTTAAATTTATTAGAGCATAAGCTCGAAGAATTAGAAATCACAAAAGCATATGTACAGTTAACTATAAAGAAAATTAAAAATCTTTTTAATAGCTCAATATATGAAGTAGAGAAAAAGTTTTTAATTGATTCTTCTGATATGGATGAAATTGCGTGTTTAATTAATAGTATGAGTACACTTGATGAAACCATTAATATTGACCAATATTTTTCATATCAAGATATGCCAAGTGAAATAAGTATTAGGCTTAGAGAAGGTAAAGAATATACTATAAAATTACCAGCAACAGACAGTACGTCACTTACTAAAAGGCAGGAGCATATTTTTGATAAGGATCTTACTCAAGAAAATTTTCTAGATAAAGCGAGGTATATACTAACAGAAAACGGATACAGAATCGATGGAGAAATTTTTAAGAGTCTTACTATAGTAACTAAAAGGTTAAAGTGTGAATTGAAAGTAAAGTATTCAACATTGGAAGTTGCTATAGACTCAAGTGAGTATATTTTTAATGCAAAGACAGATGTAGATCAAATGATTGAGATTGAACTAAAGGCTGGAAATGCAATAGATTTATGGTACTTTGTAGAAAGTATACGGGAAAATTTTAATCTTATAGATTGTCACGATTCAAAATATTCTAGGGCAATCAAAAAAACAAGTATCTAAATTTAAATAAAACAGTACAGATTCTATTGAATTTGTGCTGTTTTATTTTTTTAGAAATTTAAAAATATAAAATTAATAATTAATAAATAAAGCATAAGATAGTTTGACTTTTTTTGCAATATATGATAAAATTTTCTTAAAGAAATGGAGAGTGCTATTTATGGAGATATTCATCATAATGTCATTGATTTTTATTTTATATATTTACAGTCAAGGACATATGAAAACAGCATGTATTAAAATATTAAGGCAATTAGTTGTTAGAAAACAACTATCAGAAGATGAATTCAAAAATATCAAAAAAAAGATATATAGTAAGAATACTGTAAATCTTAATAATGAGGAATCTCTTTTAGAAGAACAAAAATCAAAAACAGAAGTTTATGAAGGACCAATCTTGCAACGAGAACTTTATAAAGGCCCCATATTACAGCAAGAAGATAGCGTTGAAGATGTTGCAAAACAAAGAGAAGAAGATAGACAAAACAATATTTCCGGTTTGCTATATTTAGGTGTTATATTAATAATGTTTGCAGGACTTATTTTTGCAACTACTACATGGAACTACTTGCCAGGAGCTGTAAAAGCAGTGCTTTTATTTGGTTTTTCAGGAATGTTATTTGGAGCAAGTAATTTATCTGAAAAGAAAATGAAGTTAGAAAAGACTGCATTTGCACTTTGGATACTCGGTACTTTATTTTTTCCAATAACATGCATATCAGCTGGATATTTAGAAGTGTTTGGAAATTATTTCTCTCTAAATTCAGATGGTAAATATTTATTTGCATTAGTTAGTGCAATAGTATGCCTACCTATATATATTATAAGTACAAGAAAATATATTTCAAAAGCATTTTCTTATGTTGCAGCAATTAATGTAACACTAATTGCATATTTTATGTTTCTTAATATATCAGATAAAACAGATATATTATTAATTTCAATGGGTATATACAATCTTATATCATTAGTTATATTCACTAATATTATAGGTAAAAGTAAATTCACACAAAGTATGTCAAATGCTATGGTTGTTATTAGTAAAATAACATTAGTTACTATAACTGCAATTACAATGATGTTTAATAGCTTTGGCGATAAAGTAAGTATTGTATTTTTATTAAATTATATAGTTATTATTGCAAACTATAAATACATTTGTACAAAACAGAAGAGTTATTTATTTAGCATAGTAACAGCTGTTACATCAATTGCATTTTTCAGTAGTATATATACATATTTGATACAAAATAATTTTGTTAATAATATGGAGTATATATCATTTATGTTTATTGTTATGGCTTTTATATGTACAATTGCTCAATGCACCGAATTATACCTTACAGCAAATAAAAAATTGGATGGACTAAAACTTCTTATGAATATTACAAGTATAATATTTGTAACGTTACTATCAATTACAAGTTTATTTAAAGTTGTAAATTTATCAAATAATTCTAATGAAGTAATAATGTTTTCTATAATAACTTTAGTTTTACTTATACAGAAGAAATTAAATTATCATAAAATACAAACTAGATTTACTAAAATTATAGATGGTTCAATATGTTTGTTTTCTGTTATAGTACCATTTGCTATGTATAGATACTTACCAGAAAATATGCAAATGAATTTAATTTTATATGTTTCTATAATATGTTTTATACCTTGGGTAATATCAAAAATAGCAGATGCTATGAGTAAAAATACAGTAATGACTACATATAGAGTAGTTGGAACATTATTTTTAATAATACCACTTATCCTTTCATTTATAGAGATAAATCCTGAAATTGCTATATATAAGTTTATGTTATCAATATTATTAGTAATTGCAAGTTTTATGAATTATATAGATTACTTGAAGAGTGATAAACAAAATAATAATTGGAATATGGAGCTACTTAACATATCATATATAACAATAATTGCCCCAATATTTATAATACTAGCGGCGTGGCTTACTACAATTCCTTTATACTTTACAACATATATTGCAGCTATTGCAATATATCTACTAAGTACATTAGATAGTACAGGTAAGTTATTAGAGAAGTCTAAATTTTATATAATATCTACAATACTTATATCTAATATATTTATGCTTGTGAACATATCTGGAATATTTGAATATATATTTATGCAATCAATATTATTAGTTTTATATTTCAATAAGACATTTAGAAAACTATCTTTATATAATATATATGTTTTATGTGCCCTTGTTATAAATACAATTTTACTTACTTCAGTTCAAGGAATCTCCCAAGAGATTGCAAACTTATTTAATATATTAATTCTTTTAATAATAAGTGGAATAAATATAAATAATTATTATATGCTTAAATCAAGTAAAACAGATGATGAAAATACAATTATACAAAAATTTATGATATCATTTGGACTTTTAATTGGATTAGTTCCTTATATATATTTCATTTCTTATATTTCTAATTTAACTGATATGATGAATGTTATGAATATGATATTAATAGAACTACCAATTATATTTGTTGTTTTCAGTATAGAAAAGGTAATATATAAAGTGAAAAGTTTGTTTACATATATAGTACCAATAGCTATATATTTTATGGCAACTGTAACATTATATGAATTTACTGATATATTAACTTATTCTATAATGCTACTTATGCTAGTAATAGTTGGATCTACACTTAGAAATAAAAGTATGTTTTTAGTACCAGCTGTGTTTCTAATAATATTTGTACTGAAAGGTACTTCAGACTTTTGGTTAAGTATACCTTGGTGGTTGTATCTACTTGTTGGTGGTGGAACACTTGTATATGTTGCTATGAAAAGAGAGAGTAACAAACAAAACAATATTGAGAATAATAATACAAATATAATTAAAGAAATTTTATCAAATTATGAAGACTAGACATTAAGTTAAATAATAATAATAATAATTATATTGTAATATATAATTTAAGTACTTCACATAGAAATATGTGAAGTTTTTTATTGGTAAATAATGTAATTCGACTATGCTTTAGGCAAGTCATAGCTCTAATATTTCATTAATATTTCATCTATGTTACAATAAGACAAAATATTCTATATATTTTACTTAAAATGTAAATATATGCAATAAAATGTCAAAAATACTACAAAATTACTTGATTTTCTATTTTTTTATTATATAATATTATTGAAATTGGTAATATTTACTTTGAATACAAATAAATGGGTAAAATTCAATATAAAGTATTACTTACTTGATAGATTGGAGGTTTTACATGGAAGCTAATATCGTTGATTTATATTATCAAAGAAAAAAAGATAATGTAACAGAATATGCAAAAATATTGATAAAAAGTGCATTAGATAAAAAGTATATGAATGTAAAATTATTTCAAGATATCATTGAAAATTATATGGATGAAGATCCTAAAAATAATGTAAAAGCTGTTTATAAAGTCAATAGGTTTTTACACAAGAATAATATTGATGATTTAAAACTTAGAAAAGTTATTAACTATACTATAAATTTTATTGATAATGATAAAGTTGTAAGTGATATATATGAAAACAATGATTACATAATTTTAATTTCAAAAATATTATTACTATCTTTAGAAATTAATACTAGAATTAATATAGTAGCCAATGCTAGAGTCAGTTTCAAAAATATTGTTGATAGTATATTAGAAGAAAATACACATATATATGATACTGAATTTTTAGATAAAATAAATGGTGCTAAAGTTGAACTAAGTGAAAAGATAAAATTTAACATTGCGGCTGATAGAAAGTTTTTTAAAACAGCTAATAATGATAGATTTTCTTTAGATTTCTATAAAATGCAATCTGATTTTTATAATGTAAAAATTAATTATGAGATAAAATCTTTGAAAAGATATCTGACCAGTGATGTAAATGAACAAATTATAGCCAAAAAATTAAATTTTGTTTTTACAATTATTACAGCTGAACTGCTTTCAATTTTAATATTGAAGTTATTACTTTTAGGAAATAAGAAAACATTATTTTTTCTAAAGTTACCAGATAACTTTATTGAAGATACAAATTTATTAGATAAATTTATTGGAAATTTAAATACTCCAAAAATTAAAATGCGAGTATGTTTAAATATAGATTACAAATCATTACTTAAGAATAGAGAAGTTATAGAGAATCTAAAAAAAATAGGGTTTAAAATTGCAATATATGATATGAATAAATTAAACCATAATGCTTATCTATTTAAGAATACAGTTGACTATTTGTTTTTAAATGATCAGCTGAAAAATAACAGTGATGACGTAATTGATTTTTGTAATAATAATAACTTAACCTTTTTTGAAGATTCATTAGAATCTAAAGAGTATGTAGGGGTAGATTACTTGCTAAAGCATTAATATAATAGGAGGGCGCCTTGAAAAAAACGAAAGAGATAAAATCAGAAGTACCTGATAAATCCAAAAATACATTTGAAAAAGCTGAAAAAGGTATGTTATATGCAAAAATTACAGCAAAAAATATTCGTAAGAGAAATGTATTTACTAAATTTTTAGGACTATTAGTAATACTACTAATGATGTTTTTGTCTTTAGTTTATGGAGTAGTATACATAGTAAGTGAAACAGGTAATTTTACTATAAGCCTTGAACCTAATTCAAATGAGACAAAAAGTATAATAATATCAAACTATAAAGATTTTCACGAAACGGCTTTGCTTTTAAGTGCAGATAAATTGGACAATATGGATAATATATCGCAAAGTTGGTTACCGGATGATATAGATGAACATGAAGGACCACACAATGACAAAAACTCTATTGGTTACACATTTTTTGTAAAGAATGTTGGAACTGCTCCTACAAAATATGAAGCTATTATAGAAATAAAATCTGTAATAAATCAAGTTGATGAAGCAATTAGAGTTATGGTATACAAAAATGGTGTAAAAACAGTATATGCTAAAGAGAGTAAGACAACTAAAGAGCCGGAAATTGGGACTACTAAATTCCTATCAACACGTCAGGTTACTAATTTATTAATTGACGATTTTAAACCTGAACAAATAGACAAGTATACAATAGTAATTTGGTTAGAAGGGGATGATCCTGAATGCAAAGATGATATTTTAGGAGGTGTTATGAAACTTAAGATGACAATTCATGAGTTAAATGGTTAAAAGAATTTAAACGTGTGAATCTTTCGTTAAATGACGGGAGTCAAGGAAATAATTAAAAAAAGGAAAGGAATTAAAGAAAATGGAAAAAACAAAAAAAATGAGAGAAGAAGTAGTAACAAAACGTACGATTGTAATAGCACTATTTGCTTTATTAGTTACTGCAATATCATTAACAACAGCAACTTATGCATGGTTTACATCTAATGCAACAGTTTCAATCGATTCTCTTGATGTAAACGTTTCTGCATCTAATGGTATTCAATTATCTACAGATGCTACAACTTGGAAAGCAAGCTTAACAACAGTAGATTTAAAAGGCGTTGCTTATACAGGACATAAAAATCAAATTCCGTCAGCATTAGCACCAGTTTCTACAGGTGGAACTGTTGATTTAACTACTGGATACTTGAATATGTATTCAGGCGCAGTTACATCAAATGTTACTAATGGTTACTATATATTAACATCAACTAAAGTAACAGAGGTTGCTGGAACTACTGGAAGCTTTATAGCATTTGATTTATTCATTCAATCAGCAGATCCAGAAACATTGTATTTAACACCAGGAGCAGACGTAGTTTTTAAAGCTACTGATGTAGGTTTGAAAAATTCTGCAAGAGTTGCCTTTCTAAATGAAGGTAGCGTAATACCAGGTTCTACAGCAGCATCAGCACAAGCTTTAAAAGGTGCTACTGCAGCAACATTCTGGGAGCCAAATGCAAATATACATACTCCAGCAGGAGTAGCAGCAGCTCTTAGTACTTACTCAATAGCTACAACTACTACTGGTCCAGCATTAGCATCATATTATGGAGTAAATGCACCAATAACAACAGTTAATGATGTTCAATTAAATTCTACTGCGGTAGCATACTTTAAACAAGTATTACCTTCAGTAGCACCATCTGTTCAAAGATCAGCAGTACCAACTACATTTACACAAATAATGACTATTACTCCAGGTGTTACTAAAGTTAGAATATATGCTTGGGTTGAAGGACAAGATGTTGATTGTGAAAACAATGCATCAGGATCAGATATATCATTCAATATAAAATTATCAAGAACTAATACATAAGATAAACTAATACATAAGATAAACTAAAATATAAGAAGTTGACTAAAAGAAATATGTATGAGGTGAAGAAATGAAGAAACAAGTTAGAATTATATTAAATATATTAATTTGGGTATTTATTGTAATAGCAGCAGCTATTACAATAATATCTCTTAATACTAAAGAAAAAGGAGTATCAAATTTTTTAGGTTATATTCCACTTAGTATACAATCAGCTTCAATGGAACCTGCTATTTATACAGGTGATTTAATAATTAGTAAAAAAAGTGATACTAAAACTCTAAAAGAGGGAGATATAATTTCATTTTTCTCAAATGAAAACGATAAAGTAGTAATAATTACCCATAGAATTCAAGAATTAAAGAACAACAATGGTTTAGCTTCTTTTGTAACAAAGGGCGATAATAATGCATTGTCTGATGAAAAAGAAGTAGCACCAGGAGATATTGTTTCTCAGTATGCTAATATCACAATTCCTAAAGCAGGATACGTATTAGATTTTTTTAAATCAAAACTAGGTTTTTCTATTTGTATTATATTACCATTATTTATAATATTTATATATCAATTAGTGAACTTTGTTTTACTACTTACAAGAATTAAACAAAATGAAGTTAAAGTTAATAATGAATAATTAGAAAATTAGAAATTAAAAAGCATAATTATATTATGCTTTTTGAAAAATAATACGATTTAAGGAGTACAGAATATGGATTTATACGTTAAATTTTTATTTGATTTCATGTCACAATTTTTTGGTGGGCTAGCTCAAATATTTATTGGAATCTTTAATGGAATAAAACAAATGTTAAATATAGGTGAGTATTATGATATTGTTCATAGGTATTCGGATGATATCAATGGTGGAGAATGGATATTAGTTATAATTGCGATTGTACTAGTTACTATACTTCTAGGTTCAATAATATTGCTATTTGTATTATTTTTCAAAAAGTATATAAGAATAAGAAAATCTCTAGTAGAGCAAGAGTCTCTATTAGATGAATTAGGAAAATTAAATAACGATGTATTTAAACTGACAAGTGAAAAAGAAAAATTATTTGCAATGAAAGTATCTCAACTTGGTTTAAGACCAGGTGAAGATCCAAATGAAAAAGTTGAATTTGATGATAAAGGTAACCCAATAATAAAAGATGATGATAAGAAGAAGGATGTAAATCCCTCTACAGACAGCCGTTTCTATAAACTTATACAAATTGATAAAGAAATGGAAACTTATGTACCAATAGTTACAAACAATGATTTAACTTTGATAGAAATATGTGAAAGATTTAGAAATTTTGCTGCTTCAAATTTAAAGTTATTTTACAAGATTGATATAATAAGATTATTTCTTGCATCTTTTGCATCAAATAGACTTATCATATTGCAAGGTATATCTGGAACAGGAAAAACATCACTACCGTATGCATGGGGAAAATTTATAAAGAACGATGCAATAATTGCTTCAGTTCAACCCTCATGGCGTGATAGAACAGAGTTATTTGGATTCTTTAATGAATTTACTAAAAAATTCAATGAAACAGAAGTTTTAAAAAAAATGTACGAAGCTACATATATAGATCAAGTATATATAACAATACTAGATGAGATGAATATAGCCCGTGTTGAGTACTATTTTGCAGAGATGCTATCGATTCTTGAAATGCCAAGTAGAAGTGAGTGGATTATAGATCTAGTGCCAAGTGTTTGGCCTACAGATCCAAAAAGATTAGTTGATGGTAAATTAACATTACCAGAAAATATGTGGTATATAGGAACAATAAATAATGATGATTCTACATTCATGGTAACTGATAAAGTTTACGATAGAGCTATGCCAATAGATATAAATGATAAAGGTCAAAAGTTTGATGCTCCATATACTGAAGGTATAAAGCTCAGCAGTAAATATTTAGAAAGTTTATTTGCAGAGGCTTATACTAAATATCATGTATCTGAAGAAAATATGTTAAGTTTAACAAAAATGGATGATTATGTTATAGAACATTTTCGTATGGCTTTTGGTAATCGTATTGTTAAACAATTAAGAGAATTTGTTCCAGCATATATGGCTTGTGGTGGCACTGAAATGGAAGGAATAGATTATTTGATAGCACATAAAATTTTAAGAAAATTTGAACAATTAAACTTATCTTTTATAAGAGACGAAATTGATGGTTTTATTACTTTTTTAAGTAAAATATATGGCAAGGATAACATGAATGAATGCAAAACTTACCTTTTAAGACTTAAAAAAATGATGTAACAAAGTAAAGAGGGATTGAATTGGTAACTAACGAAATAATGAGTTTGGTAAATAATATTGATGAAGATAAATTACAAGAATTTGTTTCTAAAAATGATTCTAACTACAAAATTCAATCCGATACTCATAGTATCCAATTTGATTATTCATGGGTAGAAAAGATTGAGGAGACAATTCAATATTTAGATTCTATAATAAGAATTCCAAAGAAATTTTTAGCACAAGAGGAAGAAGTTGTACCTATAGAGAAAGCCAAAAAGATATCTATGGAGACGATACGACATCTAGCGCAACATACAAATTTAATACAAGATGTTACCGCAGATGGTACAATAACTCCAAGTGCAGTTTTAAATATACATAAAGAAGAGACTTTCGATTTATATGAAAATAGATTTATATATGCACTACTTACTAATTTATATACTTTTGTAGAGCAAAGAAAAAGTGCAGTTAAAGAAGGTTCGTTTTCGAAAAGCGAGAAAAAACTTAATTTTAATTCACAGACGAAAGTAAATAGTGAACTTATAAATATTAGTATAAATTTAGAATCAAGTTCTCATGAAGACTTAATGAATATAAATGAGCAAGGTTTAGACATAAATGCAAGAATTGATAGAATTGAATTAATAATTATGGATTTTATTAAAAGTCCTGTAATGAAATCTTTGCAAGGTACATTACCTGTAAGATCACCAATTAGAAAGACTAATACTATTTTGAAAAATACTAATTTCAAAGCAGCACTTGAATTATGGGAATTTATCGAGAGATATGACCATAAAGATAGAAAAGAGGTTAAGGAAAATCTTATTATTGATTCTGATAAAGAAATCGAACTCAAGTATGTTCTGACATCTTTTATGAGTTACAATATATTAAATAGTTTATCATCTAAAAATGATAAATTAAAATCAGAAGAAAAAAAATCAAACGATTATTATTTAAATAAAGCAATTCAAGATTTTATAAAAGACAATAAAGATATTGATACAGCTGAATTTAAACAAGTACTTGCAAGAGCCTTTGCTTTGTATAAACGCAAAAAGGTTAGAATACAAAAAACTATTTACAACGAACTTTGCAGATGTATAAAGAGGCATGATATCAACATGAAAACGGCAATTGGAGTAATACGTAAATAAAAATGGAGGTAATGTGTTGAATAAGAAAGTAGAAAAAACGGAATGCACAGCTTTAATATCAAAAAGAGATATATTGAAAGAAAAATTGCTTCCTGCATCTATAAAATTATTTATAGCTATTATTTTATTAATTATAGCTACATATTCATGGTTTTTGAATAATAACAACGTAGCTGTTAATGAATTAACTGTTACAGTACCATCAGTAAGTCAAGTAGAAATATCTACTGACGATGGATTAACTTGGAAAAAAATAGCATCACTTAATATTGCTGATGATTGCGCTTTGTATAAAGAATCTACAAGTAATGGTATTGACTTTTATAAACCAGCGTTGCCAGTTGGTGATGATACTTCAACAAAATTTATTCCTTCAGTTAAAGGTGAAGATTATTTAGAATATAAAGTTTTATTTAGATCTGCACTTCCAATAACAATATATTTAGAAAAAAAATCCGATGTTTACCCAGCAGCAGGAAGAAATACAGCTGATTTAATTAATTCATCTCATGTTATTAGAGCAAGTTCATATGGAAATTTTTCTAGAGATTTAATAGCAGGGGCACTTAGATTAGCTTTCATTGGTAATGAATTAGTAGACGGAAATTTTATTGAACAACCAGCTCCTAAATATATTTGGGCTCCTAATAAAGGATTTCAAGTTAAACTAGTAAATGATGTATATTTAGGATACTTAGATTCTACTGATTTACAAGATTATAAATATACAAAAGTTATAGCTACAGATAATTTTCACTTAGAAAATTTACCAAATCTTGTTGAAACAATAAATGCTTCTTTTGATACTTCAATAACCGGTAATGATATTCCATTATTAGATATTGATAATACTAGTGAGATTGCAGAAGAAAATGTAGAAGCTTTAACTATAAGAATATGGGTAGAGGGAAATGATAGGGAAGCTATACATTCATTAAAAGGTGGACAATTTAAAATAAATTTAAGTTTTTTGTGCCTATCATAAATAATTTGTAGAGGGGAATATATTATGAAAATAGATTTTTCAAAATTTAATTTGAATAATAAAATATTTTTAAAGATTATTATAATACTCTTAATAAGTATTTTGTTTATATTCTCTTCATATTCTTGGTTTTCAGAGAAGGTTAATCCACAAATAACTGGAAATCAAATTAAAGTAACTGTTGCTGATGGACTTACAATAAAACTTTCACCAGATAGTCCAAGTAGGACTACTTTAAGCCTTAATCAATTATTTAATGATTTTGATATTTTTGAACTGAAACAAGTTTCATCAGCGGATAATATCAATTTTTTTAGAATTGATTTTGGACAAGGTTTAGGAGTTCAAGATCCAGCTTTTGTTACAATTGATACTGCTATTGCAAGAGAGCATATTGTAGAGTATGGATATATTGATTATGATTTCTATCTTCAAACAGAAGAGTATGCAAAACATGTATATATTCATAAAGATTCTACGTATACTGGAGCAGCAGCGGATGCAATAAGAATAGCTACTACTATATATAGCGGAACAACTACAACGACTATGATTTTTGCAAATAAAGAAGAAAATGGAATAGATAAACCGTTTACAACAAAGGCGGTTATTGGTACAGGTAGATTTGTATATAACAACATAGATCCTACTTTAATAGGAGATCAGATTGTTAAAACTTTTGCTAATAAAAATGGTGGTAGAGGATTATATGATGATGATCCTATTGATGTAAATAAATTAATTACTACAATACCCGCAAATAGTCAAGTCAGAATAAATATAAGAATATGGTTAGAAGGCGGAGATGTAGAGTGTACAAACACTATTGCAAGTTCACTATTAGATGTATATTTAAAATTTGGTAGTGCTAAT
>Ga0123339_10001158_pt1 | contig 18654 bp, 17 predicted proteins | sample lystaG_FD_89956 | JGI IMG/M metagenome (GOLD analysis project Ga0123339, IMG submission 89956) | Glacier valley bacterial and archeal communities from Borup Fiord, Nunavut, Canada, to study Microbial Dark Matter (Phase II) -... | ecosystem: Environmental > Aquatic > Freshwater > Ice > Glacier ... | reverse complement strand
GGGGCTTGACCCTGCCACCATGGGCATGGGCCCGGTGCCAGCATCCACCAAAGCCCTGGCGCGCGCGGGCTGGAAGCCGCTTGACCTGGACGTGCTGGAAATCCACGAAGCCTTTGCCGCACAGGCCTGCGCCGTGAACAACGAGATGGGCTGGGACACCAGCAAAGTCAACGTCAACGGCGGCGCGATTGCGATTGGCCACCCGATTGGCGCATCAGGCTGCCGCATTCTGGTTACGCTGTTGCACGAGATGGTGAGGAGCAGCGCTAAAAAAGGCATTGCCAGCCTGTGCATTGGCGGCGGCATGGGGGTTGCCCTATGCGTGGAACGCTGAAACTACGTTAAATTAGCAGCAATTTCTGCTTGCAGCCCAATAAATATATGCGTGAGCAGCTATTCATTAAATAGCATTTATTTCGAAAAACTTCAGGAGACAGACATGAGCAAAAAAGTAGCGTACGTCACCGGCGGCATGGGCGGCATCGGTACCGCCATCTGCCAGCGCTTGGCCAAAGACGGCTTCACCGTCGTTGCGGGCTGCGGCCCCACGCGCGACCACGCCAAATGGATCGACGAGCAAAAAGCCCACGGCTACACGTTCTACGCCTCCGTCGGCAATGTGGGTGACTGGGACTCCACCGTAGAGGCGTTTGCCAAGGTCAAGGCTGAACACGGCCCGGTCAGCGTGCTGGTCAATAACGCCGGCATCACACGTGACGGCCAGTTCAGAAAGATGAGCAAGGCCGACTGGGATGCCGTGATTTCCACCAACCTGAACAGCATGTTCAACGTCACCAAGCAGGTGATCGAAGACATGATCAACGCAGGCTTTGGCCGCATCGTCAACATCAGCTCGGTCAATGGCCAAAAGGGTCAGTTCGGCCAGGTCAATTACTCGACCGCCAAGGCCGGTTTGCACGGTTTTACCATGGCGCTGGCGCAAGAAGTTGCCGCCAAAGGCGTGACCGTCAACACCGTCAGCCCCGGCTACATCGGCACCGACATGGTCAAAGCCATTCGCCCCGACGTGCTGGAGAAAATCGTCGCCGGCGTACCCGCCAAACGCCTGGGCCAGCCAGAAGAAATCGCGTCCATCATTGCGTGGATTGCATCAGACGAAGGCGGCTACGCCACGGGCGCTGACTTCTCACTCAATGGTGGTTTGCACATGGGCTGATGCTTGTGCCCGCTCAATTAAAAACCCGCCTTGTGCGGGTTTTTAATTGGAGCCATGTCAGTCCGTCAAGTGCTGTTAGCTGCCACTTAAAGGGCACGCTGCAACTGCCTGGTTTGGAATTGGTGAATAAATTTCAACTAAGGTGAGTCGATTTCAAGCGCTAGTCGTCAGCCGGTACTTATCATTGGCACTCAGCTTCAACCACAAGGACTGCCCACCATGCTCGCTGCTACTGACCTCCAGGCGATCGCCAGACAAGTGAAAACCGCCCAGGATCAAGGCCTGCCACTCACGCAGATCACGTCGCAACACACAGGCTTTGATGCGCCAGCTGCCTACGCGGTAGCTGATTTGATTCACGCCATGCGTCTGGCCGAAGGAGCACACGCGGTAGGGCGCAAGATCGGCTTTACCAACCCGGCCATGTGGCCGCAATACGGCGTGTCTGACCCTGTGTGGGCTTATGTTTACGACCGCACGGTCAGTTACTTGCCTGACACTTCGAAAGAGCCAGCGACCTGCAGTCTGCGCGGCTTTGTTAACCCGAAAATCGAGCCTGAAATTGTTTTTCATTTCAAATCTGCGCCGCCTCTGGGTGCAGATGTAAATGGAAATATTTTGGCCGTGCTGGCCTGCGTTGACTGGGTGGCGCATGGCTTTGAATTGGTGCAGTCGCATTACCCGGGCTGGAAATTTAAGGCACCAGATGCAATTGCCGACTGGGGCATGCATGGCAGGTTGCTGGTAGGCAAGCCGCAAGCTGTTGATACGCTGGGTGCTGGTCTGCACGAGGCTTTGGCAGCCTTCACATTGGCGCTGTCCGAAGGCAACAAGCTGATAGAAACCGGCGTTGGCGCTAACGTGTTGGGCAACCCACTGGCAGCAGTCGTGCACCTGATGCAGGTGCTGGCCAGTCAGTCGCCACACCAGCCTTTGCAGGCCAACGAGATCGTCACCACCGGTACCGTGACCAGTGCCTACAGCGTTCAACCAGGGCAGACCTGGCAAACAGCTATCGAAGGAATTGGGTTGCCTGGGCTATCAGTGTCGTTTACGGGGTAAATTTTTACGGTCCAGGTCTTTGCAGTACTTGCCTCTGGCCGACAGCAAGCCCAACCTCACGCCCCAGCTCAATCACCGCCATGGCGTAGTAGCTGCTCCAGTTGTAGCGTGTGATGGCGTAAAAGTTTTCTGTGCCTGCCACGTACTGAGGCGCATCGGGGCCGTTGAGCAGTTCTATCAAGGCCAGCTGGCCAGCGTGAGCCGCCCCTGCCGCATCTAACACCGCGCCTTTGGCCACAAAGCTGGCGGCGCTGAAGGTGGGCAATATGTCGGGGGCCATCAGCGCGTCCATGTCCAGTCGGGTTTTGTCAAAGGCCACCGGGTAGTGGGTGGGCATGCCGGGTTGCCAGTTGAAGGCTTTGAAATAATTGGCGACGGAGCCGATCACGTCCGCGGGGCTGCCCCATAAATCAATCCCACCGTCGCCGTCAAAGTCAACCGCGTACTTCACCCAGCTCGACGGCATGAACTGCGGCATGCCCATGGCCCCGGCAAAACTGCCGCGCGGCTCAAAAGGGTTTGCATTGCGGCGGCTTTGCAGGCTTAAAAACTGCTCGACTTCGCCTTTGAAAAATTCACTGCGCTCTTTGGCGCGCGGGTGACTTGCGGGAAAGTCAAAAGCCAGTGTGGTGATGGCGTCCATGACCCGAAAAGTGCCCGTATCGCGGCCATAAATGGTCTCCACGCCAATGATGCCAACGATGATGTCTATCGGTACGCCGTATTCTTTTTCAGCGCGCTCCAGCGTCGACTGGTTGGCCTGCCAGAACTTGACGCCAGCGGCAATTCGGATGGGGTCAATGAAGCGGCTGCGGTAAACGCGCCAGTTTTTGACAAACGGCTTGGCGGCGGGTTGCATTAGCCGCGCCACGGTAGGCAGGTAGTGCGCTTTGCCAATCGCATCGCGTACCCAGACCGGATCAAGGTTGCGCCTGGTGGCCAGATCATCGGCGAATTGCATCACGTCGGGTCGGTTGGCGTAGGGTGTGTCAGACGTCTCGTTCGCAGTCGATTTAAGCTGCTTTTTTGCGTGTTTTGATACCTGTTTCGGGGCTGCAGCCCAAGAGACATGCGGGTAATAAGCTACTAAACAAATAGCAAGTAAAAATCTGGCAAGCTGCTTTTGAGTGTTCATGCAACGATTTTACGCAAGACCATTCAGGCAGGCCATGTCAATCGGTTGAACTGCTGTCTGAGTTGCTTTGGGTCTTGAGGCCTGCCAGATGCCGGGCTTGCATAACGCTGCATTTCGAGTTGCATCAGCCAGTCACGGGTTGCCGGGTGTGCATTGCCAAATTGGGCTGCCAGGGAAGTCGCCAGTTCGCGCGGCGTACTGGCGGCGGTGCTTTGAATGCCTGCTTTGCCCAAGCGCTTGCGTGCCTTGGCCAGCAGGCGCAGCCAGGGGTCGTGCTGGGTGCGCTCCCACAATGTCCACGCCGCGCCAGCCAGACTGACCGCGACAACGATGCCGATCAGCACCAGACTCAGGTCTTCCCAACTGGGCGAGTTAAAACCGATGTTTTTGAGCAAATCAAGCTGCTTGCCCTGGGTGTAGTTCAGCACCCACTGGTTCCACGAGTTATTGACGGCGTCCCACACGGCACGCAGCTGAATTGAAAACCCCGGGCTGATGTTGCCCAGCGCCTGCCCAACCACACCTTGCGGAGCGACCAAGCGCTGTGATGCGCCTGTGCGGCCTGGTGATACGGCAGATGTTGGATCTACCCGCACCCAGCCGCGCCCTTCATACCAGACCTCGGCCCAGGCGTGGGCGTCGCTTTGGCGAACCACCCAAAAATCGTCAACCGCATTGCGTTCGCCACCCTGGTAGCCCGTCACGATGCGGGCGGGCACATCAAGCGCCCGCATCAAAATCACAAAACTGGACGCGATGTGCTCGCAAAACCCTTCTTTGCGGTCATACCAAAAATCATCTGCTGTGTTGGGCCCGTACAGCCCGGGTTCCAGCGTGTAGGTGTAGCCACCCGTGCGCAGGAGGTTCATCACGTAGTCAACCAGCACAGCGCTGCCTGCATTGGCAAACTGCGGGTCGCTGCGAATTTTGACGGCTTGAGCCAATGTGCGCGGATTGAAGCCGGGCGGCAGCTCCACAAATTCACGCAGGCCAATAACGGTTTTGTCAGGGCCATGCTTGAAGCTGGTAAAGCTTTGCGCCTTGTAACGTATCAGCTCGGTGGCGGGCCTGTTCAGCAGCCATTGCAAGTCTGCCTGCATGGCGGTTTGATAGCCTGCAATTTGTGGGTTGGCAGGGGCGGCGTCAAGCACAAAAAGCCAGGGTCGGTTGGTTTGCTCCAGCGTGACTTCATAGTTGGTTGGCGTGCCGGTGACGACCAAGCTGGCTGTGACGCTAAAGCGCGACCCAAAGTCTGGTCGGGCAGGCCGCCACTCGCGCCCGTCAAAGCTGGACAGCACCGGTCCACGCAAATACATGTCACGTTGGGGTGGTGGCTGGCCCTCAAACTTGATGCGCATGGCCACGCTGTCGTCCAGCGCCAGTTTGGCAATCGTGCCAACCTGCATTTTTTCACTCAAGCCGCTTTTGCCAACCACCGCATCGCTGGGCACGCCCCACAGCGGCGCCACACGCGGAAACAGCACAAACAGCACAATCATGATGGGCGCGCCCAGCGCCGCCATCCAGCCCGCCGTTTTGGCAGCTTCCAGCAGCGGTGGTTTGCCTACCGGCATGTGGGCGTTGACCAGTACTGTCAGCAAGCCCAATAAGCCCAGCATCATGCTGGCGGCGGTGAGCAGCGATTGTGAGTAAAAAAAGTTGGCCAACATGCAGAAGAAGCCCAGAAAAAACACCACAAATGCATCGCGTTTGGCGCGCAGTTCCAGCGTTTTAAGGGTCAGCAACACCACCAGCAGCGTCACGCCTGCGTCGCGGCCCAGCAGCGTCTTGTGGGTCAACAGGGTGGCAGCGATGGTGATGGCCAGCAAGCCCAGCAGCCACCAGCGGCCTGGTAGCGGCTGGTTTTGCAGCGCCAGGTAGCCGCGCCAAACCAACACGCCAGCGGCCAGGGCGCTGCACCACAGGGGCAGGTTGGGCGCTTGCGGCATAAGTACCCAGGCAATCACCACTAACAAAAACAGCGTGTCGCGACTGTCCCTGGGCAGGTTTTTAAGGCGGGCGATGAGGTTGTTCAGCACAACGCAAGTGCCTCCAGGCATTGCCGTTTGTGGGCTTCGCCGCTGGCGGGTTTTATTTCTAGCGCAGGCAGCCTCAAACCATAGTCGATGGCCAGTTTGTCAGCATTCAGCACCCAGGCACACAGGCGGGACAGTTTTTGTTCCGTCCCGCCCGTGCCCGCCTGCATGAAGTCCAGCCACAGCTCGTGGCGTTGGGCCTGCTGTGTGTCGCGCACGACCAGGCCAGCACTTGCGCTCAAGGTGTTTTCATCGGCCATGACGAATTTCACGGCTTTCTTCCACACCACCAGCTTGAGCGGGTCACCCCGTTTGTAGCTGCGAACGCCATCAAACTCGCCTGTGCTTTGCGCGCGTGATGCATTTGCTGCGCCGCCCGAACGCGGCTCGCCAGGTGGCAACGGCGGTGGGTTCAATTCAGGCGCCGGGTAGACCAGCACCTGAGCAGCAGGCCGCCACACTGTCCAGACGCGAAACGTGCCCAGGGGAAATCGCGTTTCTGCGGTCAGCGTAGGCAAGCGGTGCAGGCCGCGCTGAGTGGGTTTGAAAGCGACTTGCACCATGCTATCGCCCTGGCCGGGCACATCTGTCCAGGCCCAGTGGTTGGGATGTTGGTTGTCGAGCACACTCAAACCAATACCGTGCCGTGCTGCGCGCCGGGCATTCGTCAGTTTGATGTCGATGGGGGCTGTAGCGCCCGCGTAATGTGCGCCAGGTGCTTGCAAATGCATAGCAAGCCCGCGCAGCGTGCCGTGGCACACATGCATGCCCACCAATGCGCTACCGGCCAATAAAAAAGTCAGCAAATAGCCCAGATTCAGCTGGTAGTTGATCGACGCCACCAGCAACACCAGCAGCGTTACCCCCAGCATCAGGCCGGGCCGGGTCGGCAAAATATAGACAGTCCGCTGGGTTAGCTCGATCTGGTCGCTGAGCGGCAGGCGGTTTTCAAACCAGCGACGAAAGCGTTGCCTGAAGTAAACCGCCGGATTGGAAAACACGTGACTAAAAAGTTAAGGAAGTGGCACAGCCGCCAGCATGGCTCGCACCTGCTCTACCGAACCTCTGCCTGCATCGCCAACCGGTATCAAACGGTGCGCCGCCGTCTGCGGCAGCACGGCGGCGATGTCGTCGGGCGCAACGTAATCACGCTGGCTTAAAAAAGCCTGCGCCTTGGCAGCCCGCATGATGGCGATGCCGGCGCGTGGGCTCAAGCCCTGCAAAAACCAGCGACCCGAACGGGTTGCCGCCATGAGGTCTTGCAGGTAGTTCAGCAGCGGTTCGGCGGCATGCACCAGGCTGACTTGCTGTTGTAGCGCCAGCAGGTCATGCGGAGTCAGCACGGCTTGCAGGCTATCGACCATGTCGCGCCTGTCCGCGCCACGCAGCAGCTCACGCTCTGCTGCACGGTCAGGGTAGCCCAGCGATATCCGCATGTGAAAGCGGTCCAGCTGCGATTCAGGCAAAGCGTAAGTGCCCAATTGGTCGTGCGGGTTTTGTGTGGCAATGACGAAAAAGGGCACAGGCAGCGGTCGGGTTGCGCCTTCAATCGTGACCTGCTTTTCCTCCATGGCTTCCAGCAGAGCGCTTTGTGTTTTGGGGCTTGCGCGGTTGATTTCATCGGCCAAAAGCACCTGCGCAAACAGCGGCCCGGGGTGAAAGACAAAACTCTCTTTTTGCCGCTCATAAATTGATACACCCGATAAATCGCTGGGCATCAAATCAGCCGTGAACTGCACGCGCGAAAACTGCAGGCCAAATGAGCGCGACAGGGCATGAGCCAGCGTGGTTTTACCCACGCCGGGGACGTCTTCAATCAGCAAATGCCCCCCTGCCAGCATGCAGGCCACGCAGTCTTGGACCTGCGAAGGCTTGCCCACAATGACCGTGTTAAGCTGATTTAGGAGAGTTTGAAGTTTTGTTTTGACATCCATCACACTAGGTTAACTTACTTTTATTTTCGAGATTTTTGATGCCATGAATACAGGTTATTTCACCCACCCCGATTGCCGCAAACATGAGATGGGCCGCGGCCATCCTGAATGCCCAGAGCGCTTGGACGCGATTGAGGACTGGCTGCTGGCTACGGGCGTGAAGGACGCGCTCGATTGCCGTGAAGCGCCTCTGGCTCCGCTGGTGGACATTGAGCTGGCGCACGACCGCATGATGGTTGCCAGCATTCGCGGCCTGGGCCATCAGCTGATGGACGACATCAATGCAGGAGGGCCAAAATACGCGCAGATTGACCCCGATACGTTGATGAACGTGCACACCTGGCAAGCCGGCTTGCGCGCATCGGGCGCGGCGCTGGCCGCTACCGATGCGGTGATGGCGGGCGAGATGGAAAACGCTTTTTGTGCTGTGCGCCCGCCCGGCCACCACGCTTGCCATGACAAAGCGATGGGTTTTTGTTTCTTCAACAACATCGCCATTGCGGCGCGCTATGCGCTGGAGCGCCACGGCTTAAAGCGGGTGGCGGTGGTTGACTTTGACGTTCATCACGGCAATGGCACGGAAGACATTTTGAAAGGCGACGCTAGGTGCCTGATGGTCGGGTTTTTTCAGCACCCGTTTTACCCCTACAGCGGCACCGACCACCCGGCGAGCAATATGCTGAACCTGCCGGTGCCCGCCTACACCAAGGGCATGGATGTCAGGGATTTAATTGAGACCTACTGGATACCGCGCCTTGAAGAATTCAAACCTGAAATGATTTTTATCAGCGCCGGATTTGATGCACACCGCGACGATGATTTGGGCCAGATGGGCCTGGTCGAGCAAGACTATGCCTGGATCACCAGCCGCATCAAAGACGTGGCCAAACGCCATGCGCAGGGCCGCATCGTTTCATCCCTTGAAGGTGGCTATAACCTGAATGCCTTGGCACGCAGTGTTGAGGCGCATATTCGGGTACTCGCTGATTTATAAGATGCCACATGACAGCAACCCACATTGAACTGCCTCCACCCCTGCTGCACACGCGCGACAACCGGGGTGTACATACCCTGACGCTTAACCGTGCCAGCACTTTTAACGCCCTGAGTGAGGACATGCTCGTCGCGCTGCAAGCGGCGCTTGACTTTATTGCTGAGGACACCACCGCCAGATTGGTGGTGATAGCTGCCGAAGGCAAGGCCTTTTGCGCAGGCCATAACCTAAAAGACATGCGCGCTAACCCCGAACTGGCGTACTACCAAAAGCTGTTTGCGAAATGCACCCGCATGATGCTGACAATTCAAAACCTGAACGTTCCGGTCATTGCCAAAGTGCAAGGCTTGACCACCGCAGCAGGCTGCCAGCTGGTAGCGCAATGCGATTTGGCGGTAGCCGCCAGCAACGCCACCTTCGGTGTGAACGGGATTGACGTCGGTCTGTTTTGCGCCACGCCCAGCGTGCCTCTGGTGCGCAATATGCCCGCCAAGCAGGCGATGGAAATGCTGCTTACCGGTGACTTCATCACGGCTGACGAAGCGCGTGTACGCGGGCTGGTGAACCGTGTTGCGCCGCTTGATGTGATGGATACCGAGCTCGAAAAACTCGTGGCTGTTATTTTGACAAAACCCAAAGAAGCCATTGCCATGGGCAAGGCGCTGTTTTACAAGCAACGTGAAACCGGGATTGAAGCGGCCTATCAGCTGGCCGGGCAAACCATGGCCTGCAACATGAGCCACCCGGTGGCGCAAGAAGGCGTGCAAGCCTTCATTGACAAGAGGACGCCGCAATGGCCAGCATGAGTTTTTTTAGCATGCTCAGCCTGGGCACGATCTTCCCGCCGGGTTTGTTCTCCGGCTCGGCGGCATACCCGAAGCAGCGGATTGATAACTTTGACGAGTGGCTGTCGGCCATCACGCAGCCCACTGCGCTGTTCGAGCTGGCCGTGCTGCTGGCTTGTGCCCTGCTGGCTTGGGCGGCGGTGCGGCTGGTTCGCCACATCAGCCGCAATACCGATGTCACGTCCATTCTGTTTGGCAAACGCATCATTGACGGGGTGCTGTTTCCCTTGCTGCTTTTGCTGGCGGCGTACAGCTGCAACGTGCTGTTGGCACGGCTGTTTCCGCTGGCGGTTTTTAAAGTGGCGATTCCGGTGTTGCTGTCGTTGGCGGTGATTCGGTTGGGTGTGAAGGTGCTGCAAGCCGCGTTCAGCAATGCCCCGTGGGTGCGCGCGCTGGAACGGTCGATCTCTTGGCTGGCCTGGCTGGCCATGTTGCTGTGGGTCAGTGGCTTGCTGCCGGTAGTTTTGGAAGAGCTCGATGCCATTCACTGGAAAATGGGCAGCACCACGCTGTCAGTACGGACGTTGCTGGAAGGATTTTTAACCGCCAGCGTGGTGATCTTGATCACTCTGTGGATATCGTCCAGCATTGAATCCAAACTGCTGCGCAAAGCCACGGGTAGCGAGCTGTCGCTGCGCAAGGCAGCCAGCAACGGAATCCGTGTGGTGCTGGTGTTTGTCGGCCTCATCGTAGCCTTGTCGGCGGTCGGCATTGATCTGACGGCACTGTCGGTGCTGGGCGGCGCGATTGGTGTGGGTGTGGGCTTTGGCCTGCAAAAGCTGGCGTCCAATTACGTCAGCGGTTTTGTCATGCTGGCGGAACGCAGCGTGCGGATTGGCGACAACGTCCGGGTCGATGGTTTTGAGGGTCGCGTGACCGACATTCGTGCCCGCTACACAGTGGTACGTGCCTTGTCAGGACGTGAATCCATCGTACCCAACGAAATGTTCATCAGCAATCGTATTGAAAACCTGTCGCTTGCTGACTTGCAGGTGCTGCAATCAACAGTGGTGTCTGTTGGCTATGACAGTGATGTGGAAGTGGTGATGCGTTTGCTGGCAGACGCTGCACTGGGCCAGGAGCGGGTGTTAAAAGACCCGGCTCCTGGCGTGAACCTGACCAACTTTGGTGCTGATGGATTGGAGTTCACTTTGAACTACTGGATGACCGACCCCGAAAACGGCCAGCAAAACCTGCGCTCGCTGGTGAATTTGGCGGCTCTGGCGGCGCTGCGTGCACATGGCATTGAGATTCCATTCCCGCAGCGCGTCGTGCATACAAAAGTGGTTGTGTCATCTTAAAGTGAAATGAAAATAGAACGGTCGTTCGTTTTTCTGTAAACTAGGGCGTTTAAGCCATACAAAAGCCGTGCACTATGGCCAAAAGCATAAAATGCACGGTTTACCTTTACGTCAACGTCAACTAACTACTTCTGGAGTCGCGCAATGAAGGTTTTGGTCCCCGTCAAACGAGTCGTCGATTACAACGTCAAAGTTCGCGTCAAATCGGACGGCACAGGCGTTGACATCGCCAACGTCAAAATGAGCATGAACCCTTTTGACGAAATCGCCATTGAAGAAGCCACGCGCCTGAAAGAAAAAGGCGTTGTCACTGAAGTCATCGCCGTCAGTTGCGGTGTGTTGCAGTGCCAGGAGACCTTGCGCACCGCTATGGCCATCGGCGCTGACCGCGCTATTTTGGTTGAGACGAATGAAGAACTACAGCCGCTGGCGGTAGCCAAGCTGCTCAAGGCGCTGGTAGATAAAGAGCAGCCACAGCTTGTCATTTTAGGCAAGCAGGCGATTGACGACGACTGCAACCAGACTGGCCAGATGCTGGCCGCGCTGCTGGGCTGGCCGCAAGCTACGTTTGCCTTCAAAGTGGAAGTGGCTGACGGCAAAGCAAACGTGACGCGTGAGGTTGACGGTGGCCTGGAGACTTTGTCATTGACATTGCCCGCCATCATCACCACCGACCTTCGCCTGAACGAGCCGCGCTACGTCACGCTGCCCAACATCATGAAGGCCAAGAAAAAGCAGCTGGACAACTTCAAGCCCGAAGACTTGGGTGTTGACGTGAAGCCGCGCATCAAAACCCTGAGTGTCAATGAGCCGCCCAAGCGCAGTGCTGGCATCAAGGTGGCCGATGTCGCCGCGCTGGTCGACAAATTGAAAAACGAAGCCAAAGTTATCTAGTCTCAAGACCGGGTTTTCACAAGCGGCCTGGCTATGTTGCCAGCCGCGTTTAGATGGAGCACATCATGACCTCATTAGTAATCGCTGAACATATCAACACAGACATCAAACCCGCCACGCTGAATACCGTGACCGCAGCCGCTTTGTGCGGAGGCGATGTACATGTGCTCGTGGCCGGCTTCAACGCTGGCGGCGCGGCAGCTGCTGCTTCAAAAATTGCGGGTGTTGCCAAAGTCATTCACGTGGAAGGCCAGCACTTCGCCCACGGCCTGGCTGAAAACATGGCGGCGCAAGTGCTGGCGATGGCAACAAACTATTCGCACATTCTTTTCCCGGCAACGGCATCTGGCAAAAACATAGCACCGCGCGTTGCTGCAACACTGGATGTTGGTCAAATTTCAGACATCACCAAAGTACAAACGCCTGACACGTTCGAGCGCCCCATTTACGCAGGCAATGCGATGGCGATTGTGCAAAGCCTGGACGCGACCAAAGTCATCACCGTACGCACCACGGGTTTTGATGCAGCGGCAACCACTGGCTCTGCCCCCATTGAAGTTGTCACCGGTCAGGCTGACAGCGGCAAGTCCACTTTCGTCAGCTCTGAAATCGCCAAGAGCGACAGGCCCGAACTGGCTGCTGCCAAGATCATTGTGTCGGGCGGCCGTGCATTGGGTTCAGCCGAAAAGTTCAACGATGTCATGACGCCGTTGGCCGACAAGCTCGGTGCTGCACTGGGCGCGTCACGCGCTGCTGTTGATGCAGGTTACGCACCCAACGATTGGCAAGTCGGCCAAACCGGCAAGATCGTTGCGCCGCAGTTGTACATCGCTGCAGGTATATCCGGTGCCATTCAGCACCTGGCCGGTATGAAAGACAGCAAGGTCATCGTTGCTATCAACAAAGACGCAGAAGCACCGATCTTCAGCGTTGCCGACTACGGCCTCGAAGCCGATTTGTTTGTGGCTGTGCCTGAGCTGACCGCTGCGCTTTAAAACTTTCACTACCCTTGTGCCCGCTCCCATGGCAGCGCATGGCGAGGGACCAACCGCGACTAACGAGACAAACAAATGACCTACAAAGCCCCCCTCAAAGACATGCTGTTCAATATTCAGCACATAGCTGACATTGAACAAGTCGCCAAAATCCCCGGCTTTGAAGATGCAGGGTTTGACACCGCGCAGGCGGTGCTGGAAGAATGTGCCAAATTCAACGAAGACGTGTTGGCACCGCTGAACTGGGCAGGCGACATCAACCCGTCAAGCTTTAAAAATGGTGTGGTAACCACCACCCCCGGTTTTAAAGAAGCCTTTAAACAATACGCTGAAGGTGGCTGGCAGGCACTGCAACACCCGGCTGAATACGGTGGCCAGGGCTTGCCCAAAACCATTGGTGCCGCCTGCGTCGAAATGCTGAATTCGGCCAACATGAGTTTTGCGCTGTGCCCGCTGCTCAGCGACGGCGCGATTGAAGCACTGCTGACTGCGGGCAGCGATGAACTGAAAGCCACCTACTTGGAAAAGCTGGTCAGTGGCGAATGGACAGGCACGATGAACCTGACCGAGCCGCAAGCGGGCTCAGACCTGGCCGCGGTGCGCTCGCGCGCAGAACCGCAAGCTGATGGCACCTACAAAGTGTTTGGCACCAAGATTTACATCACCTATGGTGAGCACGACATGGCCGAGAACATCGTGCATCTGGTACTGGCGCGGGTAACGGGCGCGCCTGAAGGTGTGAAGGGAATCAGTTTGTTTGTGGTGCCCAAATTCATGGTGGGCAAAGATGGTTCGCTTGGCGCACGCAACGACGTGCATTGCGTCAGCATTGAGCACAAGCTGGGCATCAAAGCGTCCCCCACAGCCGTGCTGCAATACGGCGACAACGGTGGCGCTGTGGGCTACATCGTCGGTCAAGAAAATCGCGGCCTGGAATACATGTTCATCATGATGAACTCGGCCCGCTACGCTGTGGGCGTGCAGGGCATCGCGGTGGCCGAACGCGCCTATCAAAAAGCCGTGAGCTTTGCCAAAGACCGGGTGCAAAGCCGCCCGGTTGATGGCTCAATCAAAGCCAGCACGCCCATCATTCACCACCCCGACGTCAAGCGCATGCTGATGACCATGCGCGCCTACACCGAAGGCTGCCGCGCGATGGCCAGCGGCGCTGCGGCGGCGTTTGACGCCAGCCACCACCATCTAGATGCCGACGTGCGCAAACAGAATTTGGCGTTTTATGAATTTATGGTGCCGTTGGTCAAAGGCTACAGCACCGAGATGAGTCTGGAAGTGACATCGCTGGGCGTGCAAGTCCACGGCGGCATGGGTTTTATTGAGGAAACCGGTGCGGCCCAGTACTACCGCGACGCCAAAATTTTGACGATTTACGAAGGCACAACCGCCATCCAGGCCAACGACCTGATTGGCCGCAAAACCATGCGTGATGGCGGCCAGACCGCCAAAGGCATTGCGGCACAAATTGAAGTGACCGAGGCAGAGTTGCTCAAAAACGGCAGTGCCGACGCCCTGGCAGTGGCGAAACGTCTTAAAGCCGCGCGCCTGGCTCTGGTGGATGTGATCGAATTTGTGGTGGACTTTGGCAAAAACAGCCCGAACGCCGTGTTTGCTGGCAGCGTGCCTTACCTGATGCTGGCGGGCAACGTGGTGGCTGGCTGGCAAATGGCGCGCTCGCTGTTGGTCGCACAAACAGAACTGGCCAAGGGTGTCGATGCAGACTTTATGAAAGCCAAAATCACCACCGCCCGCTTTTACGCCGACCACCTGCTGACCAAAGCCTCCGGCATGCGAGACAGCATTGTCGAAGGCGCAGATTGCGTCACCGCGCTGGCGCTGGAAGCGTTCTGAACACTTTTTATCACTACACTTTTAGTAGCTGCTCGCGCACATATCTATTGGGCCAGAGCCCTATTTGATACCTTAGAACAGCCTTTTTTGAGTCAAAACCATGTCCAAACTGCCCGGTGCCCTTCAAAACCTGCCGCTACCCATCATTGGCTCACCGCTGTTCATCATCAGCAACCCCAAGCTGGTCATTGCCCAGTGCATTGCCGGTGTGGTCGGCTCCATGCCTGCGCTCAACGCCAGGCCGGCCGAGCAACTGGAAGAGTGGTTGATTGAAATCACCGAAGCCCTGGCCGCCTACAACATAGCCAACCCCAGCAAACCCGCCGCGCCGTTCGCCATCAACCAGATCGTGCACAAGTCCAACGACCGGCTGGAGCACGACATGGCGATGTGTGTCAAATACAAAGTGCCCATCATCATCACCAGCCTGGGCGCACGCGAAGACATCAACGCTGCTGCCCACAGCTACGGCGGCGTGGTGCTCCACGACATCATTAATAACAAACATGCGCACAAGGCCATTGAAAAGGGCGCTGACGGCCTGATCGCCGTGGCTGCAGGTGCGGGTGGCCACGCCGGCGTAAAAAGCCCGTTTGCGCTGATCCAGGAGATTCGCCAGTGGTTTGACGGCCCGATTGCGCTGTCAGGTGCTATTTCAACCGGCGGTGCGGTGCTGGCCGCTCAAGCCATGGGTGCTGACTTTGGCTACATCGGCTCGGCTTTCATTGCGACAACGGAAGCGCGTGCGTCAGAAGCCTACAAGCAAGCCATCGTTGACAGCAATTCTGACGACATTGTGTACAGCAACCTCTTTACTGGCGTACACGGCAACTATCTGGCGCCATCGATTCGCGCCGCAGGCATGGACCCCGACAACCTGCCTGTCAGCGACCCAAGCAAAATGAACTTTGGTGGTGACAAGTCCAAGGCCTGGAAAGACATCTGGGGCTGCGGCCAGGGAATTGGTGCGATTGACAAGGTGCAGAGCACGGCTGACTACGTGGCGCAGCTCAAGCGCGAATATGAGGCTGCTAAAGCAAGGTTGTTGTAGTTGTACCCGTTTTAGGGTGCATTTAGCCCTCCAGACCAATAAATACTTGCGCTAGCGGCTCCTGTTTTTATAGCGTACAACGGATTTCGATGATTGAACTCAAGGGTATTTATCAAACCTATCACGGGATGTCTGGCGCGGTTCAGGCGCTGCGCGGGTTAGACCTGCACATCCAGCCGGGGGAGGTGTTCGGCATCATTGGCCGCAGCGGTGCGGGTAAAAGCTCGTTGGTGCGGGTGATTAACTTGCTGAATCGGCCAACGGCGGGGCAGGTGCTGGTGGACGGCCGTGACTTGACGGCCCTTGGCCAAGACGCGCTGCGGGTGGCGCGGCGTGACATTGGCATTATTTTTCAGCACTTTAATTTGCTGTCGTCCCGCACGGTGTATGACAACGTGGCGCTGCCGCTTGAGATTGCCGGGCTGGCGCCAGGTGACATCAAAGTCCGGGTTGAGCCGTTGCTCGACCTGGTCGGCTTGAGCGCTTTGAAGGACAGGTACCCGTCGCAAATCAGCGGTGGGCAAAAGCAGCGGGTCGGCATTGCGCGGGCGCTGGCCAATCGGCCCAAGGTGTTGCTATCTGATGAGGCTACGTCTGCACTTGACCCAGAAACCACACGCTCGATTCTTGGCCTCTTGAAGCAAATCAACCAGGAGTTTGGCCTGACGGTGGTGCTCATCACGCACCAGATGCAGGTCATCAAACAGGTGGCTGACCGTGTTGCCGTGATTGACGCCGGGCAGATTGTTGAAAGCGGCCCGGTGATCGACGTGTTTACCCGCCCGCAGCATGCCACTACCCGCAGCCTGATCGATGAAATCGTGCCGCAAGAGCTGCCCGCCAGTGTGCTGACCCGTGTGCGGGCGCTGCAAAGCAAGCAGCCTGACAACCCGGGCCAGTTATGGCGTTTGGCTTTCTCGGGCGAGGGTGCCGACCAATCTTTGTTGTCTGATGCGATTCGCCGTTTCAATCTTGACCTGTCGATCGTGCATGGCCAAATTGACGAGATTCAAGGCAAGCCGTTTGGCACGCTGGCGGTGTTTGCACGCGGTACGCCTGCGCAATTGGCCGAGGCAGTGGCTTATTGGCGAGCCGCTGGTGTGCACGTCGAAGCGGTTTTAAACTTTCAGGGGGTAACCCATGTTCAGTAATTTCACGCAACCTATGCTCGAGCTGTTCGCCAGCTCGCTGTGGGAAACCATTGTCATGGTGGGCATCTCTGGCCTGGTGGGCGCGCTGATGGGCGTGCCGCTGGGCGTGTACCTGCGGCTGACTGACGCAGGCGGCGTGCTGCAAAACTTGGCGGCCAACCGCGTGGTGGGCGGTATCGTGAACGCGCTGCGCTCTACGCCCTTCATTATTTTGCTGGTGGCGATTATTCCCTTAACCCGCTTCATCACGGGCTCGTCCATCGGTACGGCGGCTGCCGTGGTGCCACTGACGATTGCCGCTGCGCCGTTTATTGCCCGGCTGGTTGAAACCTCTCTGCGGGAGGTCGACCACGGTCTTGTTGAAGCCGCGCAGGCCATGGGCGCCACCACCTGGCAAATCGTGATGAAGGTGCTGCTGCCCGAAGCGCTGCCCGGCATCGTGGCGGGTTTGACGATTACTTTTGTCAGCTTGACAGGCTACTCAGCCATGGCCGGTGCCATTGGCGGCGGCGGGCTGGGCGACCTGGGCATTCGCTACGGCTACCAGCGTTTTTTGCCCGAGGTGATGCTGGCCGTGGTGCTGGTGCTGATCTTTTTTGTGCAAGCCGTGCAAAGCCTGGGCGACTGGGCGGTGCGGCGACTGAATCATAAATAACGTTGTTGTGTTGCTCTTTTTTTAGGAGCTGCCCGCGCATATATTCATTGGGCTAGAGGTACTTTAAATACCTGAAATCGGTCAAAAACAGCCTGAAATGAGCCAAAATCCCGCTTAAACTTCATTATTCGTTCAAAAGGAAACCCTCATGAAAAAACGCACCCTCATCATTGCGGCCGCTCTGGCCGCATCACTGACCAGCGCGGCATTCGCGCAAGACAAGCCCCTCAAAATCGGCGTCACCGCTGGCCCACATGCGCAAATTTTTGAGCAGGTCAAAAAGATTGCTGAAAAAGACGGTCTCAAAATCCAGATCGTTGAATTCACCGACTACGTGCAGCCCAACGCCGCCTTGGCCGCTGGCGATCTGGACGCCAACAGCTACCAGCACAAACCGTATCTGGACCAGCAAGTCAAAGACCGCGGTTATAAAATCGTGACGGCGGGCTACACGGTCAACTTCCCGATTGGCGTTTACTCTAAAAAAGTCAAATCTTTGGGTGAGCTGAAAGAGGGCGCGCGCTTTGGCATACCGAACGACCCCACCAACGGCGGCCGCGTGCTGCTGGTGCTGCAAGACAAGGGCTTGATCAAACTCAAACCCGAAGCAGGCTTGAAAGCCACACCGCTTGACGTGATTGACAACCCGAAAAAAATCAAGTTTGTAGAGCTGGACGCAGCCCAGATGCCGCGCTCGCTTGACGACCTGGACGCCGCAGCCATCAACACCAACTTTGCGTTGCTGGCGGGCCTGAACCCCGGCAAAGACGCGATTGCGCAAGAAGCCGCCAAGTCACCCTACGTCAATATTTTGGCGGTGCGCGAGCAAGACCTGAGCAAACCCTGGGTGGCCAAGCTGCTCAAGGCGTATCAGTCTGAAGAAATTCGCAAGTTCATAGCGACAGAGTTCAAAGGGTCAGTGTTGGCCGGGTTTTAAGCATTGGGAACTTATTGCCACGCCAAAGCCCGAATAATCAGTATATTTTCAAACAAGGCTTTCGATGATTTTCAAGGTTTTTGACCTTCAACCGCGCCGCCTGCTGGCGCTGGTTTGCGCCGCCTGCATCGCCATGCTGGCTTTTGGTTTGTATCTGCAACACGTGGTGGGGCTGGAGCCTTGCCCGATGTGCATCGTGCAGCGGTATGCGCTGGTGCTGGTGGCCATTGTTGCCGGCATCACGGCCTTTGCGTCGCGCAAAGGCGTACTGGCGACGGGCTCTGGCTTGATGGTGCTGCTGTCTGGCCTGGGCGCATTTGTGGCGGCACGGCAAAGCTTTTTGCAGTGGTATCCGCCTGAAGAAGCATCATGTGGTCGTGATCTGTACGGCATGATCGAAACCTTTCCCCTGAAGCGCGCCATTCCCATGATCTTCAAGGGCAGTGGCGACTGCACCAAAGTCGACTGGACATTCTTGGGCGGCTCAATTGCGAATTGGTCTTTTATTTGTTTTGTGGGCATTGCGCTGACCGGTCTGGCACTGGTATTTCGTCAGTTGAAAAAGTAAATCGACGCCCGGTTTTCATCCCTGATTTACCTATGAGCGCCTCGGGTAACATT
>Ga0123339_10001150_pt1 | contig 18695 bp, 18 predicted proteins | sample lystaG_FD_89956 | JGI IMG/M metagenome (GOLD analysis project Ga0123339, IMG submission 89956) | Glacier valley bacterial and archeal communities from Borup Fiord, Nunavut, Canada, to study Microbial Dark Matter (Phase II) -... | ecosystem: Environmental > Aquatic > Freshwater > Ice > Glacier ... | reverse complement strand
CTCGGGAAGTTTAGCCCGTACCTCGAGTATGAACTCTTCCATCGAAGTCCTCGCCAAGTCTGCCCATTTCGGTTCGTTTGCTTTCATTCCTTATTCTGCACCTCGCATTTTTGAGTTGCACCCCCGCTCGAGCGCTTTCAATCTCAACTCTCGGCACAACCCTTTCCATGACCCCGACTCACTTTCCCATCGCGCCGTATCCGCTCTTGGGCCACCTGCCGCAGCTTCTGAATGACTCGATGAAGTTTTTCCTCGAGCTGGGCTTGGGGCGCGACCTTGCACCCTACCGGGTGGGCTACAACCTGCGCTATCTGGTCAACCATCCCGACGCGCTGCGCGAAGTCTGGCAAAACCCACTCTATGAGCGGCAACCGGCGATTCGCAAGGTTCTGTCGTCGGTGTTGGGGCACAATTTACTGACCCAGGAAGGGGCAAAGCACCGCCGTCCGCGCCGCATGATGCAGCCTGCTTTTCACCGCGAGAAACTTGGCGGCTACCTCGAGCCGATGGTCCGACACGCTGCCCATTCGCTCGAGCACTGGATAGAGGGGCAAAAACTGGACCTCAACGTGGAGACCAAGCGGGTGGCGCTCGACATCGTGGGCGAATCGCTGTTCAGCCTCGAGCCAAGTGAGCATGTGCGGCAGGTGACTTCAGCGCTCGAGGCGCTTTTGCCCCGTCTGGACAGCCATATTCTGTTTTATGGGATGCTGCCTGACCGGGCGCAGGTGGCCTTTTGGGGCCGCGACCGAGTGGCGCTCGAGACGGTGCGCGAGGGGCTGGCGTGGTTTGTGCGCTCGAGGCGTGCCTTAAGGCCCCAGTCCGGAGACCTGATGGACATGCTGCTGTCCACAAAGGACGAGGACGGCAGTGGTTTGACCGACGGTGAGGTGGCGGCTCAGGCGCTGACCCTGATGAGCGCGGGCTTCGAGACCACCGCCAACACCCTCACCTGGATGTTTTATTTGCTGGCCCGCCACCCCGAGGTCCGCGCCAAGCTCGAGGTCGAGCTGGACAGCGTGCTGAAAGGGCGAGCAATAACGCTCGAGGATTTGCCGCACCTGAAATACACCGAGTACGTGGTCAAGGAAACCCAGCGTCTGTATCCGGCGGCGTGGCTGACCAGCCGGGTTCCCACCCAGGACGTGACCCTGCTGGGCACGCCGATTAAAGCGGGGACACCGCTGCTGACCAGCGCTTTCGTGACCCACCGCGACCCGCGCTATTTTGCCGACCCCGAGCGCTTCTGGCCCGAGCGCTTTGCCCAGGAGGGGAATTTCCCCAAGTTCGCTTACCTGCCGTTTGGCGCGGGCATTCACCAGTGCATCGGCAATATTTTTGCCCTGTGGGAGATGAAGGTGGTGCTGGCGACCTGGGCTTCTCGAGTGCGGCTCGAGCTGGCAGAGGGGTTCACGCCCGAGTATCACCTGGCCATTACGATGGGTCTCAAGGCTTTGCCCGTAACGGTGCATCTGCGCTAGGGTCTGATGATGGATTCTCCCAACGGACGAGATGAATGGAACTTGCTCCAGTGGATTTTTCTGCAAAACAGAAGCTTATTCGCTGAGTACGCGACACGTTTGGGCAGTTGTCACTATGACGAATCCGACGCGTCAGCCCTCGAGTACGGGATAAGGCAATCGGACTATGAAAGCGATGTTTGGTTTGACTATATGTTTGTTGGCGATAACGTGCTCGAGCTGAGTTTCGCTCTCGACGTCGGAACAGATGTGCTGTTTGTGCGTTGTAAAGCAAATCCGACCCTGCTCGTACAGCTTCAAACGCTCGCGCATTTCCTCGGTTTTGAGGGCTTGCAAATGAAAGCAGAAATTTAAATCCAGCCCAGCGCGCTCAAGCCTGCCCCCAGAGCTGCACTCAACCCCAGTACCCACCCTAAATTCCACCTCGAGCGTAGCAACAAAACCCCGGCTAGGAGCGCCAGAACCCAGGCCCATAGCAGTGGACTCGAGGGCTGCTCGAGCTGGAAAAGACCCAGCCGGAGCGTGTCCACTCGAGCAAATAAAACGTGTAGCGCGAACCACACGCTGAGGTTCAGAATCACGCCCACCACGCTGGCGGTGATGGCGGCCAGCGCGCTCGAGAGCCGGGTGTTCTGGCGCAGCGTTTCCACAAACGGAGCGCCCAGAAAAATCCATAGAAAACTGGGTGCGAACGTGACCCAGCAGGTGAGCGTGGACCCCAAAAATGCGGCCCACCACGGGTTAAGGCCCCCACTCGAGCGAAAAGCCGCCAGCGCGCCCACGAACTGGACCACCCCAATCAGCGGCCCCGGCGTGGTTTCGGCCAGCCCCAGGCCGTCTACCATCTCGAGCGGACTGAGCCAGCCGTAGACCTCGACGGCGCGCTGGGCCACGTAAGCCAGCAGCGCGTAAGCCCCGCCGAAGGCCACGGCGGCGGTCTGGCCGAAGAACACCCCAAGCTGTACCAAAGTGCGCTGCTCGAGCAGCGCCGCAAAGCCCACCGGAAGCCACCAGAGGGTGAGACCAATCACCAGTACGCTCAGAAAGTAGCGCCAGGATGGGTGAACCGTATGCAGGCTCGAGTCGGGAATGAGCGTTTCGGTTTGCTCGAGCAAAGCGCTGTTTTTGAGAGTGTTAGAGAAGGCCAGCGGCGCAAAGTATCCCAGCAGACCCGCGCCCAAAATCAGCAGCGGGAAGGGGAGACCCAGAAAAAATAGTGCTGCAAAAGATGTCAGGGCCAGCGCTCGAGCCGGGTTGCTGACCAGAGCGCGGCGGGCCACCCTGAGCAGCGCCTCGAGCACGATGCTGAGCACCGCGCACTTGAGACCGAAGAAAACGCCCTCGAGCGCGGGAGTTTGGCCGTAGCGCAGGTACAAAAAACTCAGCAGCAAAATGCTGAGGTAACTGGGCAGCACGAACAGCCAACCGGCGATGAACGCTCCCCTGGGGCCGTTTAAGAGCCATCCCAGATAGGTGGCCAGTTGCTGCGCCTCGGGGCCGGGAAGCAGGGTGCAGTAGCTCAGGGCGTGCAGAAAGCGTTCCTGCGAAATCCAGCGCTTTTCCTCGACCAGCACGCGGCTCAACGTGGCGATTTGCGCGGCAGGACCGCCGAAACTGGTGGCGGCCACGTAAAGCCACACCCGCACGCTTTCGCGTAGTGGAACCGGGTCCGCTCGAGGGGTAGGTTTGTTTGCAGCCTCGAGCGGGTTCACGACGGCTCGAGTTTGACGCAGAAGGTCAGAACTGTATCTCGAGCGGAGGAAGAATCAGAAGGCGCTCGAGGGTCAGAGAAAAGTTTGCAGGGAGATTCTGGCGAGAGAAGTTACCCTGGTAGCGATTTTTATCTTTTTGCCAAGGTAGGTAGTTCGTTGAGTAAACCACCGCATCCCCCTCGAGCAGCTCGAACACCGGGGGATTGGGAGTGGGCTGATTTTGGGGTCTCAGAATCTTCTCGTCGTAGTCGAAGGTGGGGGTGCCGCGCACCGGGTAGCTTTTGCCCTCGAGTTGTGCCGTGCCAGAGACGGTATAGAAGAACTCGTCTTTGTACTGAGCACTCAAATCGAAGCTGATGGGGACGCGCTTGGGAGTCTCGCCCGAAACTTGAGGAACCTCGATAGACCCCACCCAGCGGCCTTGCAACGTGCGCGGGTCGCCAGCCAAATTGACACTCGAGCAGGGATTGGCGGTGCAGCGTGCAGGACCAGGACCGGGTAGCACAGGGCCACAAGACGAAGCTAGAACTCCCAGGAAACCAGCTAAAATGATTGCTCGAGCGCTCGAATACATGGTTTAGTGTACCCCTCGAGCGCCCCTTCACCCACCCCTACGTTCATAGCGTAAAATGAGAGCATGACGGTTCCTAACGCTCGAGTGGACAAAAATTGTGTGGTCCTGGTAGACGGCCACGCCCTGGCCTACCGCTCTTACTTTGCCATCCAGCACGACCTGACCACCAGCACAGGTGTGCCGGTCAAGGCTATTTTGGGCTTTATCAAGGCGCTGCTCAAGGTGCTCAAGGACAATAAATGCGGGGTCATTGTCACCTTCGACGCCCCGGTCCGCACCTTTCGCCACGAGCAGTTCGAGGGCTACAAAGCGGGCCGCTCCAAGATGCCCGAAGACTTGCCGGGTCAAATCGAGCGCATCAAAAAAATTGTGGGCTTGATGAATATCGTTCACCTCGAGCTGCCGGGGTTCGAGGCCGACGACATCCTGGGAACCCTGACCAAAAAGGCGCGGCTCGAGGGCTACGAGGTTCGCATTTTGACCAGTGACCGCGACAGCTACCAGCTCATTGAGGACAAGGTGAGCGTAATTCGCAGCGACCACAGCTTGATGACCCCAGCGGGCGTGCTCGAGAAGTACGGCGTCACCGTGGGGCAGTGGGTGGATTACCGGGCGCTTACCGGAGACGCCAGCGACAACATTCCCGGTGCCAAAGGGATTGGCGAAAAGACCGCTGCCAAGCTGCTGCAAGACTATGGCAGCCTGGACCGCATTCTCGAGGAAGCCGACGCCGGAACGTTGAGTCCGCCCAAAGTGGGCGACAAGGTGCGGGCCAGCCGTGAAGACGTGGTGTTCTCGAGGGAAATCAGCCGCATGGTGCTGGATTTACCCATCGAGATGGACTTTGGCGAGGTGCTGGACCACCGTCCCGATTTAGAAGCTCTGGTGGCGGAGTTGCAGGAACTCGAGATGAAAACCCTGGTGGCTGAGGTGTCGGCTCAGGCGGTCATGAGGGGCAAACCGAGTCCGTATAAACCTCCGGTGCCCCCACAAACGCAGCAGAGTCCACTGTTTGCCGAACCCGAGGCCCTCGAGCTGACCGAGTGGACTCTCCCGCAGGCCGAGGTGGTGTGGGGCTACACCTTATCCAAAGAGTTCGATTTGACCGCCAAGTTGCTCGAGGTGGGTTTTGCTGACGGGGACAAGATTTATCAGGCCCAGGTGGACCCGGAAGTGGGGGTGGATTACGCTGCATTTTTAAACCAGAAAGTGCTGAGTGCGGCGAACGCTAAAGCGCTGGCCACCCACCTGAGTTTGCAGGGTGTGACCGTGGAACCCGGCGACGACCCGCTGCTGATGGCCTACCAGATGGATACCTCGGTGACGACTGAAAAGGAGATGGCTTTCCGGCACGCCGGACTCGAGTGGCCTGTAAACGCAGGCTCGAGAGCTAGAATCACCCGCGATTTATTGGCGCAACTTCCTGCCAAACTCAACGAGGCGCAAAAGAGTTTGTACCAGGACCTCGAGCTGCCACTTTCCAAGGTGTTGGCCCGCATGGAGCTGCGCGGCATTCGGGTGGACGTGCCGTATTTGAAAGCCTTGTCCGACAGCCTGGGAGTGCGCCTCGAGCGCCTGGACGCCGATATTCAGACTCAGGCGGGGCACCCGTTCAAGGTCTCGAGCCGCGACCAGCTCGAGACGGTTTTATTTGACGAACTCAAACTGAGTGCAGGCAAGAAAACCAAAGCCGGGGGCAAGCGCAGCACGGCGGTGGCCACCCTCGAGCCGCTGCGCGACGCGCACCCCATCGTGCCACTCATTTTGGAATACCGCGAACTGAGCAAGCTCAAGAGCACCTACCTCGACGCGTTGCCCGCGCTGGTGCTCGAGCAAACCGGGCGGGTTCACACCACGCTGCAACAAACGGCGGTGGCCACTGGAAGGCTCTCGAGCCTCAACCCCAACCTGCAAAACATTCCCATTCGCAGTGAGCTAGGGCGTGAAATTCGCAAGGGGTTCATTGCCGACGAGGGGTACGCGCTGATTGCCGCCGATTACAGCCAGATTGAGCTGCGCCTGATGGCCCACATCTCTCGAGACCCCATCATGCTGAGCGCGTTCAGGGAGGGAGCCGACATCCACCGCCGCACCGCCGCGCAGATTTTTGGCGTGCTCGAGGGCTTGGTGACGGCTCAGCAGCGCCGTGCGGCCAAGACTATCAATTTCGGCGTGCTGTACGGGATGAGCGCTCACCGCCTGAGCCACGACGTGGGCCTGCCGTTCAAGGAAGCTCAGGGCTTCATCGAGCGTTATTTTGCGCTGTACCCCAACATTCGCGGCTATATTGACCGCACCCTCGAGTTCTGCCGTGAAAACGGTTACGTGGAAACCCTGATGGGCCGTCGCCGCTTCGTGCCCGAGGTCAACTCGAGCAACCGAAACGTGCGCGAGGCCGCCGAGCGGGTGGCCTACAACATGCCGATTCAGGGCACGGCGGCAGACATCATCAAAATAGCCATGATTCGGCTCGAGCCACGCCTGACCGCACTGGGAGCGCGACTGCTGCTTCAGGTTCATGACGAACTGATTGTGGAATCTCCGCTCGAGCGCGTGGAAGAAGTCAAAGCCGTGCTGCTCGAGGAAATGCGCGGCGCGTATGAACTCGATGTCCCACTCGAGGTGGAGGTGGGCGTGGGCGCGAATTGGTTCGAGGCGAAGTAATCTCTGCTCGAGGTACCCGGTGTAGGCGACGAAAAACGGGTAGCCCTTGTGGCTACCCGAAAAGCTCGAGCGCCCTACACTTGCCAGAAAGATGGGTCTCGAGCCATGATTTAGAGGGCAGGTAGACCCCGCCCTCGAGTTGAAAATCCGGCTGTGTAAATTCTTCCCTATTCTTCCTCGTCCCCGTCAAGGCTGGCGGCCAACTCCTCGAGATTGGCGTGTCCGGCCTTAATTTCTTTGGCCAGATTGTGAATGGCGAGGCGCACCACCTCGCTCTTGGAAAAGATGCGTTCCCGGCTGGACAGCTCGTAGGCGGTCTCGGTCAGCAGTGCGTCTTGCTCTTCACTGATGACTACCTGCAAGCGTTTTTTCTCTTTTTTGGCCATGAAGTCCTCGAGCGTGTGAGGGGCTAGGGGGTATCGGGAAATGAGTGGTAAAGCCTCACTTTCCGCACTATTACTTGCTATGAAGAGCATCTTACACAAGAACAGTGCATTTGGTGTGTAGGTCGAGCACAAATCACACTTTCTTCACTCTTTCTTCACTCTTGTACCATCATTCTGGTTCTTTCGCAGGCAAAAATGGGAAATACGCGCCTAGCTCGAGCTTTTACTTAAGTGTTGGCTGAGGGGTGGCTGAGCGAAGCAGCTTTTCCACGAGTAGACACGCGCTGAGCATGATGTGTAACATGCTTCTAGCGTTATCCACCGCACCCTACTTACCCTCCCTCAGCCCTATACTTATTTCACATTACGGCTGATGCTCAAAAGGACTCCCCATGCAGCTTACCCCTCTCCGTATCGTCGGTGGCACCCCCCTACTGGGCAGCATTCGGGTTCAATCGAGCAAAAATGCTGCCCTACCCATCATCGTCTCGAGCCTGCTCACTTCAGAACCCGTCACACTGCACGGCGTGCCCCGTCTGAGTGATATCTTCAACCTGCTCGAGATTATGGGGTCGCTGGGAACCCACTTTACCTGGCTCGGAGAGCATACCCTGCGGCTGCATACCCCAGTATTGGCCAGCACCGAGGCTCCGTTCGAGCTGGTCAGCAAGATGCGGGCCTCGTTCAGCATTCTGGGCGCGCTGCTCTCGAGGGCCGGAGTGGCCACGGTGGGAATGCCGGGAGGCTGCGCCTGGGGAGACCGCCCGGTGGACCAGCACATCAAGGCCATGAAAGCGTTTGGCTTCGAGATTTCTGAACTCGAGGGGTCTTTTCACGCGGTTCGCACTGGGGTTCCACGCGGCACCTACGTCTTCGAGATGCTCACCGTGGGCGCGACTCAGAACGCCATTTTATCGAGCGTGCTGAGCCAAAGTGAAGGAAATGCCGGAAAAGTGACGCTCGAGAACGCCAGCATCGATACCGATGTGGTGGATATGGTCAACTTCCTCAACAGCCTGGGGGCTAATATCCAGGGCGCGGGAACCCACACCATCACCGTCGAGGGCGTCTCCAAACTCAGTGGGGGAGAGTACGAAGTCATTCCTGACCGCATCGAGGCGGGGACCATGATGATTGCGGTGGCCGCCACCCGTGGCTGCGTAACTTTTAGCGGTGTGCGTCTCGAGCACCTGCGGGCGCTGGTGGGCAAGCTCGCCGAGATGGGCGTGAGCGTGCTCGAGAGCGGCGATACCGTACAGGTGGACGCGCGCGGCATGACCTTACACGCGGTGGACCTCACCACCAGTGAGTACCCCGGTTTCCCCACCGATTTGCAGCCGCAGATGTGCGCCCTGCTGGCCACCGCTGAGGGCACGGCCATCGTGGTGGACAAGATTTACAGCGACCGCCGCAGCCACGTCAACGAGATGCGGCGCATGGGGGCCAGCATCGAAGTCCACGACCACGTTCAGGTGATTCGGGGTGGCTCTTTGCGCGGCACCACCGCCAGGGCGGCGGATATTAGGGCCGGGGGCGCTCTGGTCATCGCGGCACTGGCTGCCGAGGGAACGAGCACCATCGAGGGAATGCAGTACATCAACCGGGGCTACGAAAACCTGGCGGCTCGTCTGTCCTCGTTGGGCGCGAGTGTGCAGCAGCTCGAGCCGGAACTGGCGATGGCTGTAGATTGATACGGATTCCAAAATTATCCGTTTGGTTTCGGATATTTTCCGAGGCGGTCTGGCCCGTTAGGTGCCTCTTAGACCAAGACACGGAGCGAGTGGGAAAAACATACGGTTTCAGCGGTATGGAGTATTTTCGGGTGTTTTTCCCGACAATACGGAATCTAGCGCAAACCGTATGAGATTTGAAAGTTGAGAAAAAGCTCGAGTCATGCGCTCGAGCTTTTTTCTTTGGACCAGAAGTTGATTTGGCGTGCTCGAGGGTTGGATTTTGCGTTTGGCCTGAAACGGGTAGCCACGAGGGTATCCACTCCAACTCAATCAAACTGCGTGTCAGACAGTGAAGCTCGCATCGTCCCCGTTCCTCCCCCGTGAACGGAGGAAGTTAGGAGGGGGTTTAAAGCTCGAGCGAAAAGCTTTTCACAGCGCATTGACACTCGAGCGACATTCCACCTGGAATTCACCCCCCTCCAACTCCCCCCGCGAACGGGGGGAGGGCAGATTATAAGTGATGGACGGTCTTCTGAATAAGTCGGAGTGTATGCCACGAAGGCTAACCCTACACCAGACGGTTTTGGTAGGGATGCCTCTTGTGACCAGCCTCGAGAGCCAGGAATAACGACGAGGACAGACTCTAACGCGCTGCTCGAGTGTAGGTACTCTGGTTGCGAAAAGTGTAGGTTCCACCCGCTGGGCGGGTTTCCTTGAGCGTGGTCAGGGTTGCCGCGCTCAGCGTCACCGTGCGCCGCACTTCCACGGTTTTCTCATTCTCGAGTTCGCTGCCGATGAGCACCGCCACGCCCGCGCCGCTCGAGAACAGCGCATTAAAGCCGTCGCAGGTGTAGGTCTGAACCTCTTTCTGGCCCACGGTGACGACTTTATAGGTTTTGCCCACGAAGCTGTGGGTCTCTAAGCTGGTCACGGTCTTGCCAAAGTCGTCGTACACGAAGTTCCAGCTTGCCAGGTTCCCCTCTTTCGCCCCATCTTTGAGTTTAACCTCGAGCTTGACCGGAACCTTGACCCGTCCACTGCCCTGATAGTCCTTGTACTCGAGCGCGCCCTCCCAACGGCCCACGAAGGACGTGAATGCTCCAGTGGGTGTTTTGACCAGTGCTTTGATAGGCGCTTTGGCAGGGGCTGTAATAGGTGCTGCGGCCTGTACATTGAGCAGCGGAGACGAGAGGACTAGAGCGCAGAGCAAGCGGGATAATAGGTGCATTCGTTCACCTCGAGTTTTTAACAGGGCGGTCTCTCAAGACCTCCTGTCACAGGGCAATTTAGGGTACGGAAAATGGGAAAGTTGTAACAACAAGCCAAGTCTGGCTCGAGCAGGGGTGAAAGCCTGCCCTCGAGTGTTAAATTTTCTCATTTTAAAAAGTTAAAAAACTCCAAAGATATGCTATTTCTCGAGCGGTTTGGTAGCGTATTGGTGACGTTTGGGACGGTATCTTTTCAAATAAAATAAAGTATTGAATTCTGGGAAAGTTGGGTTTAAGCTGGGCTTTATAAAGTCTTTAGATTACCTCTCAGGCTGCCCCCTCAGTTTGAACCCCATCCTGCCTACACCCCAATTTCTACTCATTATTTGCTCGAGGAGACCTCATTAACACCTTATTGCACGCCGTTCAAAACGAATCGGAGTTGGCTCTAAAATCACCACAGGAGCAGTCCAAACTCGAGCAATCTGAACTCGAGCAATCCGAACTCGAGCAGCGACGGCTCGAAGCGCTGTACTCCTACCAGATTCTGGATACGCCCTTCGAAGCGGCGTTTGACCACATCACCCGGCTGGCTGGCCGCCTGTTCGAGGTGCCGCTGGCAATGGTCACACTCATAGACCGTGACCGTCAATGGTTCAAATCTTGCTATGGCACAGACGGGGACGTGCGTGAGACCGAACGCTCCATCTCGCTGTGCAACGTGACCATCGCCTCGAGCGGGGTTATGGTGGTGCCGGATACCACCCTGGATTCGCGCTTTGCGGACTTTCCGTAGGTGACAGGCGAGATGCACCTGCGCTTTTACGCCGGTGCGCCGTTGATTCACCCCAGCGGGGCCAGGGTGGGCACGCTGTGTATTGCCGACACTCGAGCGCGCGCCATGCTCGAACCCGACGAACAGGCCACGCTCGAGGATTTGGCAGCGATGGTGATGGACCGCCTGGGAATGCGATTAGCCGCGTCCGAGGCCGAGGCCAGTGAAGCGCGTTACCGCTTTCTGGCCAACGCTATTCCACAGCAGGTGTGGACCGCTCGCCCCGATGGGGGCCTGGATTACGTCAATCAGCGCAGTGTGGAGTTTTTGGGCCGTACCCCTGAGCAACTGTCCGAGTGGGGCTGGGCTGATGTGCTGCACCCCGATGATTTGGCACTGTGCTTCAAGCACTGGAGCCATTCCCTCGAGACCGGAGAACCCTACGAAATCGAGTTTCGGATGCGGCGCGCCAGCGACGGGCAGTACCTGTGGCATCTGGGCAAGGCACTGCCCTTCAGGGACTCGAGCGGGAAGATACTCAAGTGGTTCGGCACCACCACCGACATCTCCGAAACCAAGCGCACCGAGGCGGCACTTCTGGCGGCTCGCAATGAAGCCGAGCGGGCTAATCGGGCCAAGAGCGAGTTTCTGTCGCGCATGAGCCACGAGCTGAGGACGCCTTTAAACGCCATCATCGGCTTTTCCTACCTGCTCGAGAAAAGCCAACTCACCCCACGTCAGCACAGCAATGCGGGGTACATCCACCGGGCTGGACATCACCTGCTCGAGCTGATTAACGACGTGCTCGACGTGAGCAGCATCGAGGCGGGCCGTCTGGCCGTGTCGCTCGAGGCCGTGCCACTGCTGCCGCTGCTGCGCGAGTGCCTGAACATGATGGGGCCGCAGGCCACCGGGGCCGGGGTTCGCTTGCTCGAGCTACCGGTCTCTGATGCACCCGACGAGTTGCCCACCGTGTTCGCAGACCGCAGGCGCTTGCAACAGGTGTTGCTCAACCTGCTTTCCAACGCGGTCAAGTACAACAGGTCGGGTGGCAGCATGACCCTGGCCTGTCATTCGCTCGAGGGCGGTCCGCTTGAGCAAGGGCGTCTGCGGATTTCGGTGACGGACACCGGACCCGGCATAGAGCCAGACCTGCTCGAGCGCTTGTTTACCGCTTTTGACCGTCTGGGAGCGGAGCGCACCTCGGTGGAGGGCACTGGGCTGGGGCTGGCGCTGTCCAAGAGTTTGATGGAAGGCATGGGAGGAAGCTTGACCGTCTCGAGCCGGATAGGCGAGGGCAGCACCTTCTGGCTCGAGCTGCCGCTGGCGGTTTTGAACGACCTGCACCCACTCGAGGAACATCCACTCCAGACCCCTCCTCGAGTCCTGTCTGAAGGGTCGCTGCTGGATTTGTTGCCGGACTCGTTACCGGATTTGCCGGGGTCCTCTCTGGATTCTCTCGCTTCACTTTCACAAGCCAACTCTGTACACTCTTCACCATCTCTACAACTTCAACCACCTCAACAAGGGGAAATTCGCCTGTGAACCCACCTGTCCCTTCTCCGGTCCAATCCCCCATCAAAGACGCCCGTATTCTCATCGTAGACGACCAGGAGATGAATACCGCCCTGCTCGAGCAGATGCTCGAGGACGAGGGCTACCGCCGGGTCAAGAGCACCAACGACTCGCGGCAAACGCTCGAGCTGGTGCAAAGTTTTTCGCCTGACCTGCTGCTGCTCGATTTGCGGATGCCGCACCTGGACGGCTTTGCGGTCATGGACCAACTGGCCCCGCTGCTGGCTGCACCCAACTTTTTGCCCATCATAGTGCTCACCGCCGACGTGACCCCCGAGGCCCGCATCCAGTCGCTGAGTGGGGGCGCACAAGACTTCCTCACCAAACCTTTCGAGCCGCTCGAGGTGCTGCTGCGGGTTCGCAACCTGCTCGAGACCCGCTTTCTGCACCTGCGGCTCAAGCGTCAGAATGACCGCCTGGAGCAGCGGGTTTTGGAGCGAACCCAGGCGCTCGAGCACGCGATGGATTCGTTGCTGGAGCGAACCCAGGCGCTCGAGGAAGCCCACACCGAAATGGCCACCCGACTCGCTATCGTGGGGGAATACCGCGACGACGACACTGGGGAGCACACCTGGCGGGTGGGGAACACCGCCGCCAAACTGGCCGAAGCGCTGGGGATGGGCCGTCAGGAAGCGGGCCTGCTGCTGCGGGCGGCCCGATTGCACGACGTGGGCAAGGTGGGTATTCCCGACGATATTTTGCTCAAACCGGGCAAGCTCACCCTCGAAGAGTTTGACCTCATGAAAGCGCACACCACCATCGGGGCCAGTATTTTGGCCGGAGGCCGCTCGCAGATTTTGATGTTGGCTGAGGAGATTGCCCTCACTCACCACGAGCGCTGGGACGGCACCGACTACCCGCACGGCCTGGTGGGCGCGGCTATTCCGCTCTCGAGCCGCATCGTGGCGGTGGCCGACGTATTTGACGCGCTCATCAGCGAACGCCCATACAAAAAAGCCTGGAGTTCGGTGGAGGCCATCGCTGAAATCGAGCGCCAGAGTGGAAAGCAGTTCGACCCTCGAGTGGTGACGGCGTTTGTGCAAATCTCGAGCTGAGGGGGAGGGTGCTCGAGCCTGGATTCATGCTGGACGAGATTTGTAAGCGGCCTGAATTCTGGGGCTAGTATCCAAGAAGAAACACTCCTGTCTCGCGGGAGTGTTTCTTCTTTTTATTGAGGTGAGTAGAATCTGCTCGAGCTTTCTTTATCTACCACAAGCACGACTCAAACACACTTCTATTCACCCCTCAAAATTCAGTTGAGCACCGGAATTTGCGTGAACCTCACCACATCGTCGGGGGCGGGTAAACCTTCCTGAGCAAAGGTACGCAGCATCCGTTGCGCCCGCTGTTGTGACGCGGCCTTGCCCTCGAGCTGGTGCAGCGCCTCGAGCAGGTACACGCTCATGGTCGAATCGAAGGGGTCTACCTCGAGCAGACGCTCGGTCAACTTCACGCAACGCTCGTATTCGGCAGCCTCGAACCACTGATTGAGGCACTTGAGTCCAATTTTCATCACGAAGCCCATTAAACGCTCACGCTCCTTTGCGGCCCAATCCCCCTCGCTGAGCGGAAGCAGGGCTTGGTAGTTCACCAGTGCGCCGATGGGGTCGTGCTCGAGATTTTGCTCGAGGGCCACAGCGTCGCAGGTGAACTCGACCTCGCCGTACTGTACCGAGTAGCGGTGTTTGGCGTCGCATTGGATGGTCAGGCCGTTTACTGCGCTCTTCAGGTCATTTCTCATCTGATGAACGTAGTTTCGCGCCCGCTGGGGTGGGTCGTCGGGAAACAGGTCGCGCAAGATTTCACCGATGCTGCTCTGAGGGTGCTTGATGAGGTAATAAGCAAACTCGGCAATGCGGGTGTAGTGGGTGCGGGCGGGGCGTCCGTCAATGTAGAGAGCGGCCTCGCCCAGCACGCGTAGCTCGAGCTTGGGGGTTGCGTTCTGTACCGGGCGCGGCAGCAGAATGCGCCCCTCTTCACCGTCTCTGAGGCGCTCGAGGTGACGCCTCAGGCGGGGCAGCGCCGGAAGCTCGATAAGGGTCCAGCCCGCGTCTCCCAGAGCGCTGGCGGTGTCAAGCAGGCTCTCGAGTTCGGGGGTCACGTCCCGGCCCGCAATGAGCGCGGCCTCGGCCAGCCACAGACCCGCCCAGCCCGCCTCGCGCAGGTAGCCACTGGACACAAATTCGGCGTGCGCCTGCTCGAGCACTGCCGCTGCTCCAGGCAGTGCGTTTTGCAAATCAAGGCAGCCCTGACGCCACAGCACCAGGGTTTTGAGTCTCGAGGTGTGGCTTAAAAACTTGGCTCGAGCCAGCGCCCGACGTGCGCTCGAGGGATCTGAGAGCGCCAGAAAGGCCGCGCATCGCCCGAGTTCAGCGTAGGCTTCGGTCTCATCCTCACCTAGCCCTTGCGCCACTTTGGCTGAATGTTTAAAGCACTCGAGTGCGAGTGTGATTTCTCCGGCTGCTCGAGCTACCGTTCCAGCTTGATAATTTAGAAGTGCGGCAGCTACAGAAATTTCGATTACCAAATTCTGTGCAACCTCAAGCGCTTTTCGAGCTTTTGGAATCTCGCCAACATAAGCATAAGCCACAGCTTTTGCGCCGTATGTATATAGGGTTTGCAGAGGAGTTGCACCCCCAAGTGCTCGGTTTAATGATGCTAAAGCTCGATGGTGTTCCCCTTGGTCTAAAAGCGCATAACCCAGCGTTTGAGCTATCCCAGGACGCATAGGGGAACATTCTTCATCGCCAAACGATTCAACCCATGCTTCTTCAAGAGCATCTGTTGCTACTCGGATATCACCCGTAGCAACGGCCAATAAGCCCTGCTCACGCAACCGAAGGGTTTCACTGACTGAATCCAATTTAATGTGCTTTATTTTGTCGAGCCAGCGGGCAGAGGCGTGACATTCGCCATTTATACGGTGTAGATACGCTAAATGTATTGCTGCTCCAAACTCGTGTTTTGCAAATGCGTTTTCTAAAAGCGTACGTGCCTCAAGGTGTTTCCCCATAACAATCAAACATACTCCGCCCCAACGGTCCTCAAAGGCACTGGGGTGGGTTAGAGTTTCGTACGCATTCCATCCAGGCAGAGCCTCTCCACTCAGAGCTAGGGTCCGAAGGTTGGGACGGTTTATAGCCATTGACCCATAGTACCAAATCGTGGGCAAACCGATAGTTCCTTACCTTGTACTCAAGAAACGGAGGTTCACCATGAAAAAGCTAATTGCAGTGCTCGCCGCCTTCATCACCGTGTCCGCCTTCACCTCAGCCCTAGCTGAACCCAGTGCGGGCGGAGGTATCTTCAAGCCCACCTCCACCTCGAGCACCCCTACCCCTGGGTCGTGAACTCATGAACGCGGATAGCTTCGATGCGTCCTCGCCCAACTCCCATCTTACGGCAAGCCCTTCCCCTACCCTGGTGCTCGAGCAAATGAAACATCTGCATTTTCGTCTGCGTACCGCTAAAATTTTCACCGTAATCCTCGATTACAACCCTGGAAATTTTGAAGTGCGGCGCAGGCTGGCAAGGGTGTTGCGTGAACTCGCCGACGCGGGGCGCTCGTGGCAAGGCTACCTCGAGTACCACTACTCGCACGGGGGTAATGAACACAAGGCGTTGATGCCGCTCATCGTGGGGTGTATCGCCACCCTGTTTATGCGGGCCGAGCGGCTCGAGACGATTCAAGATATGGAAGCGCTCGAGTGTACCTTAGAACTGGCCCTCGAGCGCTGGGATGAACTGGAAGTGGCGCTCGAGGTGGGAATTACCTCTACGCCGGTTCTCAATTAAAGTGTATTGAACACATCACTGGAAACTACTTTTAAACTGCTCGAGCACACTTTTAATGGTGTGCTCGAGATTTTCGTTGGATTTAAAATATCAGGATAGCCGCGCTTTGAAGTCCTGATAGGTAAATTCTCGCACAGTCTCGAGCGTGCCGTTTTCGCGCAAGATGGCGATGTCGGGGTGCTTGACCCCGTTGAAAAAGGTCGTCTTGACCATGGTGTAGTGAATCATGTCCTCGAAAATCAGTTTCTGGCCCACCTCGAGCGGTTTATCGAACGAATACGTGCCGATGATGTCGCCCGCTAAGCAGGTTCCACCGCCCAACTGGTAGGTGTAAGCCTTCTCGCCACTCTCGCCTGCGCCCAGAATATCGGGCCGATACGGCATCTCGAGCGTGTCGGGCATGTGCGCCGAGGCGCTGACATCCAAAATGGCCAAGTCCATGCCGTTGTGAAGGGTGTCCAGCACGCTCGAGACCAGCCAGCCCGTTTTCCAGCCCACCGCTTCTCCCGGCTCGAGAATCACGTCCACGCCCCACTTTTCGCGGAAGTCTCTAACCACCCGAATCAGGCGCTCGACGTCGTAGCCTTCCTGTGAGATAGCGTGACCGCCGCCCATGTTGACCCATTTCATCTGCGGTAGAAACTCGCCAAACTTCTCTTCAACGGCCCCCAAGGTGCGCTCGAGCGTGTCCGAACCCTTGGCGCTCAGGGTGTGAAAGTGCATTCCAGAAATCCCCTCGAGCAGGTCAGGTTTGAACTCGGCTCGGGTCACGCCCAGACGTGAAAAAGGGATGGTCGGGTCGTACATCGGGGTCGCGTTCTCGGAGTATTCCGGGTTGATGCGGATGCCCACCTCGATTTTGCGCGGCGCGCCCTCAAGCAGCGGTTTAAAGCGCTCCCACTGCGCGAAACTGTTGAAGCTGATGTGGTGGGCCAGTTCACACAGGCGGGGAAACTCCGCATCGGTGTAGGCGGCGGCGTAAACGTGGACCTCACCGCCGAAGGTATCCGCGCCCAGTTCAGCTTCCCACAGGCTCGAGGCGGTGGTTCCCTTCAGGTAGGGCCGCATCAGTGGAAAGCTGGACCACAGGCTGTAGCCCTTGAGCGCGCAGATGATGCTGGCCCCGGATGCTTGCTGTACATACTCGAGCAGTTCCATGTTGGCCCGCAGCCGGGTCTCGTCGAGCACGAAGGCGGGGGAATGCATACTCTGAAAATCAATGCTCTCGAGCGGACGAACAGCGCGAGCCGTAAAGACAGTGGGGACAGTCTGGGTCATGGTTCCAGTTTAATCGCTCGAGTGGGGGGCTTTGGTCATGTTGGGGGATGGCTCGAGTGGACCAGGGTGTAATTTAGGAATGTGGGCTGTCTCGAGCGGGCGGGAACGACCCCCCCTTGCGTAGTCACGCAAGACCCGTCCTGTCTTGGGCAGAACGGCACCCCGTGGGGCCTGCCCGCTTCGGAAGCTGCGCGAGCCTGTTTTACAGGTGGGTACTTTAAAAGCTCGAGTAGGGTGGTCTTGAGTTCCCCCCTGTAAGACAGGGGGGATATTCTCGAGAGCGGGCAGGCCCGTTAGGTGCCGTCTTGCCCAAGACAGTGCAACGCTCGAGAGAAGGTTCCCGAAGGATTGCAAAGCAGGGGTCTCTCCAGGCCGAACTAACGCCACCCCAAACTCCTAACCTGCCCCTGATAAAATGAACCGAATGCGCCCCCACCTCGAGCACGGAGCCACACTGTTCAACGCCGCCCACTACTGGGAGGCGCACGAAGCCTGGGAAGGGCCGTGGATTGACGCCAAAGCGCAAGCGAACGCGCTCGAGGCGCACTACCTTCAGGGCTTGATTCTGCTGGCGGCGGCGATTCATAAGGCCAGGGCTTACGACAACGCCCGAGGCGGATGGCTCAATCTCGAGAAGGCCAAAAAACATCTCGAGAGAGTGCCCAACGACTACGGCGCTCGAGACGAGATTCCTTCGCTGTCTACCCTGATACTCGAAATTTCTGGGGCGCTCGAGGACCCTAAAGTGTTTCCACAGCTCAAAACCGCCGAATAATCACCACCCCGGCAATCAGCAGTGCGGCTCCGAACAGCCGCATGGCGCTCATGGGGTGCCGTGCGAAGCCCAGCGCGCCGAAGTGGTCGAGCAGCATGGCCATCAGGACCTGACCAGCGACCACCAGCCCGAAGTAAACCGCCACACCCAGCCGGGGCGGCAGCAAAATCGAAAAGGTGACGAAAAAGATGCCCAGCAAGCCCCCGGTCCAAATCCACTACGGCGCGCTCGAGAGAGCTTTGAAGGTGGGCAGCGGCGCTCGAGTGCTCAGGGCCAGGAAAAATAGCGGCAGCGTCCCCACCAGAAACGAAACAAACGAGGCCCGAAAGGGTGTGCCCAACAACTCACGAAGCTGCCCATTGATGCCCGCCTGAACGGTGAGAAAACTCCCGCCCAGCGCGGCGAGAAGGTAAAAAATCCAGCTCATGGGGTGTGAATCTCCATAGAGTTCAGCATACGGGGAAGGCGCTCGAGCACAACGTCTTTCAGGTCCCCTTTGTTGAGGTGGAGAGTGTTCTGTGCGACACATCATACGGATTCCGATTGATTCCGTTACGTGTTCCGCTACGCGTCTTGGCGAGAACGGCACCTATCGGGCCTCGCCGCTCCACACTCCACTACACAATCAGAACCGTACTTTTTCCTATTGGCGAAGCTGAAAATATCGGAAACTACTTTTCCGATATTTTCGGAATCCTTATCAGTCTCTCCAAAATGGTGCCAGAAAAACAGCTTGTAGGGGCGAGTGGTAGCTCGCCCATTCCCGCTCAAGTGCTAAAAAAAGGGGCGACTGGACAGT
>Ga0123339_10001147_pt1 | contig 18714 bp, 20 predicted proteins | sample lystaG_FD_89956 | JGI IMG/M metagenome (GOLD analysis project Ga0123339, IMG submission 89956) | Glacier valley bacterial and archeal communities from Borup Fiord, Nunavut, Canada, to study Microbial Dark Matter (Phase II) -... | ecosystem: Environmental > Aquatic > Freshwater > Ice > Glacier ... | reverse complement strand
TCAAGGCATAGCCGCGCCGTTCGTAATACGCGATCAGCTCGGGGCGCTGGCGGATGACGGTCATCTCGATCCGGTCGCGGCCCCAGTCCCGCGCGCGCGCCTCGGCGGCGGCAATCAGCGCGCTGCCCAGCCCGCTGGCCTGCGCGTGCGGCCGCACACTTAGCAGGCCCAGATAGGTGTGGGTGACCCGGTTCGCGACGAGCACGCAGCCCGCAACGCCAAGCTCATCGTCCGCGATCAGGATGGTCGTTGTCGGATCGCCGAGGAACGCTGCCAACTGCGCCGGATCGGTGCGCGGCCCTTTCAGCAAATCGGCCTCGTGCGTCCACCCCGCGCGTGCCGCCTCGCCGCGATAGGCGCCTTCGATGAGCGCGTGGAGCGCGGGGATGTCTTCGGGGGTGGCGGCGCGTGTCATCATCGCGCCGCATTAGCTGCGCGCGCCACCGGAATCCATCCGGGGCGCGCGCCGGGCCGGTCAGCCCGGTGTCTTGGTCGTGACCGTGGTCGTCGTCTGCTCGACCGCAGGGCCGGTCGTCGTGGTCGTATGATGCACGCGGCGGCGATGATGGACGGTGTGCGCGGGCCTGCTTACGACATCGCGGTCCACCGTGGTTGTGGTGGTGGTCGCGGGTGCGGGGGGCGGGGGCGCGTTACGCATCGCGTCCGCCTGCGCATTGGCTGCGTCCGCGCTCTGCTGAGCGGCGGCCGCGCGGGCCTGCGCATCGCCTGCCATCTGCTCGGCATTGTTCGCGCGCGCGGCCGAATTGGCCGCCGAAGCCTGGGCATTCGCCGCCGCTGCTTCGGCCTGCTGACGACCCGCCTGTTCGGCCATCGTCTTGCGCTTGTCGGTCAGCACGATCGCCTGATCGGCGAGATCGCCCGCATGTTTGGCTGCGGCGATCGCCTCGTTCTTCTCGCCCTTGGCGAACTGGGCTTCGGCCTGGTGAAGCGCGGCGCGCGCGCGCACCTCGGTCTCGCCCGCCTCGCCGATCGCGCCGATCTTGTCGGCTGCATCGATCTTGGCCTTGGCGGCTGCAATCGCCTTGCGCGCCTCGTCGGCCAGACCCGCGTGCGCGGGGATCGCGGCTGCCGAGACCATCAGCAGCGTGCAAAGGCCGAACGCGCGCGAACGCATCGTTGAAATAGCCATGTTGTATCCTTTCATAATGGTAGTCTGTCGCATCTGAACCGTCCGGCCGCGCCAGCGGTTCCGGAATGACCGCTTTGTCAGAAGCTCGCGCTGAGTGTCGCCACCACGCCCGCACCCGCGCGGGGCAGCGCGCGATCGGTTTCGACATAACTGAGCCCCAGCGCGAACCGCCCTCGCCGCGCGCTTGCGCCGAGCGTCCAGTCGAGCTTGCGGCGCGCCTCGAAGCCGTCCTCATACCCCAGCTTCGCCTTCAACGTGACCGGCGTGCGCGGGACGCCGACCGACAGGCTGGAATAGACATAGACATTGTCGCGGCCGTTTTGCTGCGGCGGGGCGTAGTTGACGCCGACGGTGGCGCTGGCGGGGCCGAGATCACGGCTGAGCGCGCCATAGACTTCGTAGAAGTCCGCGCCGTGGCCGCCGGGGAACAGATATCCGTAGATGCCCGCATCGGGCGTCCAGCCGCCGATATTGCGTGTCCACCCGCCATACAGGTCCACCTCCGCGTCCGCCCCCGCATAGCCGCCGACCGACGACGCCCACGCGCTCGCGTAGAAGCCGGGCGCGCTGTCGACGCGCAGCGATGCGTCGGCGGCGGGGTGGCCCTGACTGCGGCTGACACCGCGGAAGCGATAGTCGGTGGCGAGTTCGGCGGTGCCGGTGACCGTGAGGAAGGCGGGCGCGGCGGCGGGGCCGTCCTGCGCGTGCGCCGGGAGGGTGGCGGCTGCGGCCAGCACCGCGAGAGCCAATGTTGCACGCATCGCTATACCCCGTAGCGGTGCGTCCGTGCCGCGCCTAGCCGCCCGCGCGCACGATGAGCACGGTGGCGAGCGCGAAGGGGGCGTCGTCCGAAAGCGAGACCCAGATGTCCGCGCCGCCGGGCCCAGCGAGTTCGGCGAGCCGCGCCGCCGCGCCGCCCGTGAGCTGCATCGTCGGCCGCCCGCCCGGCAGATTGATAACGCCCATATCCCGGTGGAACACCCCGCGCGCGAAGCCGGTGCCGAGCGCCTTGGCGCACGCCTCCTTCGCGGCCCAGCGCTTGGCGTAGGTGCCCGCACGCAGCAGCGGCCGGCGTTCGGCGCGCGCGATTTCGAGGTCGGTGAAGATGCGGCGCTCGAACCGGCCGCCGTGGCGAGCGAGCACGGCGGCGATGCGATCAATGTTCGTGATGTCCGAGCCGAAGCCCAGAACAGTCAACGCGCCGCGTCCATCGCGGTGCGCATCGCGCGCACCGCCGTGTCCAGCCCGGTGAAGATCGCCTCGCCGATCAGGAAGTGGCCGATGTTGAGTTCGGCGATCTCGGCGATCGCGGCGATCGCGGCCACATTGTCGAACGTCAGCCCGTGGCCCGCATGGACTTCGAGCCCGCGCGCCGCCGCGTCCGCCGCCGCGCGGCGCAACCGCGAAAGCTCGGTCGCGCGCCCGCTCCCTTGCAGATGCGCATACGCTCCCGTGTGCAGCTCGATCACCGGCGCACCCAGCGCCAGCGCCGCCTCGATCTGGCGCGCATCGGGTTCGACGAACAGGCTGACGCGCACCCCCGCCGCTGCCAGTTGCGCGCACATCGGGCCGAGGTGCGCGAGCATTCCGGCGGCATCGAGTCCGCCCTCTGTGGTGCGTTCCTGCCGCCGCTCGGGCACGATGCAGGCGGCATGCGGCTTGTGACGCAGCGCAATGCCGAGCATTTCGGGGGTGGCGGCCATCTCCAGATTGAGCGGCAGCGGGATTTCGGCGGCGAGGCGCGCGATATCAGAATCGGTGATGTGGCGCCGGTCCTCGCGCAGATGCGCGGTGATCCCGTCTGCCCCCGCATCCGCGGCCATGCGCGCCGCGCGGACGGGATCGGGATGCGCGCCGCCGCGCGCGTTGCGGATAGTGGCGACATGATCGATATTAACGCCGAGGCGAAGCTTGCTGGCCATAGCATCCGCATACGCCCGCGCGTGCGCCGATCCTAGAAGGCGAAGCGTACCCCCGTCGTCGCAGCCCAGCCGACCGTAAGCTGATATCCCACGACGCGCTGATACACGGGCACCGAGACCAGCCCGTACAGGCGCGCGCGTGCGCCGACGCGGGCGCTCACGCCGGGAGAGATGTAGAGGAGCTCGCCGCCGCTGTTCAGCCGGTCCGATTCAGCGCCCGTGTCTTGTTCGGCCAGCCGCAAATTGGTTGCCAACTCGGGCACCACGCGCCCGAAGCCCACATCGCGCACCCCCGCCGAACTATCGACGACGATGTCGGGCTTGTAATCGCGCCGCCGATCGACGGGCGCATCGAGGGTGGAGCGCAGGAAGTAATCGAACTTTCCCGCCAGCCGACCGAAATGATACACGCCCGCGATCAGATCGGTGGTTCCCGCGCCCGCCTGCAAGCCGCGATCGAGCGGATTGCCCGCCTGCGAGCCGCGCAGGAAGCTGTCCTGCCAGCTGCCGGTCGGCAGTTTGACGCCAAGCTGGAGGCCGAAGATCGATTTGGTTGGGAAGCCCTGGAAGCGCGCGATCACGCGCATATCGCCTACATCGGTGGTGCGCGACGTGGAGACTGCGGTATCGCCGGGCGCGATCGTGGTGTGGCCACGCCCCACGAAGGGCAGCTGCACGGTCACGTCCCAATCGGGCGAGCGGCTGTAATCAAGGCTGGCGGTGACATAGTTGTTGACCGTGCGCTGCTCGATCTCGCGCGCCTGCGGAAGCGGGATTTGCGCGCGATCGAGGCGATGTGTGCCCGAACGCAGGATTTTTTTGATCGATATGATCGTAGCGCAGATCGAGCCGCAGGCCCGGCTGGGCGAACAGCCCTTCGGACGAAAAGTCGGAGGTCAACATGCAGCCGCACGCCGAACAGGCGGACGCGGCCGCGGGCGCGGCTGCGATGGCAGCCGCGAGCAGAATCGAACGCATGGGGAAGGAGCTTTTGAAGACGGGGATACGCGGCCGTGCGCGGCGCGGTTCCCCGTGCGGTTCAGGCGTTGAGGAGTGGCAGCGTTACCGGGGTCGGCGGGGCGCGCGCGGGCGGTGCTGGCGCGTGGCGCGCGGGTGCGGCGGCAACGGCAGCGAACAGCGCCGCGAGGACGCGGCGCGCGGCGCGCACAGGCGGGGCGGGCAGCGACGGATCGGCAGCAAGTGCGGGAGCCGCGAGCGCGGTGAAGGGACAGGCCTTGGCGGGTGCACCGGACGGATCGCGCACATGATCGCTCGCGCCCGAGCAGATCGTGATCGTGAGTCCGCGCGCGTCCGAAGCGGGCATCAGCCCCGGCGCGAAGAACAGCCGCAGCGCCAGCGCCGCCACCAGCCACGGCAGCGCCCATGCGCGCAGCATCGCCGCGTTCACGCCGCGCGGCTCCCGGGCTTGATCGCGGGGATCGCCGCGAGTTCGGGCGGCAGCGCATCGGGCGCGTAGCTCGGCACGTCGAGGCGGATTAGCGGAATCAAGGGCACCCCCACGTCCGCCGTCCCATTTGATCGGTCCACGAGACACGCCGCCGCAACCACCCGACCCCCCGCCGCCTCCACCGCCGCGACCGCCTCGCGCGAGGACAGGCCCGTCGTCACCACATCCTCGCACAAAAGCACGCGCGCGCCGGGTTCTAGTGCGAAGCCGCGCCGCAGCTCGAACACGCCCTGGGGCCGTTCGACGAACATCGACGCGAGCCCCAACTGCCGCGCCAGCTCATAGCCCACGATCAGCCCGCCCATCGCGGGCGCGATCACCGCGTCCGCCATGATGCCCGCTGCGCGCACCTTGTCTGCCAGCGCTGCAGCCAGCCGCGCCGCGCGCGCCGGATCGGTCAGCACCCGCGCGCACTGGAGATAGCGCGCCGAGCGCAAGCCCGAGGACAGGATGAAATGCCCCTCGAGGAGCGCACCCGCATCGCGGAACTCGGCGAGGACTTCGAGGTCGGTCACAAGCGCTTATTCGTGCGGCCAACATTCTTCGTCGAGGATCTCGTCTATGGTCAACTCGAACGTATCCAGATTCGCGTTTTGGGCATCATCGAGCGCCTCCATCCATTCGTGATATTGTTCCAACGCACGGTGAAACCGTTGCAGCCCCTTCTGAAGCGCGCGTTCGAGCGTGCGCGAGAGGTTGTCATCGGTGCGCAAGCTCGGGAATCGTTGGAGTAGATCCCTGATCTCGTCGCCCTCGCGCGAAAGGGTCGCAATCCACCCACGCCTCGGATCGGTCGCGGGCGAAAATTCCAGTTTGAGCCAGTGTTCGATCATCGTCGTCATGCGGCCGAGCAGTTCGTCGCGGTGCCGCCCAGCCACGTCTTCGATCTCCTCGATCACCTGTTCCCAGTCCACCTCGGAGAAGCGCCTTGCCTTGAGCAGCGCGGCCTGCTGCGTCGCCCAAGCGACGATGTCGCTCGTGTAAGGGTCTGGCCGATGGCGATCGGCAGCAAGTGCGGTTTCACCCATAGTGCAGAGCTTAGCATTCTCCCGACCAGCACGCGACTCCAACCCGTTCGGCAGCGCGCCCGCTGCGCTGAACTCGGCCAAAGCTGCATCAGGCGTCATGCCACCCACGGGTCCACCACGGGCGTGGGCAGATCGGCAAAATGCCGCGTATTGCGCGTGGCGAGCGTGGCGCGGTTGGCGATAGCGATCCCGGCAATCAGCGTATCTTGCATATCCTGGCCGGTTCCCGTCCGTTTACGCGCGGCGTGGAGGTCGCCCGCGATGCGGGCCGCCGCCCGGCCGAGCGGGATCACGCGTCCGCCCAGCATGTCGTCGGTCAGGGCTGCGTTCATCCGTTCGAGCCGCGTGCGGCTCGCACTCGCGGGCAGCTGGGCTTGCCCCTTTCGCAGCCCGAACACCGTGATCGCCGTCACGTGGATGTGACCCTCAATCTGCCTGTCCAGCCATGCCGCCACGCCCGGATCGGGGCGGTTCCGGGTCAGTTCGGATAAGATGTTGGTGTCGAGAAGGATCCCGTCAATTTGGCTGATGGTTCGGGATCGTAATCCGGACCGGAGAAGTCGATCTCGTCGCGCCAGACCCAGGGCTCGCGCTTGAAGATCAGCGCATGTTCCTCCTCAGTCAGGCCGATTTCGGCAAAACAGGCGCGAATCCGCTGGCTCAGCATAAGCCCGTCGGTAGGCGCGGGCGCGCCTGCAGCAACCGTCAGCACCTCGCGCGCCTCGGCCTCCAGACTGCGGCCATGCTCCCGCGCGCGCGCGCAGCCGCTCTTTGACGCCCTCAGGCAATTTGCGAATGAGCAACTGCGTCATGATATCGCGATAGCAATCGGTCCCGCCCCGTCAACTCACCCCCGCTCGCGCTCGGCTGCCACTACGCCCGGTGCCTCGCGCAGCCCCGCGATGATGCCCATTAACTGCGCCACATTCTCCACCTCGATGTCGAGCGCATAGGTGTGGTGCGTGCGGTCGCGGTCGCGCGTGGCGACGTTGACGATATTCGCCCCCTCGCGCGCGATCAGCCCGGTCATCGCGGCGAGCGCGCCGGGCTTGTTCGCAACCGTGGCCGCGATCCGCGCGGTGTGCGTCTCCGCCTCCACCCCCCAGCTCAGATCGAGCCACTCGTCGCGCTCGTCCGCCTCGGCCAGCCGCGGACAATCGAGCACATGCACCTCGATCCCCACGCCGGGCTTGCGCAGCCCCACGATCCGGTCTCCGGGCACCGGCGCGCAGCGGCCAAGATGCACCGCAACGCCGGGCGTCAGCCCCCGGATGCTGATCGCCTCGCCCTTCGCTGCCACGGGCGTGCGCCGCGCTTTGGCTTTCGCGCTGCCGGGAACGAGCGCGTCGAGCACCGCTTCGTCCTCCACGCTGCCCTTGGCCATCGCCACGAACAGCGCGGCTCGATCGGGGAACTTCAGCCGCTTGAGCGCGGTCCCCAGCGCCTCGTCCGAGACCGGTGTCGAAAGCCGCGCGGCCAACGCCTCGAACATGCTCGCGCCCAGCGCCGCCTGCTGCTCGCGTTCGCGCGCGCGCACATGGCGGCGGATCGCGGCGCGCGCCTTGCCCGAGACCGCGAACGCCTCCCACATCGGATCGGGCTGCTGCGCGCTCGATCGCTGGATCTCGACCTGATCGCCGTTCGCAAGTTTGAACCTGAGCGGCACTGCCATGCCGTTCACCTTGGCGCCCACGCAGGTATCCCCCAGCGAGGTGTGCACCGCATAGGCGAAATCGACCGGGGTAGAGCCCGCAGGCAACTGGATCAGTTCGCCCTTGGGCGTGAAGCAGAAGACCTGATCCTGATACATCGCCAGCCGCGTATGTTCGAGCAGTTCCTCGGGCGTATCGGCATGTTCGAGGATTTCGAGCAGATCGCGCACCCACGGATAATGCGCGGCGGGCTCCTTGCCGTTCACCCCCTGCTTGTAGGCCCAGTGCGCGGCCAGCCCCAGTTCGGCCTCGCGGTGCATGTCGCGCGTGCGGATCTGGATTTCGGTGCGGATGCGGTCGCGCTGCACGACGGTGGTGTGAAGCGAACGGTAGCCGTTGCGGCGCGGCGTGGAGATAAAATCCTTGAAGCGCCCGGGCACCAGCGGCCAGCGCGTATGGATCGCGCCCAGCGCGCGGTAGCATTCCTCCTCCTGCTCGACGATCACGCGAAAGCCGATCACGTCGGCGAGCTTCTCAAAGCCCAGATGGCGCCGCTGCATCTTGCGCCAGATCGAATAGGGTCTCTTCTCGCGCCCCTGCACCTCGGCCGCGATCCCCTTGTCCGCCAGCACCGCCTGCACGTCCGCGGTGATTGCCTCCACCAGATCGCCGCCACCTTCGCGCAAATCGGCGAGCCGCTTGACGATGCTCGCATGCGCTTCGGGTTCGAGCTGGCGGAAGGCGAGCTCCTCCATCTCCTCCATGAACTCGTACATGCCGATGCGCCCGGCTAGCGGCGCATAGATATCCATCGTCTCGCGCGCGATACGCTGGCGCTTTTCGGCCGACTTGATGAAGTGGAGCGTGCGCATGTTGTGCAGCCGGTCCGCGAGCTTCACCAGCAGCACGCGGATGTCCCCGCTCATCGCGACCAGGAACTTGCGCAGATTCTCCGCCGCGCGCTCGGTCTCGGTCTGCGCTTCGATGCGGCTGAGCTTGGTCACCCCGTCGACCAGCCGCAGCACATTGGGGCCGAAAAGGCGCTCGATATCGGCGGGGGTGGCGACGGTATCTTCCAGCGTGTCGTGCAGGATGCCCGTCGCGATCGTCTCGTCGTCCAGATGCAGATCGGTCAGGATGCCCGCCACCTCGACCGGATGGCTGAAATACGGGTCGCCGCTGGCGCGCAGCTGCGATCCGTGCGCCTTGACGCTGAACACATAGGCACGGTTCAGCAAATCCTCGTCCGCATCGGGATCATAGGCCTTGACGCGCTCGACCAGTTCGTACTGCCGCAACATGCCCCGACTTTGGGGGCGCGCGGCGGTGCGCGCAACGCCGGACTTAGCGCGCGGCGTTCAGCGCATCGAGTTCGCTCTGCACCGCGCCCATGTCGGGCAGTCCGTCGGTCACCGTCAGGCGCCGCAGGAAGATGGTCGAACGCGGCCATGGTGCCGCGCCGCAATCGTGGCCTCCGCAATACACGTCTGCCCAAAGCTCGTTGATCGCGCTCTGCGGCTGGTCGGTATCGCGCCAGATTATGCCGCCCGCCCCCTGCACCGCCTTGCCGCCCGGCGCAGTCTGCCGGTCGATCAGCCAGTAGCCGATCTCGCCGTTGGCGCGCCCCGGATCGTTCAACTTGACGCGTTCCACATACGCCACCCAGCGCCCCTTGGGCAGCGGCTGCGACCAAAAATCGGCGACCCCGTTCACGTCGTTGGGGCTGAGCGCGTAGAAATACGTGCCCGAACCCGTCTCGCCGCTGCGCACCCCGCGAAAGATCGTGCGCGCGGACCAGTGGCAAGCGTTCGCCGAGCGTCCGCCCCAGCCACCCGGGCCCATCGGCTGACCGCGCACGATACAGATGTGCGAACCGCTCTGCCCGGTATTGGCAAGGCCGGGCAGCTTGCCGCCAGGCGCGGTCCAGTCGTTGCCGAGCTTGAGCACCACCGTCAGGAACGCCTCGGTGTGCGCGCCGGGCACGGTCACGAAGTCGCTGATCGCGGTTTTCTTGTCACCCTCGAACCAGGCTTCCATCGCCGCGGCGACCGGGCGATTGTTGGGTAGCCGCTTCAGCCGCGCGCCATCGATGCTCACGATCGTGCGCACCCCGCCCGTCGGCCGGACCACCGGGGAGGGGCGCTTGAGCGCACCCACCGTGCGCGGATCGCCGCGCAGCCGCTCGGGGCGCTCGGGCTCGTAGGTCGCGCCCGGCGCTACCGTCGCGGGCGCGCTCAGCGCAGCAGGCCGGAATACGAGGAATCTGGACGCGCCGCCAAACCGCTTGATCGCGTTCAGCACCAGCAACGCGCGCGATATGCCCGGATCGGCGGGCTGATCGAAGTGCATATAGACGCCATATTGCGTGAGCAACGTCGGCCGATCGCCCAGCGCCTTATACGTGGTCGTGTTCATCTCGGTATCGGCGCTTGCTTTCAGGATCGTCGTGCGCCCGCCGCGCGTCACGCGCAGCTCGGGCTGCCCCTCGGTGGCTTCGCGGCTGGCGAGCTTGGCGAAGCCGCCGACCGTATTGATGCGAAAATCCGCGCCGTGCGCGCGCACCAGCGCGGTCACATCGATCTCGACCGCCACCGGCGGTCCGCCCTTCGCTACCTCGGTCGAGGCGAACGGCACCGCTCCCATCGGTGTGCCCTTCGCGTCCACCCAGTCGCCCAGGCTGTTCGCCCACGGCAGGTTAAGCGTGCTGTCCCGCAGCATCCGCGTCGCGTCCTCGCGCCAGACCGGCGCATCCGCGCGCGCCGGGATTGCCAGCACCGTTATGCCGAGCGCGAAGAGCGCCCCGTGCCAAAGCCGTCGCATCGCTGCTCTCCTGCGGTCGCGGTATCACCGCGTGCCCCAAGCACCGTTCGCCGCAGCGCGCAAGGCGCGAACGGCGGCGCGGTGCTACAGGCGCACCAGCATCTTGCCCGTGTTCGCGCCGCAGAAGAGGCCAATGAACGCGTCGGGTGCGTGCGCCAGCCCGTCCACCACGGTTTCCTCCCACTTGAGCCGTCCCTCGGCGACATGGGCCGAGACCTCGGCCAGAAACTCGCGCTGCTTGTCGGCGAAATCGAACACGATAAAGCCTTGGATGCGCAGTCGCTTGCCGACGATCATCATCATGTTCTTGGGGCCCGGCGCGACGCGCTCGTTATTGTATTGGGAGATCATCCCGCACTCCACGAGCCGCGCGAACGGCCGCGCGAGCGAAATCGCCACCTCCAGATGCTCGCCGCCGACATTGTCGAAATACAGATCGATGCCCTTGGGCACCGCCGCTTTCACATGCGCCTCGAGATCGCCTGTCTTGTAGTTGATCGCGTGATCCACGCCCAAACCGCGCAGCCACTCGCACTTCGCATCCGATCCCGCCGTGCCCACCACAGTGCAGCCGCGCAGTTTGGCGAGTTGGCACACGATCGATCCCACCGCCCCCGCCGCACCCGAGACGAACACCGTTTCGCCGTCCCTGATCTGCCCCACCTGGGTAAGCCCCGCCCATGCGGTCAGCCCGGGCATCCCGAGCGCGCCCAGATAGGCCTGTTCGGGAATACCGGGCGTGCGCGGCAGCAGATCGAACGCCTTGGCCGGACCCTGTGCCACCGTGCGCCAGCCCAGCATGGAAGAGACGAGCGCGCCCAGGGGGCGGCTTTCGTCATGGCTCTCGATCACCTCGCCCACCGCACCGCCCTGCAACGCTTCGCCGATCACGAAGGGGGGCACGTAGCTCGGCCGGTCGCTCATGCGGCCGCGCATGTAGGGATCGACCGACATCCATTGATTGCGCACGCGGATCTCGCCCGCACCCAGCGCCGGCAGTTCGGCGGTGGCGGACGCGAAGTTCGCAGGCTCGGGCGCGCCAACGGGGCGCGAGGCGAGACGGATTTCGTGGGTTTGCATGGCGGCGATCTCTCCCTTGGGGCGGTTGCCCGTTAACGCTACCATGGCCTCCCGTTCCCCCGAGGCCAAGCCCAGCGATGACCGCGCCCAGCCAGCAATTCTTCGTCTTCGTCAAAGTCCGCATCGGCCAGACCTACGATGTCGGCCGCGCAATCCTGCGCGACGTGCCGCACGTGCGCGAGGTGCTCTCCATCAGCGGTCGCTGGGATTTGCTGGTCAAGATCGTCATCGACACGCGCGAGGATGTCGGTGAACTCATCAACAAGCGGCTCGCAGGCGTGGGCGACATCCTCGATACAGAAACGATCGTCGCCTACCCGGTGTATGACAAGGGCGACGTGTTTTTTTAGATTCAGCCCGCACACCCAGGCGCAATACCTCCCATCGGACTAACCCCGGGCGTCAGCGCGCCAGCGTCTCGCGCTCGATGAACTGCACCGGCACGATCCCCGATGCCATCACGCGCCGCATCGTGTCCGCCAGATCGAACCGCCGCCCCGCCATCTCGTCCGCATGGGACACTTCGGCGATCGCATGGTCGAGCTGCATCTTGCCCACGATATAGCTCGGCCCATAGCCGGGCTGCCGCGCGTAGAGCAGTTGCTCGAACCCTACCAGACGGCTGTTCGGGTCGGACCAGCCACGCGGCGTCCACGCCGCATGGAATCGGCCCGCCGTCGCGAGGTCCATCATGTTTGCCTGTACATAAAGCGACGCCAGCCCGCGCGCGGCGCGGTTAGCGAGCATGATCCACACCAGCTCGCGGCCGTGGGGCACGTCGTCATACAGCCCCGCCTGCATCGTGATTTCCTCGAACGCGGTGGCAAAACCCTCCGAACGGCTCGCGTAAATGTTGAACAACGGCGGCACGCGGCGGATCGGGCTGGCGTGCGGTGCCTCGCGCATCCGCGCGAGATCGATCCAGTGCGTGAAATGCGCGATCAGCGGTAGCGGATCGCGCGCGGTGACGTTGGAAAAGAAATCGCGCTTGTCCGGGGGTGCGAAATCTACCGGCTGCGCGGCAATCGCGGCACGCGCCCACCGCTCTCCGCCCGAAAGCCCGGTCTGCGCGAGGAATTCGCTGAAACGCGCCTCTTTGGCCGCCACCATCGCCCGGTAGGCGACGGGATCGCTCAGCGGCACGATGGGTGGCAGGTTCCGGTTGCGCGCTTCTTCCAACCGCAGCGACGCAACCGAACGATCGAGTTCGCGCCGCAGCAGCACCACCTGCTGGTCCCAGTCATACGGCAGCAGCGCGACATTTTTGACATGCCAGTTGTAGTTCGCCTTGCCGATGCCCGCCGCGCCCGTCTTCGTCGGGGCCTGCGCCGCCACCCAGCGCGCAAAGTCGTCGGTGGCCGTGCGCGCGGCACGGACGGCCGCCATCAGCGCGGGGGAGGCCCCGGTAATGTTGGCGGGCTTCACGCCGTCCAGCGTGCGCAGCGTCAGCGTGCCCGCTTCGAGCGCACCCAGCATGGCGCTCTGCTCGCGGAACGCCCGGTCCCCGTAGGTCCAGAAATCGCGCGGGCCGCTCTCGCGCAGATTGGCCTTCGCTGTGGCAAGGTTGGCGGGAACCGCTGCGAGCGCGGCGGTCAGCGCACGGTCGTCGGCGGCGTTCAGCGGCCACGCAAAGGCATAAAGATCGATGTTGGGCGCAGCCGACGGTCCCTCGTGCGCGGGAACGTCGCTCCAGTCGGCAAAGATGTTCGCATAGAAGCCCGGATCGCGCGCCCAAGGCTTGAGCACGCGCAGATCGAAATCGAGGCCGTTCAGCTCGGCCTCCACGAGCTGCGCGTCGATCCGCGCGCCTTGCGGCCAGCCGCGCCGGTCGATCGCGTGCAGCCGCGCGCGCCATGCGGGCAGCGCCGCCGCCTTCGCTGCAATCGCAGCGGGACCATAATCCGCGACGCCGCCGCGCACCGGCGGTGCCACGAACGCGCGCCACGCGGCGAAAAAGCGCGCGAGTTCGGCGTAGTTGGCGGGGCTCGTCGCTGTCTGCGCCGTGCCGGGCGGCGGCATCGCGCGCGCGGGGAGGGCACACGCCAGCGCCCCGACCAAAGCCAGCCCAATGCGCCACGCCACCATCGTCCGTCCCTCGCCCGTCTGTTGCGACAATCCGCCATACGCCGCGCGCGCTGTCAATCGCAGCCGCTCACCCCCGCTTCACCACGAACGGCCCTGCGCCCTGCACAGTGGGCATCAGTTCGATGCGGTTGACGTTCAGGTGCGGGGGCAGCCCCACGATCCACGCGACCGTCTCCGCGATATCGTCCGGCCCCATCGCGGTCGTATCCGCATACATTGCTTCGGCGCGCGCGCGGTCTCCCTTGAAGCGCACGTTGGAAAACTCGGTCCCGCCCACCAGTCCCGGCTGAATATCCGAAACACGCACGCCCGTGCCTACCAGATCGGCCTTCAGGTTGAGCGTGAACTGCTGCACGAACGCCTTGGTCGCGCCGTATACATTGCCGCCCGGATACGGATAATTCGCCGCCACGCTCCCCAGATTGACGATGTCGCCCCGCCCGCGCGCCACCATCCCCGGCAGGATCGCGTGCGTCAGGCGCATCAGGCCGAGCACATTGGTGGCGACCATCTGCTCCCAGTCCGCGAGCACCGCGTCCTGCGCCGGAGCCACGCCGAGCGCGAGGCCCGCGTTGTTGACCAGAATGTCGATATCCCGCCACCCCTCGGGCAACGCGCCCGGCAGCGCGGCGAGCGCACCCGCATCGGTCACATCCAGCCGCCACGGCAGGAACGCGTCGCCCAGCTCGGTGGCGAGCGCGTCGAGCCGCTCCGCCCGCCGCCCCGCGCCGATCACACGGCGGCCGTCCGCGATCAGTCGGCGGGCGATGGCGGTGCCGAACCCGGCGGTCGCGCCGGTGACGAGGGCTGTGCGGTGCATCATGGCGAGGGGCTTAGCCGCCTGCGCGCGAACGCGCCACCGGGAGCGGCCCCCTTGTGGCCGCGCGATCGCGTGGCCCTTCGCGCATCTGCACGAGGGCGCGGCGAGTGCGCCGCCCGCACTGGGCTTGGCGGTGCGTGCGATTGCGCGCGGTCGCCGTGCGGTCACGGGTGCGGTGATTGATCTGACAGTCGCTTTCGAGGCGGGAGCGGCGAGCTTTGTGGTGGAGCCATTGCGCGATGCAATGCTGTGCGATCCGGTGAAGCGCGCCGACGCGGACGCCTTTGCGGCGAATATCGCGGCGTGGCTGGCGGGGTAGGGTGGAGTCCGGAACGGCAGGTTTCAGACGCACGAAGCGCGAAGCCGACCTCTGTTCATCTCCAACCTAATCGTCAACTACAGACGCAGTTGTTAGCATTAGACAAGGGCTTTTTCCCAACGGATGGCTACGATGAAAAGTGCCTATTTCCGCTTTAATTTGCCCGCTTCAATGCGCCAGTCGCGCATTATTTCTTCGCAGTGTTTAAACCCATCTCAGGGGGAAGTTCTACTTCGACGATTTTGTCTTTATCGGACGTGACCACGTGAGCGTGTTTGCGTTGGGTGCTGTGAAGGCCACAAATATCCCCGGATTGCTTAGTGTAAATAAATGTCTTTATGGTTGTCCCTTCATGCAGACGGCAACAAATACGATCCGTCCAGAATAATTTCGTTGGATGTAGCCAGCAACCGATACCCTCCGAGCACTTGTCCGGTATTAACAATGGTTACTGAATAACGGAGCGTGTTAACGTCTTCAGGTGGAATGTCGACGCTAACTGAAGCGATGCTCATCGAAGCGCCGGGAGTGACCGGGAACACGTAAAAGTTTTTCATCGTTTGAGCTACCGGATAAATGTCAGCCGGACCTTGCATTGTGTAATTATAATGGCTTAAAAGTATTAAAGCCCCCCAAAAATACCATGTTGCTTGCCCAGAACGATCAATGTATTCTTCTGCGTACATGTCCCACGCAATTTGTCCAACTTTTGGTTGCAGTTGATGAGGCGAACCGGTTCCAGGATCTGGGAATATCGGCATATTCTGCTCCCGAAGAAGGCCTGGCGCGACTCGCTAGCCCACGACCTTTAGCATAAAGCGGTAATAAATGTCACTTACGGAGGGCTCAGTAAAGGGTACAAATGAGCGTCCGCTTCCGGCCGCGTTCAAGGCCCGATCTAACGTCCGAAAAGCTACGTAAGCGGTCGTTCCCCTCACATCACCGCCTCCAGCAAATGCAGCAGCGGCCCGTCGGCAGGCGGCATCGCGATCCCCCACAGCTCCGGCACCCTCAGCCACCGGATCGGCGGCCCAACCGGCACGCCGTCCCATTCGCGGCACAGATACAGCAGCAGCACCAGGTGGAACACGTCGTAGGCGTGGCTCGCGAACCCCGCCGGGGTCACGCAGCAGATGTCGATCCCCAGTTCCTCGCGCAGTTCGCGCTTCAGCGCGGCCTCGGGCGTCTCGCCCGGCTCGATCTTGCCGCCGGGGAATTCCCACAGCCCGCCAAGCGGTTTGCCTTCGGGCCGCTGCGCCACGAGCACGCGCCCGTCCGGATCTACCAGCGCGGCCGCCACCACCAGCAAGATCGGCAGCGCGGGGGAGGGCGGGGCAGGGTCCATCCCGCCCCCCTCATGCAAACGGCGGCGGCGGACAAGGTCCGCCGCCGCCGCGTGCGTCGCTACAGGCCCGAAGGCCTGCGCCTTACTTGGCGGGAGGGGTTGCCATCGAGTCGGCGGCCGGCGCAGCCGCGTCGTCCTTCTTCATCATGGTCTTCTTCATGCCGTGATGCTTGTGATGGTGCTTCATGCCATGGTGATAGTGGTGGTGAACGTGGTGATGCATCACGTGCGTGGTCTTGGTCGCGGTCGCATCGGTCGTGGTCGTGGTCGTCGTGGCGGGTGCAGCAGCGTCCTGCGCGGCGGCAACGCCGACGAGCGCGAAGCTGGCGGCAGCGGCGAGGAGGAGGGTCTTGGTCATGCGGGACATCCTTCTTCGTATCGGACCGGGCGGCCCGAAGTGGGTTGCGCAGCCTGGACGAACCCGACGGTGCCGTTTCCCCCAGATTGCCGACGGCGAGGGGGTTTGCCCCTCTCCGCCGCGTAGCCGCTATAATCGCCTCGAGGGGGATATGAACAGGCCCCACGCCCGCGCCTTGCCTATTCGTAACGCTGCGGCAGATGCGCCTCGTCGGCGAGGTCGCTGAAGCGCGTGATCTCCTTCTCGAAGCGCAGCGGCACGATCCCCGTCGAGCCATGGCGCTGCTTGGCGACGATCACCTCGGCGCGCCCCTCGATCGCATGGCCTTCCGCCAGCCACTCGTCGAAGCCCTTGGCACCGTCGGCGGGTTTACGCTGGGCGTGATAATATTCCTCGCGGTAGACGAATAGGACAATATCGGCATCCTGCTCGATCGTCCCCGATTCGCGCAAGTCGGAAAGCTGAGGTCGCTTGTTCTCGCGCTGCTCCACCGCGCGGCTGAGCTGGCTGAGCGCAAGCACGGGGACCGACAGTTCCTTCGCCAAGGTTTTCAAGCCGCGCGAAATCTCGCTGACTTCCTGGACGCGGTTGTCCCCGTTGGCGCGGCTGCTGCCCTGCAAGAGCTGGAGGTAATCGACCACGATCAGCCCCACATGCTTCTGTCGCTTCAGCCGCCGCGCGCGCGTGCGCAGCGCCGCGATGCTGAGCGCGGGCGTATCGTCGATATACAGCGGCAGATCGTTCAGCTCGGCCGCCGCGCGCGCCAGATCGCGGAACTCGGCCTGGTTGATGCGGCCCATGCGCAGATTTTCGGACGTCAACCCCGATTGCTCGGCGAGCACGCGCCCCGCCAACTGGTCCGCTGCCATCTCCAGGCTGAAGAACGCCACCGCCGCCCCCGCCGGATCGGCGCGGTCCGCCACATGCCGCCGCGCCGCATTGAACGCGATGTTGGTAGCGAGTGCTGTTTTCCCCATCGCGGGGCGGCCGGCCAGGATAATCAGATCGCTCGGATGCAGCCCGCCCAGCTTCTCGTTCAAGGCGGTCAGCCCGGTGGTGATGCCCGAGATATGCCCGCCCGATTTGATCGCCACCTCGGCCATGTCGATCGCGGCCTTGACCGCCTCGCCGAAGCTCTTCGTCCCGCCCGAGACCTCGCCGTCCTCGGCCACCTTGTAGAGCGCGATCTCCGCATCCTCGATCTGCTTTTGCGGATCAATTTCGGTGCTCGTGTCGAGCGCGTGGCCCACCATCTCGCGCCCCACGCTCACCAGCGCGCGCAGCAGCGCGAGGTCGTAAATCTGCTGCGCGAAATCGGGCGCGGCGATCAGCGCGGCCGAATGCGTCAGCTCGGCCAGATACGCGGTGCCGCCCAGCGCCTGCATCTCGGGATCCGCAAGGAAAAGCGGCCGCAGCGTCACCGGCGTGGCGACCATATTCTTGTTCGCCAGCATCAGGATCGCTGCATACAGCCGCGCGTGGAGACTTGCCTCGCCCCCCATGAAATGCTCGGGGCGTAGCTTCGTCATCACGTCGGCGACGATCCGGTTGTCGATCATCAGCGCACCCAGCAGGGCTGCCTCGGCTTCCAGATTGTGCGGAAGCTGCACCGCATCGGCGGGGGAAGGGGGGACGGCGCGGAGCAAGGTTGCCATCGCAAACGCTATGCGCCGACAGGCGTGCGGGCGAAAGCGCGGGGCCGAACGCGGATGGGGGCGTTCGCTGTATGTTTCGGGGGATGGGGTGCCCGGCGCGCGCGCGCCTTGACCCGCCCGCCCCCGCCCGGCACTTGGGCAACCGTGAGCACCGAACCCGTCGCCGACAGCCTGATCCCCTACGACGAGATCGTCCAGGACGCGCTGCGCTCGGTGGTGCGCCGCGTGCTCGATACCGTCGCCAAAGAGGGCCTGCCGGGCGCGCACCACTTCTACATCGCCTTCCGCACAAAACACCCCGGCGTCGTCATCCCCAAGCATCTGGCCGAACGCTACCCCGACGAAATGACGATCGTCGTCCAGCACCGCTACTGGGATCTGGGCGTCGACGACGAGGGCTTCCAGATCGGCCTCACCTTCAACTCGGTGCCCGCCAAGCTCCACATCCCTTGGGGCGCGATCACCGGCTTCGTCGATCCCGCGGTCAATTTCGCGCTTCAGTTCGTTGCAAACGAGGGCGCCTCGCCCCCTGCGCCTACGCCCGAGCCTGTGGTGGAGGAACGCCCGCCCGAAACACAGACGGGCAACGTCGTGACGCTGGATCGCTTCCGCAAGAAATGATGCCCGTGGTCCAAACCCGCACCGAAACCGACAGTTTCGGCCCTATCGAGGTGCCCGCCCAAGCCTATTGGGGCGCGCAGACGCAACGCTCGATCGCCAATTTCCCCATCGGCGGCGAGCGAATGCCCGTCCCGCTGATCCGCGCGCTCGGCCGCATCAAACAGGCCGCCGCACAGGTCAACCGCAAGCACGGCCTCGACGCCACGCTCGCCGACGCGATCGAGAAAGCCGCCGCCGAAGTCGCCGACGGCCTGCACGACGATCAGTTCCCGCTGGTGGTCTGGCAAACCGGCAGCGGCACGCAGACCAATATGAACGCGAACGAGGTGATCGCGGGCCGCGCCAACGAACTGCTGACCGGGGTTCGCGGCGGCAAATCTCCCGTCCACCC
>Ga0123339_10001145_pt1 | contig 18733 bp, 16 predicted proteins | sample lystaG_FD_89956 | JGI IMG/M metagenome (GOLD analysis project Ga0123339, IMG submission 89956) | Glacier valley bacterial and archeal communities from Borup Fiord, Nunavut, Canada, to study Microbial Dark Matter (Phase II) -... | ecosystem: Environmental > Aquatic > Freshwater > Ice > Glacier ... | reverse complement strand
GAAAGAAAATAATAGACAGCCTGCTCATTGCTAAGCCTTGAGATAGGTGGCAATACACCAAAGGCATCTGCGGTTAGAAAAAAAATGGTTGACGGATCACCCGTTATTGAGGGGATAAGTGCATTATCAATAAAACTAAGCGGATATGCAGCCCTGGTATTTTCTGTTTTAGAGGCATTAAAAAAATCAATGCGTTTTGAATCAGGCAGGAACCGCGTATTTTCAACCAAAGTTCCATATTTGATTGCTTTAAAAATCTGAGGTTCTTTTTCGCGCTCAAGACCAATACATTTAGCATAACACCCGCCTTCGATATTAAAAAGAGCGCCTGGCCCCCAACCATGCTCATCATCCCCTATTAATTTTCTTGAAGCATCTGCTGAAAGGCTGGTTTTACCTGTACCCGAAAGCCCAAAAAATAAAGCTGATTTACCATCTTCACCTTGATTGATGGCACAGTGCATAGGCAATACATTTTTTGCAGGCAATAAAAAATTTAAGACCGAAAAAACGGCTTTCTTAATTTCACCAGTATAGGCGGTGCCACCGATGAGGATTATTTTACGCGAAAAATTCAGGATAGAAAAATTCCCCTGTCTGGTACCATCATCAGCAGGGTTTGCCATAAATGAAGGCAAGGCAATGATTGTCCATCTTGTTGTAGCCGAAACAGGGGCAAAGTTGGATGGTGGAAGAAAAAGATTATGAACGAAAAGGTCTAGAAATGCATGCTCAGTATAAATATCAAGGTTTAGCTTATATGCCGGGTTTGCACATACGCTGGCATGACGTCGGTAGATACGCATATCAAGCATGCGTAATTTCATTTTCTCAAATAGCTGGTCAAAATGTTCCGTGTTGATCGGCTGGTTTATATCATTCCAGTTTACATCCATTTCAGTCACTTCATCACGAACGATGAACCGGTCTTTTGGAGATCTTCCGGTGAATTCACCTGTGTCAACAACCAAAGCCTGTTCATCGCTGAGAATAGCTTCATTATTAGAGATTGATTCTCCGATCATTTCCTGAACAGAAAGATCTTGTACAGTAAAAGGAATATTAGCTGTAAATTCTGTTTTTGGTATAGCCAAACTATGGCCATCGACTTGAAACGCATTCATACAGTGATTGATTGGTCTGCAAACCTAAACAATTACGCTGAATAATTATGAATTAAGCAATTTGATACATGAAAATGACAAAGTAATTATGATAATTTCAGATTTATCGGTATTAAGTTGTGACTTTGAAATTTTCTTTGATGTAACGTGCTGTTACATAAGCAGCGTCCAAATCAAAATTAATAATTGTTATGTGACCCATTTTTCGGTTTGGCCTGGTAATTTTTTTTCCATATAAATGGATATAAACACCTTCCATTTCGCTTAAGAGCTCTATACCCTGATAACGGGCGGGTCCATCAAACCCAGGTTCACCCAGCACGTTGAGCATAACAGCATTTGTGCGTGCCTTTGTAGAACCGAGGTGCAAATCTAGGATTGCCCGCAAATGCTGCTCATATTGAGAAACGTAATTTGCCTCAATCGTATGATGTCCGCTATTATGAGGTCTGGGAGCAAGTTCGTTTACAATCAGTATTCCTTCTGCTGTCAGAAATAACTCTACAGCAAGCAGTCCCACCATTTTTAACTCTTCAATGATAGTAATGGCAAGCTCTCGTGCTTCGTTTTCAATTTTCTCTGATATCCGAGCAGGAGCAATAAGGTATTCTACAAGGTTTGCCGCTGAATTAAATTCCATCTCAACAACATCAAACGTTTTAATTTCTCCCCTTTCATTCCTAGCAACCAGAACAGAAAGTTCTTTGATAAATTCAACCCGCTTCTCTAAAATACTGGGAACATCAAAAGCATGTATGATATCGGCTTCGGCATTCACATTGTAAACTCCACGCCCGTCATACCCTGCCTTGCGACTCTTCATCACAGACGGGAACATAGAGCTAAAATCGTTTAACTGATTTTTTGCATCAATAAAAACAAATGGAGCGGTGGGAATAGAATGATCAATAAAAAATTGTTTTTGTAAGCCTTTATCCTGTATTAGTTCTATAATATGAGGCTGAGGAAAAACTTTAACCCCTTCTTTTTCTAAACGTTTTAAGGCGTTAACATTGACATTTTCAATTTCTATCGTAACGATATCCAGTTGCTTTCCAAAATGGTAAACAGTTTCTTCATCCAAAAAACTTCCTGTTAAAAAGTTTTTGCAATAATTACTGCAGGAAGCATTTGGATCAGGATCAAGAATAAACAATTCTAGTCCGTAATTCATTGCTGCCTGTATAAACATCAGGCCTAACTGACCTCCACCAAGGATACCCAGCTTTTGCCTGTCAAAGTTTTCTTTACTCATAAGTTACGATTTATGAGAATTAGTATGGTGAAAATTTTTGTCTAGTTTAAACTTGGATTTTCAGGGAAATTAACAAGGGGAGCAAATTTTTCACCCAAACTGATGACTGTTTCATTCCACAACTGCTTCTCAATATCGGCAAATATAAACTCACTTTTTGAATCAGAAACAATCCAGGCATTTTGTTTTATCTCAAGTTCTAGTTGCCCGGTACCCCAGCCTGAATAACCCAAAAAAAATTTTATTTCATTTTCAAGAACCTGACGTTTCTCAAAAACAACCTTCAGTGATTCAAAACTTCCACCCCAATAAACACCCTTACTGACTTCAACCGCATCATAGATCTCATGTCCAAGGGTATGAACAAAATGAAGCGTATCACTACCTACTGGACCTCCGGTATAAACCTGGTACTCATTATTTTCGAATTCGTCAATTAAATCGCTGAGTAAAAACCCAGATTTTTGATTTAAAACGAAACCAACTGTTCCTCTTACATTATGTTCAGCCAGATAAACCACAGATCGTTTAAAATTAGGGTCACTCATAAATGGCTCGGAAATAAGCAGTTTCCCACTTGCGGCGTTTTCAAAGCTTATCATATAAAAGAGATCATAGATTATTAAATGTTAGTTATAAAAATTACAGTAATATGTTGATATGAAACCACGATTCACTGTTTAGCGTATTATCAAAACAAACGGATTGCGTATTTTTGAAAAAAATATCAGTTAATGTTAAAAGACTCAATTGAAAGCCTCAGAGAAGATTATAAAAAAAATAAACTTGACGAAAAAGACCTGCAGGCAGATCCGTTTGTTCAATTTGAGCAATGGTTTGAAGAGGCAAGGCAAGCAGGTTTGTACGAACCGAATGCCATGAATCTTGCAACTGCTGATAAGCGAGGCAAACCATCGGCCAGAATTGTCTTACTAAAAGGTTTCGATAAAGATGGTTTTCGGTTTTTTACAAATTACGAAAGTAAGAAAGGGCAGCAACTACTCGAAAATCCATTTGCAGCCCTTACATTTTTTTGGCCAGAACTTGAACGTCAGGTACGGATTGAAGGAGAAATTTCAAAAATCAGCGATGCTGACTCACGTGATTATTTTAATAAAAGGCCAAAAGGCAGTCAGATTGGTGCTATTATATCACCTCAAAGCAAAATAATTCCGAGCCGTGAATACCTTGAAGAGCGGCAACGTAAATTTGAGCTCGATCCGGCTGACACCATCTATACTAAACCTGAGCATTGGGGTGGTTTTGAACTTAAACCGGTACTGGTAGAGTTTTGGCAAGGTAGGTCAAGTCGCCTGCATGACAGGCTTGAATTTAAATTAACTGCGCAAAATTCATGGGAAATAAGCCGTTTGGCGCCCTGACGCTATTTAATTTGAAGAACACTCAATTTGTTACAAGTTAATAAGTATTTTTGCTCCTAAATGATAATTTTTTAATGAATTCAGTACAAAAAAAGATTACAGCTGCCGGTTTACTCGTCACCCTGGGAATTATTTATGGCGATATCGGAACCTCGCCTTTATACGTTTTAAGAGCTGTTATCGGCACCCGCCCTGTCAGCGAATTACTGGTTTTAGGAGGCGTCTCCTGTATCTTCTGGACACTTACGCTACAGACGTCTGTTAAGTATATTTTCCTGACATTACAGGCTGATAATCATGGTGAAGGTGGAATATTTTCACTTTACGCCCTGATCAGGAGGCATGGTAAATGGTTGGTCTGGCCCGCAATTATCGGAGCCGGAACGTTGCTTGCCGACGGTATTATTACCCCTCCTATATCGGTTTCATCAGCCATTGAAGGGTTACAAATCTTATATCCCAATATTCATACTGTACCGATTGTTGTGGTTATTATTACCCTGCTTTTCTTCTTTCAGAAATTCGGTACCAAGCTTGTCGGAAGTTCTTTTGGTCCGATCATGTTTATCTGGTTTATAATGCTCGGAGTTCTGGGCCTGAATCAGGTTGTTACAAACCCATTTATACTGAAAGCTTTAAACCCGATCTATGCATTTGATCTGCTTACCAAATACCCACGTGGATTCTGGTTACTTGGTTCAGTATTTCTATGTACAACAGGGGCTGAAGCATTATATTCTGATCTTGGGCATTGTGGCAAGGAGAACATACGCATTAGCTGGATATTGGTAAAGACTACTCTTGTAATCAATTATTTTGGTCAGGCAGCCTGGATTTTAAGACAGCATGGAACTCTGGGTGATAAAAACCCATTTTATGCCATGATGCCAACCTGGTTCCTGTTTTTCGGTATCCTGATTGCGACCGCAGCAACAATTATTGCCAGTCAGGCATTGATAAGCGGTTCATTTACGCTTATTTCAGAAGCATTGAGTTTGAATTTCTGGCCCCGGGTATCTGTGAAGAACCCAACGAATTTAAAGGGACAGATATATATACCTAGTATTAACTGGATTCTTTGGGCTGGATGCATCGCTGTGCAGCTTTATTTTAAACAATCATCAAATATGGAAGCGGCGTATGGCTTCTCTATCACTATTGCAATGTTAATGACGACAATTTTATTGTCAAGATTCCTGCTTTATATTAAAAAAGTGCCAATCTGGATTGTGGCAGTATTTTTACTGATCTTTTGCAGTATTGAGTCAGCGTTTTTTATTGCCAACGTCGCCAAGATCACCCAACGATGGATGTTCCTGTTCTTTGAATTTGGCATAATTTTTACCATGTGGATCTGGTATAAGGCCCGTAAAATCAATAACCGGTTTCTGCATTTCGTAAATATCGAAGATTACCTGGGCAAACTTAACCAGCTAACTGAAGACACAGATATTCCAAAATATGCAACCCATCTTGTTTACCTGACAAAGGCAAACAATGATTTTGAAATTGAGCAAAAGGTGTTGAATTCAATATTTGCAAAAAAACCCAAGAGAGCTGATGTTTACTGGTTTGTGCATATTGACCGTACAAATGAGCCATATACTATGGAATACAGTGTAAATCAGATGGATCAGTTTAATGTTGTCAAAATAAACCTTAAACTTGGATTCAGAATACAACCACGCGTAAATGTATTTTTTAGAAATGTAGTCGAAAATATGGTTAAGAATGGAGAAATCCAGCTTGAAAGTAAATATGACCCGCATAACCAGTATAATCCAAATCCTGATTTTAAATTTATCGTACTAGAAAAATTCCTGAGTTATGAGAATGAAATGGGTCTTAAAGAAGGCTTTATTTTAAATTCCTATTTCTTCCTCAAAAAAATGGCGCAAACCGAAGAAAAAACCTTCGGGCTTGATACAAGCGATGTTTTTGTCGAAAAAGTACCTTACGTCGTTAAAGCAGCAAAACCTATTCAGATACGCAGGGTAGACATTCAACGTCAGCCCCATCGCGTTCAAGAACATTAATACGCTTTTCGGGTGATTTATACGATCAAAGAAATAACTGTTGACCAGACCAGACCTTTACGCCATTCCGTATTGAGGCCTGGTTTACCCGTTGAAAGTGTTATCTATACAGAAGATAGCCAGAAGGAATCACTGCACTTCGGACTTTATATTGATGAACTACTTGTTACTGTTGCAAGTTTCTATAAACTGTCAAATTCGCTCTTCCCAGCTCTCTGTCAGTACCAGTTAAGGGGTATGGCAACTGACCCGGCTTTCAGAAATAAAAATGCTGGTAACATGTTATTAAACTATGCGATCTGCAGACTTAAAGAAATCAATGCCGACCTATTGTGGTGCAACGGCCGGCTTGTAGCTCAAAGCTTTTACGAAAGACTTGATTTTAAGACAATTGGAGAAATGTTTCTGTCAGTCGAGATACCGCATAAAGTGATGTGGCTGGCACTGAGATAAAATTTATAATGAGTCTCAATTGTAAGCACGAACTACAAAAACAAAATCCTGAAGTTTCTTTACTTGCTGTTGACGGCGAATACCAACAAGAGCAGTATTTTTCACTCTCATAGGAAGTGTGATCTTATGATGAATGCTATCGTTCTTAGGGTCATTCAACGCCTTAACCAGGTAAGAAGAGCGAATTGCAAATGCAACCCCATCAACCTGAGTTTGCCTGCCGCTAATAATGCCCAGAATATCACCCTTATTATCGAGCACTGGTCCACCACTGTTACCTGGATTAACGGGTATTGATAACTGATAGTTGATTGTATCACCTTTATACCCCGTTGCAGACGACATATACCCTTCATTGTAAACAATTTCATCACGTGGAAATCCAAGTGTGAATACCTGTTCACCAAGTTCAGGCTGTACCCGTCTGAAACTATAAGGTAGTGGGCCAGATGAATGGTAGGTGCTATCTTTAATTTGAAGTATAGCCAGATCATAGCCCTGGTTTTTGTATACAACAGCAGTTTTATAAACCATACCGTTATTACTTTCTACAGAAACAGAGTCTGAACCATCAACCACGTGAAAATTCGTAACCAGATACCCCTTGCTATCAATCAGGAATCCAGTACCACCGAAGTTAACTGACTTTGGTACCGTATTAGAGCTGTGCCCGAGTTTAGAAATTAAAACATGCTGGCTATTTTTGATGCCTTCCATATCTCTTTTCAATGCACGAACCTGAGTTGACTGACCTTCCATTTTTAGCAGATTCATAAAAATCATACTACCCGAAATTGCAAGAATCAGTACTGAGGCAGCCACAGCCAGACCTACACGATGCTTTTTCCATAGCTGGTAGAATTTAGTTTCCTGTGGCAAATATTGGTTAGTAAGTTCAGCGAGCGGAAGCTCAGCGTGAAATTTGTTTAACGTAGCTAGTAATGACTTACGTTTACCGTATTCAGTGAGAACACCAGTAAAGGCACGTTGTCTTTCAACTTTACTTTTTAATGAAGCGTCGTTTGACAGAAGCATCTCAAAATGAGAAAATTCTTCAGGGGTCATATCTCCGGTCAGGTAGCGTTCAATCCAATAAAAAACTTCATTATCCAAATCCATATCTATCTCACACTAAGAAATGCTTATTCGCCTATATACTCAGCGAAAAATAATTTTTTTAACCGCATCAGACATTTGTACTTCTGAGTTTTGGCATTATCGGTATTTGTATATCCAAATTTTTCAGTAATCTGGATCATTGACTGCTCATGCATGTAAAAGTCTTCAATCAAGGTTTTGCAGGGTTCCCCTAATTTCTCAAGTGCAATGCCCATCGCCAGAAAGTTTTCTTCTTTCTTGTGATGAAGGTCAAGCTCGTCATCATGGGCACCTATTTCTTCAAAATCTTTGACCTCTCCTGAAAAACGTGTCTTTACCTGTAAACGTTTTAGCCAAAGTCTTCTGCTGACTGAATAAATAAAGGTTTTTAATTTACTGTTTAATTCAAATGTACCCCTATAAATCTTTTCACACAGAACAATAATGGTTTCCTGATATACGTCTTTGGCATCCTGTTCAGATCCACTGTTCATAAGCACAAATTGCAATATCATTGGATAATGCAGTTTATACAACTGACTAAGAACTTTCTCAGACTGCTGGTAAATACCTTCAATAAATTGTGAATCAGATATCGTTGATTCCTTAATCCTATTGCCCAAATTAATACAGATTATTCGAAATAGTAACCCAAGCTTTAAAAAATATTTCAGTAAGAGGGTTACCTTATAGCATTTTTTAGAATCAATACACGTAAATCCAAATCTCGCATTATTAAACCAAAAAAATCAGGAAATTATGAAAAATGCATTTAAAGTTGTAGCAGTAGCAGTAGCATTATCATTCAGCTTTGCCGCTTGTAATTCAAACAAATCAGCTGGTTCAACTGATTCTACTTCAACTTCAACAACAAAGGTTGATTCTACTGTAGTATCCAAGCCAGATACTACTAAGAAAGTAATTATTGACACTGTTAAGAAGATAGATACTGCTAAAAAAGGAAAAATGTAATACTCAAATTGCTTAAAGAGCTCCGTAGTTCGTTTTTCGGGGCTCTTTTAGTTTTAACCAACCATCGGATTAAAAATTATTTACATAAATAAAAATTTAGTGGGTTACCTAATAGGTGCATCTGTATTAATACATAGATTAACTAACGATATAACATGAAAAACTCATTCAAAATTGCTGCTTTAGCTCTAGCAGTATCTTTCTCTTTTGCAGCTTGTAACAGCGCAAATAAATCTTCATCTGCTACTGACTCTGCTGCTAATGCAACCAAAGTTGATTCTACAGCTGCTGCCGCTTCTGTAAAGGTTGATTCTACTAAGAAAGATTCTTCTAAGAAAGTTGATTCAGTAAAGAAAGACACTTCTAAGAAAGGTAAAATGTAATTCATTACATTTTCCTTTTAGCGTAAAAAACCCCGGTCTGCAAGCATACCGGGGTTTTTTAGTACTATCAATTTGCCAGGTTTAATTCAGAATAGAAAAATTCAGGCAACACAAACCTAATTGATCAGGCTTCAACCAGTTCTTTATTCGTATCTGCCTCTATGCCCAGCCTTCGGGCTTGCCTAGCCTTAATTTTCAGTTTCCAGGTTTCAGTCAGGTAATAAATATTAGGCACCAATACCAGGGTCAGAAAAGTTCCGAAAATAAGACCAAAGATCATGGTCCAGCTCAAAGGACCAAAGAATACCACATTATCACCACCAAAATAGATATGGGGGTTTAACTCGGTGAATAATGTACCAAAATCTATATTCAGGCCGACTGCCAGTGGAATTAAACCAAGTATGGCAGATGATGCAGTAAGCAGTACAGGAGTCATCCTGGTTCTGCCAGACTCAATAATAGCCTCTTTAAGTGGTGTTCCCTGATTTCTGATCATATCTGCAAATTCAACCAGCAGAATTCCATTTCGAATAATAATACCTGCCAGTGAAAATAAGCCGATGCCTGTCATCACGACTGAGATAGTCATACCGAATAAGGCAAATCCAAAAATTACTCCTATAAGCGAAAAGATAATCTGAATCATGATCAGCACAGGTTTACTGACTGAATTAAAGAGAGAAACCAGAATAATAAACATCAGGGCTAAAGCGGTGCCAAAAGCTCCTGCAAGAAACCCTGCAGCTTCTGCCTGATCTTGCTGCTCACCACCCAGACGTATGGTTACTCCAGCAGGCTTGGAGAAGCCAGGAATACTTTTAACAATTTGCTGACTGATTTCATTGGCATTAAAGCCTGTAAGAACACCTGATTCTAATTTTATAGTACGTTTTTGATCTTTTCGATTGATACCACCATATGTAGTACCGAACGAATAAGAAGCAACGGCTGAAATAGGAATCGATCTAACCTGTCCATTGGCACTCCTGAACGTAATAAATTGATTCATGAGCGTTTCAGGGTCATTGCGCTGATCAGACTTATACCTGACATAAATTTTCACATCATCATCACCATCGCGGTAACGCGTACGCATCTCATTGCCAAAAACCGTGTTTCGAATGGCAAAACCAATTGATGCGGTGCTAAGCCCGAGACGCTGTGCTTTCTCCCGGTCGATTAAAATCGCCATATCTGGCTTATCGAGCTCAGTATCTGATTTTAATTCTTCGATACCTTGAATTCCCTGTTTTAGAATATACTGTTTAAACTGTTCAGAGACATCTTTTATTTGATCGATGTCATCTCCTGAAATCTCTATACTGATAGGTTTACCTGTTGGCGGGCCATTAGATTCCTGATCAACGGTAATCTGGGCACCGGGAATACCTGCAACAGCTTTACGAAACTTGTCAAGATAATCACGTGATGACTTACCATTACGCTTACCAAATTCTACAAACGCAACAGTTACTTTACCGAGTTGAGGTTGTGCATTTGCGCCTCCAAACGGATCGGCACTTGCTCCTACTGCCACATTGGTAAGTACTGATTCAACCAACGGATTGTGTTCACCTATAACTGTTCTGATACGTTTTTCAACAATACCTGTAAGTGAATCTGTGTATTTCTGATCAGTACCGATGGGGAGCTTTATATACGTATAAATATAATTTGGTTGACCTGTTGGAAAAAATTCAACCTTCAGTTTTGCAGCATAAGCAAAGAAAATAACAGCTATCAGCAATAAGAATGTACTGATAAGCACCATGGCAGGCCTGTAACCAACCAAGAACCAGTTTAACAAACGTGCAAATGAATTTTGGACTTTCGGCCAGTATTTTTGTTGAAAACTTCTGATCACACCGATCAGAATAAATTTATAAAAACAGAATAAAATATAGGCCAGAACAAAGAAATTACCTACTCCAGGGCTCTTGTTAATGTAAAAAATGAGCGCTATTAACAGGAGTACCCCGGTAGTAATATAAAATGGACGGTCTAGCTTTTTTGACTTTTCTACATCATCACTATGTTCTGGTTTCATAAAGTCAACCGCAAATACCGGATTAATGATATAAGCAACTACTAGTGATGCTAGTAGGGTAATGATCAATGTCAGGGGCAGGTAAACCATGAATTTACCAACAATACTATTCCAAAACAGCAAGGGAAAAAATGGAGCCAGAGTTACAAGCGTACCAGAAAGAACAGGAAGAAAAACTTCACCTGCCGCAATTTTTGCAGCCTTCTTAATAGGCACTTTCCCATTGTCAAAAATACGGTGCGTATTTTCAATGACCACAATCGCATCATCAACGACAATTCCCAGGGCAAGAATGAAAGAAAAGAGTACAATAAAGTTTAAAGTGATATCTATACCTGGAAAAACCTTAAAAACCATAAAGGCTATAAAGCAAGACACAGGTACTGAAACTGCCACAAAAAATGCATTTGTGACTCCCATAAAGAACATCAGAATAAGGGTAACGAAGATAAAACCAAGTATGATCGTATTGATCAGGTCATGTAAACTAGCCCTGGTTTTAACACTTTGATCGGCAGTAAGCGTAATTTTCAGCTCTTTTGGCAATTCTGTCTTTTGCATATCTGCAAGTGCCGCCTTGGTTTTATCAATGGTGTTAATGATATTTTCACCACTGCGTTTTATCAGATTGAGTGAAACAGTATGCTTGCCGTCAAGGGTGGCAAAACTGGCTTTATCAGCAAAACCATTTACAACAGTTGCGATATCACCCAGATAAACAGTAGCACCCGTAGCAGATTTAATGATCAGGTTACGCATTAATGTGGGGTCCTTAAATTCTCCACTTACTGTAATCACCCTTCTGCTACCGTTTGACCTGATTTCGCCCCCGGAAATTGTCAGATTTTCACCATCGATCGCATTCTGAATATCCTGGAAACTGATATTATTGGCATTCATTTTAGCCGGGTCAACATTAATCTGCACCTCTTTTTCAAGTGCTCCTACTACGTCTACCCTACGAACTTCAGCAATCTCTTCTATTCGATCTTTGATTAGCTTTGAGTAGGTTTTCAGCTGATCTTCACTCAAATCTCCAGACAGGTTGATATTGACGATCGGCTGTTCAGAGATATCAATATCGGTAACAGTCGGGGCCTGAGGTAAATCAGTCGGCAAGTCAGTTTTAGCCTTATCAACTGCATCTTTCACGTCTTGCTTGGCTACAGGGATCTGCACATTTGGGTAAAACTCTACAATGATACTCGAGAAATCCTGAAGACTCTGGCTAGTCACCTTTTTTACACCCGTGATTGACTTTACCTGTTTCTCGATCTGCTTGGTCACCAGGCTTTCTATGTCTTTAGGCGATGTACCCGGATACACTGTCGAGATAATTATTTGAGGAAATTTGATCTGTGGAAATTGTTCTTTAGGAATTGTATTATAACAGAACAGGCCAGCAAGACATATAATAATCGTAATTACATAAATACTGGTCTTATTTTCAATTGCCCAGCTTGAGGGGCCAAATTCTTTTTCCGAATCCTTCACGATATGTTTAGTTTAGGTGGTATAATGAATTATAATTTGATGCTCTGCTGATCTTCAAGACCCCTGTATCCAGTAGTAATAACTTGATCACCGGCATTCAGACCATCAAGAATTTGAATCTGTCCATCCTGGCTAAGGCCAGCTCTGACTGTCTTTTTTTGAGCAATAACCTGATTCTTATCTTTTTTAGCGATAAATACATATTGACCGTCGAGGGTTGTCTGAACCACATCAACGGGAAGTACCAATGCTGAAGCATTCGTATAATCCTGCACCCTCATGGTTGCACTCATATTGGGTTTGATATCTTTCTGATTCAGAAGCCTGGTTTGAACAGCAAACGTGCGTGAATTCTGGTCAAGGGTATTGCCTACGAAGTCAACCTTCCCTTTCATAGTTTTATTGATATCAGTAAAATTCAGTACTACAGGAGCCCCTATTCTGACCCTGCCCAGATAAGTTTCAGATAAACCCGCAGTCACTTTTAAAACGTCAGTATTAACTACCCTGAATCCTGGGGCTGCAGGTGTTGCTGCTTCACCCAGTCGAGCATTTACCTGATCAACAGTACCGGTAACAGGTGATACTACAATGGTTTGAGCGATCTGCTGACGAAGTGTTGCTACCTGGTCTCTCATTGATTCCATATTCGTTTTAGCCTGTAAGTAGTCGACTTCAGTACCAATATTCTGAGCCCAGAGTTTTTTGCGTTTTTCATACAATATATTATTCAGGTTCAACTGGGTATTTAATTGTGAAAGATTACGTTGAAGAATTAAATCATCAACCTTTCCAAGGGCCTGACCTTTGATAACCCGCTGCCCTTGTTTTACATAAATTGCCCTGTAAATACCCTGGCTTTGAGGTACTACATCTAGATTCTGATCTGATTGAACAATAGCCTGGGTATTGATATAATGCGTAAAGGGCTTTAATTTAAGTACTGTTACGCTTACATTTTTGAGACTTGCCTGGCTTAAGGTATCACTACCAGGGTTTGCTTTTTTAAGATTCTCTATCTGCAGTGTTAGCTCGTCTTGCTTTTTTTGCAATTCAGCAAGGGTTTGCTTCTGATCATTGCCTTTGGGCTGCGAACAGGCTGCAAGCAGACAAATACCCATTGTGGATAAAAGAATTTTATTCATTGAATTGTGTCTGGCAAAAAGTGTGGGCCGGGTACGTTTAGTAGCGTTTAATTTCATAGGGTTATGGTTTAAAATTGCCAAGCGCCGCATCAAGATCAACTTTTGAGACCAGCACATTTAATAATGAATTGATGTAATTAGTTTCTGCAACTTCGAGATTGATCTCAGCATCAGAAAGTTCTAGATTACTGCCAATACCTTCGGTATACTTAATTTTGGCACTTCTGTACACATTCTCTGCCAGTTCACGGTTACGCTGCTGGTTTTGTACAGCAGACAGGTTATTCATATACCCAAGTCTTGATGTTTGAACCTGAAACTGAATACCCCGCTGCGTATTATGCAAACTATTTTTTGCCTTTTCATACGTATAACGACTTTCATTAATGCGGTGAATCGTCTGCCCGCCGTCAAAAAAGTTCCAGCTAAACTGCAAACCTATTAGAGAAGAAGGAAAACCAATACTGAAAATTTTAGAAAATGTATTATTGTTCCATGCTTCACCATAATTTGCAAAAGCACTGAGGCGGGGAAGTAAAGCAGTTTTTGCATTGCGCCATTGCAGGCGGGTTACCTCTACCTGGGTTTCAGTCAGAGAATATTCAATTCTACCGGCATAAGGTAAGCTGGTTGTATCAGACAGTTCGGCCAGATTAACATCTTTTACCTCGCCTACCACAGCAAGCATATTTTCAAGCGGCATGCCGATCTGAAACTTCAACGCGAAAAGAGAAACCAAAATACCATTCATGGCTTGTTTACGGTCAGTTACAGCATTATTGTATTGCACTTCACTGCGCTGTACATCAATCAATTCAGCAAACCCAGCCTTATTCATAGCCCTGATATCACTTAAGTTTTTGGCAATACGGGTAATAGTTGCAGAAGCAAGTTTCAGGCGTTCCTGACTTGCCAGTACATTATAATATGACTTGGTTACCTGCACTGTAGTTTGAATTTTCGTTCTGCTCAAACTCTTGATTGACAAATTCTTTACCACTGCCGCAGCCTTCAGACCTACCAGATAAGAAGCATCAAAAAGCAGCTGTGTTGCCTGAGCCGTGTATGTGATCTGATATTGCTGAACAAAAGAAAGGGGAACAAGGGCTTTAGGGTCAGCCTTAGGGTTAAAGATTATTGCTGGAAAAAGAATTTTTGGGGTAATCACATTATCAGACAAGCCTGAGTTAAGACTCAGATTTGGTAAGCCACGACCAACTGTTTCACGTACAGTTTCTCTGGCTATTTTAAGATCTATTCTGGCATTTTTCATACTATCCTGATTGAGATAGGCATAATCAAGGCATTGCTGTAAAGTAAGGTTCAGCACATTTTGCCTGGCTGTATCATTTTTTTGGCTTGGCCGGGGCAGATTCACCAAGGCTGATGAGGGCCGGGGCAGATTTATCAAGGCTGATGAGGGCCGGGGCAGATTCACCAAGGCTGATGCTTGCTGTACATTTAAGCAAGCAACAAAACCAACAAGTAAAATCGAGTGAAATTTTAGCATAGAGAGAGGCAATTTTCAAAATTCAAGGTTAAACTATAACTAAGTTTAGTAACTATTATGCCGGTTAAACGGCTGTCTTATTGTTCTTAACGGTACTTTTTAACAGGCAATAGAAGTTAAAAATTCAGACCCAGGCTGCTCCCTGTAAAAATCAATCAGTTCATGTCCTTTTAGCGTGGTAAGTCCAGTCAGAAAATTTAGGGTAACTTCTTTTATGACTTTGAATACATTGAATTCAGCTGGAGGAAAATTATCCTGATTCAGGCACTGATCTTTTACCAATAACTGAAACCTGATCAGTACTTCCCAGTCGAGATCTTTTCTAAATAAACCTTCATCAATACCTCTTGCAATTAAGGCTTGAAAACGCTCACGTTCAGTATTTGTTCGGTGCTCTCTTAAAAAGCCTACGCAAACAGGATGAAACTTTATAAGGTCATGAATTATTAATGGATTCATTTTAATCATGGCATCGATATGCCTATTTAAAAATATGAAAACTTCATGAATTGCATTTTTTGCATTTGAGGCGCAATCTGCCCATTGATATTCGAGACCGTTCATACTGAGTACTGCCCATTGCATGACCAGATCGTCTTTATTTTCAAAATACTGATAGATTGTTTTTTTTGAAATACCCAGTGCCTTGGCAAGATCTTCCATGGTAACACTTTTTATCCCAAATTGACAAAACAGGCGATCAGCTTCGCTTAGAATTCTTTCTTTCAAGTATGCAGGGTGTTATGAAATTTAATATTAGCACGAAACTATAAAAACTTTTTTCATTTTAAAGGTTTCCAAACATTTTATTTTACTTTGTCATCCCTAACCCTCCAATTAACTACTAATTTCTACTTAGGAGGCAGTCTTAAAAATAAAATATGCAATTAAATACGTTAAACGCTATATCTCCCATCGACGGTCGCTATAGAAGTCAAGTCTCAGCGCTTTCAGCCTATTTTTCAGAACAAGCTCTTATTCAATACAGGGTCAAAGTAGAGGTCGAATATTTTATCGCCCTGAGTGAAATTCCGTTACCAGCCCTGAAAGATGTTACAGCAGATGATGTAAAGATTATACGGGAGATGGCAGCAAATTTTAGTTATGAAGATGCACTGCAGATAAAAAATTTCGAAAAGATTACCAATCATGATGTGAAAGCAGTAGAATATTTTCTCAAAGAAAAATTTGATGGTGCAGGTTTTCAGGGATGGCGTGAATTCATACATTTTGGACTTACATCACAGGACATTAATAATACAGCTATCCCATTAAGCTTCAAGACCGCCTGTCAGGAGGTTTATATGCCCCTGCTTGAATCATTAAATGAAACCATTGCCGATCTGGCTGTTACCTGGAAAGATATTGCCATGCTGGCCTATACCCATGGTCAGCCAGCCAGCCCTACAAGGCTAGGAAAAGAATTTGCTGTTTTTAATGAACGTCTGACTGAGCAAATGCGTCTTTTTAAACAGATACCAGATGCAGCAAAATTTGGTGGTGCAACAGGTAACCTGAATGCGCATTTTATTGCCTATCCGGGCATTGACTGGATCAGTTTTTCAAATAAGTTCGTTTCCGAGAAACTGGGATTGAGAAGATCAAAGATTACCACCCAGATTGAGCATTATGATCATTTGGCTGCACAGTTAGATACGCTCAAGCGTATAAATACCATCATGATCGATTTCTCACGTGATATCTGGATGTATATAGCTTCAGGTTATTTTAAACAAAAGATTAAAGAAGGAGAAATAGGGTCTTCAGCCATGCCTCATAAGGTAAACCCAATTGATTTTGAAAATGCTGAAGGTAATCTGGGAATGGCCAATGCCCTGTTTGAACACCTGTCTGCAAAGCTGCCGGTTTCAAGGTTACAACGTGATCTTACCGATTCAACTGTACTGCGCAACTTGGGTGTGCCGATGGCCCATGGCCTGATAGCGATGAAATCGCTGGTAAAAGGCCTGGGTAAACTGATCCTGAATAAGCCTGCTCTCGACAAAGACCTTGATGAAAACTGGGCTGTAGTAGCTGAGGCTATACAGACTGTTTTAAGAAGAGAAGCATATCCTAATCCTTATGAAGCATTAAAAGAACTAACCAGAACAAATTCTGTTGTAACAGAAGTAAGCATCAGGGAATTTATAGAATCCCTTGATGTCAACGAAGCTGTAAAACAGGAACTTAGGGTGATCACCCCGTTCAATTATACAGGCATTTAATTCTTTTCAATTATCTTTGTACTTGCTTAAAAAATTATGGTCTCAACAACAATAGAAGTATACACAGAAACTACTCCGAATCCGGCAAGCGTAAAGTTTATCACCAATAAGATTTTGGTGAAAGAAAGTGTTGACTTCCCCGATGCGGGCAGTTCTGAAGGCTCAGCCTTCGCCTATGAACTTTTTAGATTCTCATTTGTCAAAGCTGTTTTCTTTGCAGGCAATTTTATTACCATCACAAAAACCGAAGGCATTAATTGGGATGAAATAAGCGCTATACTAATAGAATTTATTAAAGGAGCTATAGAATCTGAGGTTGAAATTCAACCACATTCAGTTGATGAATCAATTGGCTTTACTGGCACAGAATCAGAAATCAAAATTCAGCAGGTTCTTGAAAGTTATGTTAAGCCCGCTGTAGAGCAAGACGGTGGAGCCATACACTTCAAGTCTTTTGAGAATGGTGTTGTTACCGTTATTTTAAAAGGATCGTGCAGCGGTTGCCCCTCTTCTACCCTTACATTAAAGTCAGGCATAGAAAATCTATTAAAAAGACTTGTCCCAGAGGTTACCGAGGTTGTCTCAGAAGCTATGTAATGCCAAATTAATAATATTCACCTAAACTAATTAATTGATTAAATTTTATTCAGGAAATCTGAATTGAGTATATCAAGCATAGCATCATGAATAAGGCCGTTAGATGCTAGTATCTGACGGCTTTTATAAATATCCCAGGGTGTTGGCTCAGAAGATTTGAATGTGGTAAAACGCCCGCCTGCCCGTTGCAGAATAAACATACCACCTGCCACATCATACGAGTTTATATTGAATTCAAAATAGGTTTCAAATCTTCCGCAGGCGACATAGCAGAGATCAATGGCCGCAGAACCTAATCTGCGCAGCCCCTGCCCTTCAACCATCATACGCTTCATCAGGCCCAGATAGGCATCAATTTCTTTAAAATCAGAATACGGAAATCCTGTTGCAATTAATGATTCACCCATTTTATTGATTGTGCTAACTTGTATTTTATTACTGTTTAGCATAGCAGGACCATCCTTAAAGGCATAAAAAAGCTCATCCCGGTTTAATTCAAGTACAACACCAATTACAAGTTCCTGCTGTTGCATAAGAGCAATACTGATTGAATATACAGGCAGACCGTGCATGAAATTTGTCGTTCCGTCTAAAGGGTCTATGATCCAGGTAAAGATCTCACCGATTTTATTTATTGTTTTCTCTTCTGTGATGAAACCTGCTTCAGGCAGTAGAAGCGATAATCCTTTGACAAGTTGCTGTTCGGCTTCCTTATCTACATAAGATACAAGATCATGCACCCCTTTTACTTCTATTTTATCTCGGTTGAAATTTAGCCCTTCATCCTGAATGAATACTCCAGTCTGCCTGACCAGCTGGCATACCTTTAAACAAACCTTTTCGTAATCAATCATCAGCCTGTATTTTATTTTCTGAAAGTAAAGTATTTATGCAGATTAAATGTGATAAAGGCAACCAGCAAAGCAGAAATCACCCTTGAAACGGTCGGCCATAAATGAAAGATCTCAATGAAAAACTTAAGCAAGACCAGGTTTGCTGCAAAGGCCAT
>Ga0123339_10001144_pt1 | contig 18742 bp, 14 predicted proteins | sample lystaG_FD_89956 | JGI IMG/M metagenome (GOLD analysis project Ga0123339, IMG submission 89956) | Glacier valley bacterial and archeal communities from Borup Fiord, Nunavut, Canada, to study Microbial Dark Matter (Phase II) -... | ecosystem: Environmental > Aquatic > Freshwater > Ice > Glacier ... | reverse complement strand
CTGCGCGACGTGCTGCACCCCGTGCTGGTGCTGCTGGGCATGGCCGTGGCCGTGAACACGCTCGCCGTGTGGCGCTACCGCAAAACCTCGGGGTAGGGGCACCTGCTTACTGCCACAACCTCATTTTTTTCCTGCTGATGAATTCATTCCACGCCTTGTTGCCCATCCGCCCGCTGGCCGCACTGCTCTGCTGCTCGGTTTTGCTCGCCGGGCTGGGGGCCGGCACCGCCCGCGCCGCCCAGGCCCAAACCGACCCTACCGGCACGTGGCAGCTGGAAGGCGGGAAGTACCAAGTGCAGGTGCTGCCGCAGGCTGGCACCTGGCACGGCACCATCGTGGCCCTCGGCCCCGGCGTGCCTCCCAAAGACACCAACAACCCCGACCCCACCCGCCGCATCCGCAACCTGGTGGGCACCGACCTGTTCTGGAACCTCCGCTGGAACCCGGCCGCCCGCAAGTTCACCGGCGGCCGGCTCTACGCGCCCGACCGGGGCCGGGAAATCTCAGCCGAAGCCTGGCTTGAAGGCCCCAACACGCTCCGCTTGCAGGGCCATGTGCTAATGATGACCCGTATTATCACCTTTCACCGTGTTGCCAATTAACCCGGCTCCTGGCCGCCTGCTCATGAACTCCGTTCTCAAAATTGCCGCCACAGTGGCCGCCCTGTTGGCCGCCCCGGCCTTCGTCCTGTTATCGGCGAACTGGAACCTCGACCCCGCTTACTCCATCCGGTTCAAGGGCACCAAAGCGGAGGGCACATTTTCGGGCCTGACCGGCTTGGTAGTATTCGACCCCGCCAACCTACCAGCCGCCAAAATGGAAGTCCAGGTGGCTGCCGCCACCATCAAAACGGGCAATAAAATAAAAGACGGCCACGCCCGCGGCGAGAGTTGGTTCGATGTGGCGCGATACCCCGAAATCCGTTTTCATTCCACCGCCTTTTCCCGCGTCGGCGCGGGAGGCTACTCCGTCAGCGGCGACTTAACCATGCACGGCATCAAAAAGCCGGTTGCCATTCCCTTCCAATTCACACAGCAGGCTGATAAAGGGCTGTTCACGGGCAAGCTCCGCGTGAACCGCAAGGATTTTGGCATTAACGGCAATTTCTTCGGCTTCACCGTCGGCGAGGAGTTTGAAGTCGAACTACGGGTGCCGGTCGCCCGCTGATTTCGCCCCGATTCAGGTCGTTGAGGTTGTTTTATTGAAATAGGGGGCACCGAAGCCTAGCTCTAACCATTGAAAATTGCGCCGACCAGTAGTTTTCGTGCATCCCAAACCCGTTTCGTGCGGATTCCGTGCGAACATCATCCAGCCGATTGACCCCGCATGAAAACTAATCTCCTTCTGTGTTATTACCGGCAAGGGAGGTAAAATATGCGCCGGTTGTTGCCGTCTGACACTCCCCGTGCCGGGGGCAGGTCATGGCGTGGTCGTTCACCAGCCCGGCCGCCTGCATCAGTCCATAACAGGTAGCTGGCCCCAGCAGCGCGAAGCCGCGCCGCTTCAGCTCCTTGCTCATCGCCTCGGCGGCGGGCGTGTGCAGCGGCGGGGCCTGCCCGTCGGGCCGCTGGCTGTCCGTTGGCCGGCCGCCCACGAAGCCGTAGAAGAACTTCAGCACCCCGGCCTCGCCGCCTTCGGCGGTCAGCAGCCGCAGCCAGGCCCCGGCGTTTTGCACCACCGCTTCGAGCTTGCGGCGGTTGCGGATGATGCGCGGGTCGTCCAGCAGCCCATCGACCTGATAGGCCGTGAGCCGGGCCAGCCGCGCCGCCTCGAAGCCGGCCAGCACCTCCCGAAACTGCTCGCGCTTGGGCAGCACCACGCGCAGGCCGATGCCGACATGAAAGGTGTAGAGCACCACGTACTCGAACAGCACGTCGGCATCGGCGATGGGGTCGCCCCATTCCTGGTCGTGGAAATCGCGGAGCTGTTTGGTTTGCTCAAACCAGGTGCAGCGGGTCGGGCTTGAGGTGGTCTAGCTAAGCTGGACACAATTGGGACGTGGTTTGAAAGTGGGTTTCGAAGTGGTTGGGCGATTGGTAGCCGGGTGCCGAGTGGCGTCGCTCGGCGTTGTAGTAAGCCACGTGGTGGCTGATTTCGAGCTTGGCTTCGGCCAGGCCGGGGAAGCAGCCGCCGTCGAGTAGTTCGGCTTTGAAGCGGCTCCAAAACGATTCGGCGTGGGCGTTGTCGTAGCAGTTGCCGCGCCGGCTCATGCTCGGCACGGCCCCGTGGCGGGCGAGCAGGGCCTTGAAACGGGTGGCCGTGTACTGGCTGCCCTGGTCGGAATGCACGACGAGGCCCGCCGGGGGCCGGCGTACGGCCAATGCGCGGCGCAGGGCCTCGCTCACGAGGTCTTCGGGCATCGTGTCGCGCACGTCCCAGCCGACGACTTTGCACGAGCAGCGGTCGAGCCACACGGCCAAGTAGCGCCAGCCGCCGCCCTGGCGCGGCAAGTAGGTAATGTCGCCCACCCAGACGCGGCAGACGCGGTTCAGGGCGGTGGGGGCCGGCTGGCCGAGCAAGCGGTTGGGCGCGGCACGCACGGCCTGGTCCGAGTCGGTGGTGCGCGGCACAAACGAGCGGGGCTGCTGCGCGCGCAGGCCGTGCGCTTTCAGCACCCGGCGGATGCGCCAGCGGCCCACAACATGGCCTTCGGCCTGCACTTCGGCGCGGAGTCGGCGCGTGCTGTAGCGCTGGCTGTGCCGGCTAAAAGCTTCGCGTACGGCCACTTGCCAAGCCGGCTCGACCGGTGGCGCTTGTTGGCGGCGCTGCCACGCATAATAGGCGGCCGGGGCCACGCGCAGCACCTAGCAGAGCTGGCGCACCGGGGCCTGGCTGGCCCGCTGGGCGATGTGCTGATAAGCGCTCACAGGGTCGGCTGGCCGAAGATGGCCAAGGCTTTTTTTAAAATATCGAGCTCCTGCGCCCGCCGTTTATTGGCCGCCCGCAGCGCCCGTACTTCCGGGTCGCGGGCCACTTCCACGCTGCCCACCTCGGCCACGAGCTGCGCCTGTTGCCAGCGGTAGAGCAGCTTGGGGCTGATGCCCAACTGCCGGGCCGCGGCTTGTGTGCTGCGGCTCTCGCGGGCCAGGCGCAGGGCCTCGGCCTTAAAGGCCTCGTCGTATTTACGCTGTTTATCGGGCGACGACCCGCTGGTTTTTGCTATCATGACAGAAGAAATATACGTCCTTCTTCTGTCCGCCTTGCCTAGACCACCTCAGTTTTGATGCATAAGCCCTGACCCTCGACCATGCGTTCCGGATGCTTCCCGTGGTAAAGACACCAGGGGTAGAGACTCGCATGGGGAGCTTCATGCAGTTGGACGTGAGCACTCCGCCTCAAAGAACAATCATTTTGCACTGGCAATCCAGCGACTCCTTTCCCCTTATTTGCGGCCATAACAGCGGAAACATATCTTCCGCCTCTGTCGGATTACCTGAGAATTGCACTTCTCGGGAAAAGGCCGCTGGGACGGTGGATAAGTCCATCAGCGGCCAGCTGGCGCAACCGACCGGCCCAGCCCCAGGGCTTCCACGTGATAGTGGGCAAAGCCACAAGCGGTGGTCATGCCCTTGCCGCCAATGCCGGTGACGATGTGAATGCGCGGGTCGGGCGAGTGTTGGAATATTTCCCCGGACTTGCTTTGGGAATAATAGCCATTCCAACTGCGTTGCATGCGCCAGTCGGGCAGGTCCAGGATGCGCCGGGCCTCGCGTAGCATGAGCTGGTTCAACTGGTCCGTATTGTTGAAATCGAGGCGGTCGGCCCCGGCCACATCGGCGTATTCGTGGGTGTCGCCGATGATAATGGAACCATCCACGGCCTGTTTGAACAGGAGGTGGATGCCCCACTTTCGAAGGTCAGGGTCCACGTCTTCGGGCCGCAGCTGGGCAAACGAGGGGCAGGAGTGAAAGGCGGAGTAGCGCCGGATGGACAAGCCCGTGAGAATAGAGCCCGGCAGCCGCACCTGCGGCAGGGGGTACGTCGCCAGCATCTGGAGTTTGCACAGCTGCAAGTCGCTCTGGGCGTAGATTTCGGGAAACAAAAAATGGAAATCCCGGCCGCTGCACACCAGTACCTGGGCGGCGGCGTAGCGCTGGCCCCGGGTATCGACAACCTCGCAGCCAACGGAATTGGCCGTAACCTCCCGCACGGGCGTGGCGGGGCGGTAGTCCAGCTGCCAGCGCGCGACCAAATACGCCAGGAGGCGGTAAATCAACTGGTCTGGCTCGGCGGTAACCTCCTGGTCGAAAGCCAGGCCGCCGGCGCAGTAGTCGGCCCGCACCGCCGGCAGGCGCTCCCGGCACTGGGCGGCCGTCAGCAGCTGAGAAGGGTAGTCCAAGGCCCGGTAATGGGCATATTTTTCTTCCAGCACCTGCATCTCCGCCGGGGAAGAGGCTAAATAGACCGAGCCGTTGGGGCGAATGGAGATGTCGCATTCCGCCTGAATGGCCTTGTAGGTTGCCAGGCTCACGCGGGCGTAGTCGAACCATTCACCCTCGGCCATGCCCGAGGGGATAATCTGCCCGAAGTTGCGCACCGTGGCCTCCATCGGCCGGGCATCTTTCTCCAGCAGCAGCACCCGCAAGCCGCGCTGCAACGCAAAGTAGGCGTGGAAAGCGCCTAGGGCACCGGCACCCACCACAATCAAATCATACGAGTTTTCCATGGCGCATCAACAAATTGAATAGTCGGCGCAAACGTAGCAATAGTTGACTAATATGAAACCAGCCAACCCATTATCACTTGGTTATTTTTAGGAAGCGACTAGCCTGTTCAAAGCCCGCCGGAGCCGAACACTGCCGGCCGACCGCCGGATTTAACCTGGTCGGGCCCGAATTCAGAAAAGTGGCTTGCTCAATCGGTGTGGCGCATCAAATAGACTTTCAGCACCCGGACGGTTTCGGCGGTGGAGTTGCGAACGGAATGCGCCAGCAGGCCGTCGAAGTACAAGGTGTCCCCCGTGGTCAGCCGGACCTCGTCGTCCTTGAAGCCGTACTGCACGGTGCCCTCTAGCACGTGCACTAGCTCCAGGGCATTGGTGGACAAGGGCTTGCGGTAGGTATCGGGAAGGATATGCACCTCGTTGACGCGCAAGCTGTAGTTGAGCAGGTCCTGCGAAAGCAAGTAGTTATAGATTAGTCCCTTGGAATCATCCCGGGTTTCTGGGCGGCCTTCGTTGGCGCGCACCAGCAGGTAGGGGGCCGCCGTTTCGCCATTAATATTCTTGACCAGCACCGACACGTCGATTTCCAGCGAGTTGGCGATTTCGATGAGCACCGACAGGGAGGGTACGGTCCGGAAGTTCTCAATCTTGGACAGCAGCCCGGCCGACAGGCCGCTACGCTTGGCCAGCTCGCGCAAACTCATTTTCTGAGCCTTGCGCAATTCCAGAATGCGCAGGCCAATCAAACTCAACTTATCGTGCTTCATCGGGGAAATTACAGAGCGGAAAAGGTAACACAAATACGATAATCACGGCATCATCGAGCCGTTCAAAGTGTTAAATTTGTTTCATATTTGTCAACAACATTATTAATTATTATGCTTCCTTTAGAACTCGTGGTTTTGGACATGGCCGGCACGACGGTCCGCGACCGGCACGAAGTAGAGGCCTGCTTCGCCCAAGCGGCCACAGCCACCGGCCTGTGCGCTTCGGCCAAGCGCATTCTGGCCGTGCAAGGCATGGCCAAGCGTCACGTATTTGAGCTGCTGTGGCAGGAGCAGCTGGGCCCGAACGCCGTCGTGCGGCCACAGGTAGAGCATTCTTACCAAGTATTTCGGGAGATTCTGGAAACGTACTACCGCACCCAGGAAGTAGTGCCAACGGAGGGCTGCTTGGAGCTGTTTGCGTTTCTCAAAGCCCAGGGTATCCGCATTGCCCTCACCACAGGCTTCTACCGCGAAGTGACCGACCTGATTCTGCATCGCCTGGGTTGGGATGCGGGCCTGGATGCTCAGCGCCTGGGCAACGCGCAGTCCCTCATTGACCTTTCCATCGCCAGCGACGAAGTGGCCGAGGGCCGGCCTGCCCCGCTCATGATTCAGCAGGCCATGCGCACCTTCGGCATCACCGACCCGCGCCGGGTGTACAACGTGGGCGACACCCCTTCGGACCTGGAATCGGGGCACCGCGCCGGCTGCGGCCGCAGCCTGGGCCTCACCAACGGCACCCACACCCACCAGCAGCTGGCCCGGTGCTCCAACGACGGGCTGTACGCTTCCCTCGCCGAACTCACCCGCGAGCTCCAACAGCAACTGGTTTTCGTCCGCTAGCGCGGCCATCCGGACTGGTCGGTTAAGCACCTTCTCCCTGCATCGGTTGCCGAGAGTTACTGCCCCGCCTGCGCGGGGCGGCTACCCGGAGGCATTACCCAGCGGTTGACGGTGTTGTGCTCGCCTTCCAGCACAATCTTGTAAAACGCCGAGGGCACGTTGGCCCGGCTGATTTCGAGGCCCTGCCGGGCCAGGGGCACGGTGCCCAGCAACGTGTATGAGTCGGCGCCACCGTCCCGGAAATGGTTGGTCGTGGTGAGCCACACCTTGACCTTTTCCGGCTTCCCCGTCCCAAGCGCCGTCCAGCGGATGCACAGGCTGTCGCCGGCGAGCTGCACGCGCGGCGCGGCCAGCGACACGGCGCCCAGCAGCGGCACCCCGTCCAGCTCGCGGCTGGTGGCTGCGGGCAGCGCGAGGCCCAGAAAGCGGGCCACGGTGGGCAGAATATCGACGATGCCGGGCTGAATGCGGTGGGCGTAGGCGTTGGTAGCGGGCGTGTTGAGTACCAACCAGGTGGTGCGCTCCCGCTCCGACTGCCCGCCATGGCCCTTGCCCGTTTGGGCGTCGCGGCCGTGGTCGGTGGTCAGCACCAGCAGCCACTCCTCCCGGTAGTTTTTCGTGCGGAAGGCGAGGGCGTCGCGGATTTTTCCCACTTGCTCGTCCACGTAGGCAACCGCCTGCAGCTGTTGAGGACTGTCGCTGAAGCGGTGGCCAATATCGTCGGTATGCTCCAGGTAAATCCACGACAAATCGGGCCCGTTGGCTTGGAGGCAGGCGGTCGCTTCGCGGATAACCCGCTCGTCGATGGCGTGGGTGTAAAGGCTCTGCTTGTCGTGCGGGTACGCCACCGTATCCAGCTCATAGCCGTCGAATTTGTAGTCCACGCGCAGGTTGCCGGTGGCCGGCAGGCCTTCGCCCACGAGCTTGGTGCGGTTGTCGGTCCAGGTCGAGAAGATGGCGATTTTTTTGTTCGGCTGCTGGTCTTTCAGTAGCCGAAAAATGGTCTTGTATTGGTAGTTTGGAGCTTTAATGGCGTTGTCCCACACGTTGTGCTTGTAGCCCCAAGTGCCGGTCAGCAGGTCGTTGTAGCCGGGCGCGGAGATGGTGGGCGTTTCGGTGTAGGTGCCCGGCTCGCCGCCCACATGGGCCCGCAGGTAAGTGCCGGCCGCAATCAGCTGCCGGATATTGGGCGTGGGTGCTTTTTCGAGGACGTCGGCCGGAATGCCGTCGACGATGATGAATATCACCTTGCGGGTGGGCTGCTGGGCCAGGGCCGGTGCGGCACCGAGCAGGCCCAGCAGCAGGAAGCCGTATTTTTTCATGAGGAGCGGGTTGTTATTTAGCCTTGGGCTTCTGCTGGCGGTAGTGGTCGGCCCGCTCCCGGTCTTCGTCGTCCATGTCGGGGCCTTTTTCCACCTTGCGCCAGTCTATTGTGCGGTCGTAGCGCTTCATGGCCTGTTGGGGGTCGAAGATGCGCAGGTCGCTGCGTTCCAGGGTGTAGGGCCGGAAATCAGGCTGGCTGGTGAAAAAGTCCTGCAACAGGCTGCCCGTGGCGTCGTACTGGTTCACGTAGGGCACACCCAGGAGGTTGTAGATGGTTTTGAGCACCGCCCCGAAATTGGCGTGGGTGTGGCTCACGTAGCCCTTTTTCACGTAGGGTCCGGCCAGCAGGAGCAGCGAGCGGTGCGCGTCGACGTGGTCGACGCCGCCCTGCGGGTCGTCTTCGGTAACGATGACCAGCATGTTTTTCCAGTAGGGCGTGCGCGACAGAAAGTGCAGCATCCGGCCCAGGGCCAGGTCGTTGTCGGCCATGTACGACTGCGGGTAGGTGTAGCCGTCGGCGGGGCGCACGCCGGCCCCGTGGTCGTTGGGCAGCTGAATGGTGAGGAGCGCCGGCATTTTTTCTTTACCCTTCAGCCACTTGCTGGTAAACTCGCGCTCGAACTGCATCGCCCGGAACTGGTCGGGAATGTTGGTGTTGAAGCCCGCGTAGTCGTGGCTGGTGCGGGTGAATAAGGCTTTCTGCATGGGCACCATCACCACGTGGCCGGCCCCGGTGGCGGTATCGCGCCAGGCCTCGCGGTTGTGGGCGGTTTCGTTGGCTTCGCCGAAGTTGTAGAAGCTTATGTGCCGGCGCTCCAGGGCTTCCCAGAGGCCGCCGGTCTCGGCGTAGTCCTCGGGGTCCATGCTGCCCGTGGAGCCGGGAAAGCGCCGGCCCGGTGCCGTCGAGAAGATTTTAGCCGTCCGGCTGGTGTTGGAGTTGGCCTCCACCCACTCGTTGGGAATCACGCCCAGCATCCAGTGGTGCCCGTGAATGGAGGCGTCGGAGTCGCAGTAGTAGTTGTCGGAAAACGCAAACTGCTGCGCCACCTTCCGGTGGTTGGGGGCCACCCGTAGGTGCGGAAACTGGCCGCGCTGCTCGGCCGGCAGGGTGTACTCGCAGTCGACCCCCAGCCGGGCCAGGGTGCTGTCGCCGCGCCCGTTTTTGAGCTGGCCCAGCACCTCGTCATAGGTCCGGTTTTCCTTGGTGATGTACACCACGTACTTGATGGGCGTGGGCGTGAGGCCCGGCAGCGCGGGCAGCGGGTTTTTAGGGTCCGCCGTCAGCTTCGTGCTCACGAAGGTGTTGCCAATCACCTGCCGGGTGTAGGCTTGCAGCTGCGCGGCCGACGGCACGGGCACCCGCTGAAAGCTGCCCAGCTGAATGTCGCCGATGTACGTGCCCTGGGGCGGGGCCACGAAGCCCGCGCCCCCGTTTGGGCCCGCGCCCAGGCCCCGGCACGAGGCGATGTAAAGCGTCTGCCCATCCGCCGCCAGGCGCACCCGCGACGGCCCCCAGCCGGTGGGAATCAGGCCCCGTGTGGTGCGGGTCGCCACGTCGATGACGGCCACGGCGTTGAAGCCCAGCAGGGCCACGTACAGGGTTTTCTCGTCCCGGCTCAGGCACAGGCCGAAGGGCAGCAGGCCCCGGTACTTGTCCAGGCGGGCATCTACTTTGATGGGAATATCGCCCAGCAGCCGGTGGTTGCGGTAGTCGATAACGGTGATGTTGTCGTTGGTGGCGTTGGTGACGTAGGCGTACTGCCGGCCCAAGGCCAGGGAGTTGGGGCTGGCCCCGCCCACCACTTCGGCCTCCTCAATCATCTCCCCCATCTGGTGGCCGGTTTTGAACTTGTCCAGCACCCGGTTGGTGGCCAGGTCCACGGTGAACACGCTCATGGCTTCGGGCGCGGCCGGGCTGCCCACCCCGGGGATGGCGCGGCCTTCCACCACCGTACCGCGCACCGCCTCCGGGGTGTTGTCGCCGTAGGGGTGGTGCGAAATCATGAGGGAATCGGCGTTTTTGGCGGTAGCGCCGGTAATCAACGGATAGGCGTACATGCCCACGTTGGCCACGAAAGCCGTCCGGTGGTCGGGGCTCAGGGCCAGGCCGAAGGGCTGGCGGCCCACCGGAATCGAAGCCGTTAGCTGGCGGGTGGTCAGGTCGAGGCGCACGAGCCGGAAGTTGCCCCGGTCCAGCACCAGCAGCTCGTGCCCGGCCTCGTTCACCACCAGGTCAGACGTGAAGCTGTCGACGTACTGTTGCCCGCCAACTAGCCCGTTGAGGGAGATGGAATCCAGGCGCTGGAAGGTGGCCGGGTCGTAGACGAGGACCGCCCCGTTATCGCCGCCGCTCAGGTACACTTTTTTAGAATCGGCGGAAAAAGCCACGCCCAGAAAAGAGCCCTTGGAAAACGGCGACGCGATTTTCTTGTCGTAGCTCGGCACGCGCACGGCGGCCAGCGACGCCAGGTCGAGGCGGGTGAACGCCCCGTTGTGCAGCGTCACGGCCGTGCGGCCATCGGGCGAAAGGGCCAGCCCGAACGGGTCGTGGGTAATGCGCACCAGCTGCCCGGCCGGCGTTACGTAGCGCCCGCTGGGCAGCACCGAAGTCCCGGTTTCATTGATGCGGCAGAACTCCCGGCTGCCCGGCACCTGCAGGATGGTGACCGGCTGGGCAGCGGCACCAACCCCTGCACCTAATCCCAAAAGCAGCGAGTACAGAAAACGGCGCATAGCTCAGAAAGGACGAATAGCTCGAAAAACAAGAAAGACGGGGAGTTTGGTCCCCGTCTTTCTACTGCGGCAAATTGGGAATTGAAAGAGAAATAAGATGCCTATTTCAGCCCGTATATCATCCCGTTGATGTCGTCGTTGCCGCCAAACTGACTTTGCAGGGCCGCCTGGTAGTTAGCCGTGTTGGCCGTACGCTCCGAGGCCGGATACTGAAAGCGCAGCGCAATGCGGCCGCCGTTGCCGGTGCCCGGCCCGGTGGTAAAGGTCGGGACGCCCGTGCGGCGGTAGTTGTAGTACGCCTCCAGGCCCGAATGCCGGAACAGGGCCAGGTATTTCTGCTGCAAAATCTGGGCCAGTCCCGTGCTGCCGGCCGCGTACTGTACGGAGGGCTGAGCATAGTAGGCCGTGAAATCCACCGGAATCTGATACGTGTCGTAGTTGGAGGCCGCCTGCACGTTTGTAGAACCTGGCCGGTAAAATGACGCCGTCAGGGTGCCGCTAGCCGGGATGCCGTAGAACTGCATCGAGGCCTGGATGCCGGCTTTGTAGTACGTTTCGGCGTTGCCAGCCAGCCAGCCCCGGTTGATGCCCTCGGCGATGTTGAAGCTGAGCTCGGGGTAGCCAATCTGGATGCTGGGCTCGCCAATGAGCGTGGAGAAGTAGCGCTGACGGTTCAGAAACGAATATTTCTGCTGCCCGGCGTTGTTGTACATCACGCCCAGGTCGAGGCCGGGGTCGGCCCCCACGAAGGAGGCAAAATCGGTGGGGCTCTGCTTCTTATTGTCCACCAGGTCGCGGGCGGGCTCGCTGGTGACGAACACGCGCGGGTCGCGCAGCCGGGTGAGCAGGCCCACGTAGGTGGCCGACATGTTCTTGCGCGAGCCGTCCTGGCCGAAGTTGCGGTAGTTGTTGGGGTAGAAGTTATTGGTCTTCTCCACATACACGTACTGCATGTTGTCGGCGTTGCTCGTCATGAGCGGGTACTTGGTGGGGTTGCCCACGATGGCTGCGAACTGCCCGGCCACGTTCAGCTCCGCATCGCCGTTCTTTTTGCTCAGGTTCAGCAGCAGGCGTACGCGCAGGGTGTTCACCACCTTCTGCCACTTCTTTAGGTCGCCATTGAAGTAGATGTCGCCGGCCAGGGGGGGCGCGCCGCTGGCAATGAGGCTGTTCAGGTCAGTGTTGGCGCTTTCCAGCCACTTAAATGCCTGCACGAACACCGCCTTTTGCGGGTCGTACACGGGCGTGAGCGCCTCCAGCCCCTGCAAGGCCTGCGACTGCGGGATGTCGCCCATTTCCAGGCTCATGCGGGTGAAAAGGTAGGCCCGAAAGAAATTGCCCACGGCCTCGTAGGAGTTCACGGCCGGCGAGCCGGCGGCCAGGGCCTGCTTCTCCATCAGCCCCACGTTCTTGAGGGTCGTGTAGTAGGTGGTGCCGCTGCCAAAGTCGTAGCGGTTGTTGCCGTAGTAGTCGTAGTTGTTGAGGTAGTACTGGTTCCAGTATTCGTAGCTGCCGTTGGGCTGCTCCACGGCATCGGTCAGCACCCCGGTGAGCAAGAGCGAGGCCGGTACGCTGTTGGGCTTGTTCTCGTTGATGGTCAGCTCGTCCAGGGTCTTGTTGCAGCTGGTCGTGGCCAGGGCCAGCAGCCCCAGCAACGCGCCTGTTTTGGTAAGGTTTTTCATCGGATAAAAGCGCGAGGCGGTTAGAAGGTAGCGTTCAGGTTCAGGCCGTAGCTGCGTACGGTGGGCGACTGGAGCCCGGTCACGGAATAGGCCCCGTTGTATTGGTCCAGGTCCACGTCTTTGAAGCGCTTGTCGCCGTAGAAATACAGCAGGTTGCGCCCAATCAGCGACACCGACACTTTGCTGATAAAACTGCCCTCCAGCAGCGCCTTCGGCAGCTCGTAGCCAATGGTGACTTCCCGCAGCTTGCCAAACGTCTTGCTCATCAGGTTCGATTCCTGCACGCCGTAGTATTTGCTCACGTAGTCCTGCACGAATACTTTCTGCGTGTTGGCCGCAAATTGCAGGGCCTCCGGGTTGAGGATGGCTCCCGTCTTGGAGTCGTAGGTAATCTTACCCCCGTTGGTGATAACCACGCCCTCCCCCACGAACGAGCCGACGTAGCCGGTTTTGCCGTAGTTGAGCCAGTCCTGGTAGCGGGCATCGCCCAGCGCGCCTTCGGCCGTGAGGATGTTGCGCCCGCCCCGCATGGTTTTGTTGAACATGTAGTCGGTGGTCATGCCGCCCACCGCGCCGTCAAACTGGATGCCCAGGCTCAGCGACTTGTAGTGGAAGTTGTTGTAGATGCTCCAGTTGTAGTCCGAGTTCAGGTTGCCCAGGAACTGCCGCACCGGGTTCACGAGCGGCTTGCCGGCCGCGTCGTTGATAATCTGCCCGCTGGCATTGCGCACGAAGGCCGTGCCGTAAAACTTGTCGACGCGGTCGCCTTTCTGGAAGAACGTGTTATATAACGCCTGCCCCGCCGGCAGCTCCGCATAAATCGGTTTGAAAGTAGACCAGTTCACCAGCACATCCCAGCCGAAGCCGTTCACGTTCTGTACCGGCGCGCCGGTGATGCTTACCTCGTAGCCAACACGCTTCGTTTTCAACGCGTTGACGAACTCATAATCGTAGCCCGAAGCGTTGGAGATATCATTGCGCAAAATCTGAGGGCCGTTGGTATACTGGAAGGCTGTCGCACTCAAACCCAGCCGATTTTGCAGAAATTTGATATCAAATCCTTGCTCAAAACTCAATCGGGATTCAGTAACCAGATTCGGAGCCAATAAGGAATTTGAACCGAAACCGGCCGACTGGTTATTGTAGGGCTTGCTCGTCGAGTAGGTCGATTGCAGCGAGTAATCGGGACCATTATAAGGCGAGTCGTATCGATTACCATAACCTATAGGGTTTGTGAACAGCGAGTTGCCAGTGCTGCCGCCAAAGGCCGTGATGGAGTTGTAAGGAGCCGGCCCGATGGTGGGCGAGGAAGCGTCTCTTCGAATATTGGCGTAGGAAGCCCGCAGCTTCAGGAAGGAGATGGTCGCCGGCAGCTTCACGTAGTCGGACACCGCCGTCGCCAGCGACACGCTCGGGTAGAAGTAGTTGGTCGCCTGCTGGAAAGCCGACGACCGGTCGATGCGCCCGGTCGAGGACAGCGTGGCAAAACGCCCGAACGAGGCATCGAGCGAGTAGTAGGCACTCAGCACGCGCATCTGGGAGCCAAAGCTCGTGGACTGCACCGGGTTGAGCGAGTTGCTGAAGGCGTACACTTCCGGAACGTTCAGGTAGTCGGTCGAAGTCCAGTTCGAGTTGTACGTCATGTTGCGCGCGTTGGCACCCACCAGGCCCGACAGGTTAAGGAAGCTGCCCACGTTGTAGTTGTAGTTCAGGAAACCCTCGGTATTGTTGTCGAACAGGTTGCGGCGGTCTTCGCGGTAGTCGCCCAGGTTGCCTTCGCGGCCGTAGGGGTGGGCCGAAAAGGGCATTTTCTCGGTGCGCAGCAGGCCGTAGGTGTTAATTTGGGTGCGCAGTGTGACATTCAGGTGCTCGTCAATTTTAAAGTTGCCGGAAACGTAGCCGTAGAGGTCGTTCTTGTAGTGGCCGCGGGTCCACTTTTTCACCATCAGCCAGGGATTGTGGTAGCGCTGGTACTCGGCAAACACCGACTGCACGCCCGTTTGCCCCGGCTGCCAGATGCCCTGGATATCGGGCGCGTTTACGTCCCAATCGGCCCCGGTCCACACGCTCACGTTATAGAGCAGGCTGTTGGGGCCGTAGTCCACGTCGGGGAAGTTATCGGTAAACTGCCGGTTGAAGTCGAGATTGGCTTCAATCTTAAACCGCGGGCTGGGGTTGAAGCTGCCGTACAGATTGAAGTTAACGATGTTGAGGTAGTTGTTCGGGATGTAACTGTCCTGGCGTTGCTGCGACACCGAGAATCGGGTGGTGTAGTTGTCGCCGTTGGCACTGAGCGCGATGTTGTTATTGGTCTGGAAGCCGGTGCGCAAAAAGTGCTGGAGGTTGTTGGCACCCCGCGCCGTCCAGGGGGTGCCCTGCCGTACGCCGTTCACGATGGGCGAGTCGTACTGCGGAATGAGCTGCCCGTTGAAGTACGGGCCCCACACGTCGTAGTCGCCGTCCACGCCGCCGGGCGCGCCACCCTTGCCATCCACGAAGGCGTAAAAGGTGTTTTCGCCCGGTCCGTACGAGTCCTGCAGGCGCGGGAAGGCCAGAAATCCCGACTGAATAACATTGCTGCTGTTCAGCTCGACCGTCAGGCCTTTTTTGTTGCGGTTGCCCTTTTTGGTCGTAATTAGAATGGCCCCGTTAAGGGCGCGGGTACCGTAGAGCGCAGCCGCTGAAGGCCCCTTCAATACGGTGTAGCTTTCAATGTCGTCGGGGCTGAGGTTCCAAGTGTCGGTGTCGATGGGGAAGCCATCCACCACGTACAGCGATACTGCGTCGCCGCGCAACAGCACGTTGGGCGCGCGCAGCAGCTCGGCCGAAGGCCCGACCGACAAGCCCGCCACCTTGCCCGTGAGGCCGGAAATAGGGTTGGGGTCGCGGGCCCGAATCAGGCTTTCGCCGTTCACTTCCTGCACCGCGTAGCCAATCTTGCGGGTTTCCTTGGTCACGCCCAGGGCCGTGACTACTACTTCGCCCAGCTCGCGCACGTCTGGCAGCAGGCTAATGTTCAGCACTTTCTGCTCGCCCACCGTCACCTGTTGCGTGACGTAGCCCACGAAGTGAAACTCCAGCACTTCGCCGGGGCTGGCCGCCAGCTCAAACCGGCCGTCATTGCCGGTCGTGGTGCCGCGGGAAGTGCCGTTTACCAGCACGCCCACGCCGGGCAAGGACTGTTTCTTCTCGTCGTTGACGACGCCACTGACTGGGGTTTGCGCCCGCAGGATATGGGGTAGCATCCCCAGCAGCAGGATGAGAAAAACTGCATTAAGCTGTCGGTAAAGACTTCGCATGGTCGTTGGAGATTGGAGTGAAAAATGGAGAGACCCGTTCGCCGGGCACCAACCCGCGGCTACCGCGGGTTTCGTTGTAAGTGTCGCACGGCTATGTTTTTCAGGGGGGCCAGATTCCCGACGGGCACCGCCTCCTGTTTGGCCTGGTCGTCCCAGTGCCGAAGCCGGATGATTATTTCCGCATCGGGCTGCCGCTCGAAGGCCGCGGCTTCGGTGGCCGTCATCACGCCGCCCTGAAACGCGAGCGTGGCCTGGCTGGCGGCGGAGAGCTGGTGCAGGTACTCGGGGTGTTTGAAAGTCAGGTAGCGCTTGGCCAGCACGTGGCTGCCGACCAGCGTGGCCAGGCGTTCCGAGAAGCCGCGGGCCAGCAGGTAGTCGGCCCCGAGCTGCTCGTGGTTCACCGCGCCAAAACCGGCCATCGACGCCGACTTCCCCCGGGGAGCGCACAAGTGGCCGAGGTCGTGAAAAAAAGCGGCCAGCACCACCTCTTCCTCGTAGCCTTCGGCCTGCGCCAGCGCGGCGGCCTGCCACATGTGCTCAAGCTGCGACACCGGCTCGCCGATGTAGTTATCCTGGCCATATTTTTCATACAGCGCAAACAGCTCTGCTACCGTAGTCCGCGGGTTTTCAATACCGGAGTTCATACTAAAAAGAGGATGGTTATGCTGCGGCTCTGGCATCTCTCCCACCTGGCTCGGCAATGCCTTTTGGGCGGGTCCGGGCTGGGCGGGTGCTGGCTGACCCGTGCTTGCTGGAGCAGCCTGGCCAGTTTTGCGGGTGGTATTGCGGTACTAGGGTGCAAGGGGTAGCGCGGAGGTATGGCCTGGGCGCTGCGGTAGACCGTCGAGAAGGGCTGCTACTGCTCCGGACACTGCCCAGAACAAGCGCAAAGGTCCCGCCTGCGGCCCGGAAGCAGGTCGCCAAAGAGTCACCAAATCGTTAACTAATTGTGGCGTATCGTTTCATATAAGGAAACGATACGAAGGGCTATTCCTGGGCGGGAATCGGGGCTGGCCGCTGCTCTTGGGTGCGATAAAAAACCAGCGCGGCCCCGGCCGTGCCGGCTGCCACCAGGGCCAGGGCCAGGAATGCCCGGCCCCAGCCCTGGTGTTCGGCCAGCGCGCCCGTGAGCCACAAGGCCAGCGTGCCGCCCACGTAGCCCACGGCATCGACCAGGCCCGCCGCGGTAGCCGCCCCCTGCCGCCCGCCCGCATCCAGCGACATGGCCCCGGCCAGAAAGGAGTAAGGCCCCAGCAGCAGCAGGCCCGTCACGGAAATAAGGACCATGGGCACGAAACTCCCGTGGGCTGGTCGGGTCATCAGCAGCAGCACGGGTACTAAGAGCACGCAAGCCCCCAGAATGAGCACGCCGCGCTTGCCCCGCAGCCACCCGTCGGAAAGGTAGCCGGCGCCCAGAATCGAAATCATCCCAAAAAAAGAGTATAAAGCGCTGTGCTGCGACGCCGCGCCTTCGGAAAGGTGGGCCGCCTCGACCAAGTAGGTGGGCACCCAAAAGCTGAATGCTTCCCGCAATGCCGTCATGCCGAACGACATAGCGAGCATGAGCAGAAACGATGGGCTGCGGAAATACGGCCGCAACAGGGCCCCCAGCGAGGGCGGCGTTCCCGTCGTGGGGTCCGGGCCGGTAAAGAGGTTGTCCGGGTTCACCGGCGGGGCCGGCAACCCTACCTCTTCGGGCGTACTTTTTAAGCTGACCCAATTAATGACCGCGACCACGGCCAGCACGGCCGCCGCAACCATAAATACCCCCCGCCAGCCCAGCCCCAGCACGAGCAGCTGGCCCAGCAGCAGCTTGGCCACAATATCCCCAAAGAGGTAGCTTAGGCTAAGCAGCCCCATCACCTTGCCGTAGGCCTGGTAGGAAAACCAGTTGGCCGTGGTTTTTACCAAGCCGGCCCAGCCCATCGATTGCACCAAACGGTTAAGGGCCCACGTTACAAAAAACACGACCACTCCCTGGCCCAGCCCAAACGCCACCGTGGCCACTACCGCACCGGCCATGCCCAGCAGGAAAATTTTCTTGCCCCCCAGGAAATCACCGAGGACGCCGTTGAGCACCTTGCCGGCGGCGTAGCAGAGCACTCCCACCGACGCAATTTGCCCCAGCACCTGCTTGTCCAGGCCCCGGCCGGCGAACTCGCGCAGCAGCAGGGGTGCGGCAATGGCCAGGTTGGAGCGGCACAGATAATAGGCGCTGTAGCCCACGAACAGGTTCATGCCCGTCCAGAATTGCCAGCGTGACAGGGAGGACTGAGGGGTCAGGAGGGGGCGCATGAATGAAACGTTGAGCGCCCCTTCCGGCCGCCCCCTGCTCCGGGTCACGTCCGCAGGCGGCGGGCACCGCACCTTTGCCGAAACGGAGGTGAGCCAAGAGCCTGCCCCGATGAAAGGCCCGCGGTTGGTAAGGCATTGAGATACAAAGTTCCCCGCTCCAAAGGAGTAAGGCGTTGCCCGAATGTTATCCTTGCGTTGGTTAACCGCGTGGTCCGGTACCCGGCGCAACCCCGCCCCCGCTGAGGAGCCGCAGGGCCGCATGTAGCCGATGCCGCTGGCCGGTCCGGCTTGCGCCATCAGTTCGCGCGCCCTTCTTGTTAACTTAATTTAACCGCAACATCCATGCTTTATAAGTCTAATACTTTTACGGTTTGTTAAAATTGTCTTTGAGCCGTGCCCGACGCTATGATGAAATACGCCCTCATTGCTGCGACCGCGCTCGGCCTGCTGGCCGCAGTGCCCGCCGCGGCCCAGGTGCCTCAGAATGACCCCCACGCCGCCCGCATCCTGTTGCCCAACGGCTGGTCGCTAACGCCGGCCGGCACCTCGCTGCCCCTCGGCGACCTGCCGCTGAATATGCAGCTCGCCCCCGGCGGCAAGCTGCTGGCCGTGACCAACAACGGCCAGAGCCAGCAAACGGTGCAGCTCATCGACCCCGTCACGGCCACCCTGCTCGATGAAAAGCCCATTGCCAAGTCCTGGTACGGGCTGGCCTTCAGCCCCGCCGCCGACCGCTTGTACGTGTCGGGGGCCAACGACAACGTCATCCTGGCCTACCCGGTGCTGAACCGCAAACTGGGCGCGGCCGATACCCTGCGGCTGGGCAAGCCCTGGCCCGCGCAAAAAATCAGTCCCGCCGGCTTGGCCGTATCCCGCGAGCGCCTTTACGTCGTGACCAAGGAAGACAACGCCCTTTACGTGCTCGACCTCAAGACCCGGCGCACCCTGAACCGGCTCGACCTGGGCCACGAGGCCTACGGCTGCCTGCTCGCGCCCGACGGCCTCACGCTCTATATCACGCTCTGGGGCGGCAACGAGCTGCTGGCCTACGACACCCGCACCGGCCAAATTGCCCGCCGCCTGGCCACCGAGAGCCACCCGAATGAGGTGATTCAGAGCCGCAACGGCCGCTTCCTG
>Ga0123339_10001142_pt1 | contig 18749 bp, 11 predicted proteins | sample lystaG_FD_89956 | JGI IMG/M metagenome (GOLD analysis project Ga0123339, IMG submission 89956) | Glacier valley bacterial and archeal communities from Borup Fiord, Nunavut, Canada, to study Microbial Dark Matter (Phase II) -... | ecosystem: Environmental > Aquatic > Freshwater > Ice > Glacier ... | reverse complement strand
GAGGGCGGCCTTCTGCTCGCGGCTGGCTGCAGCGTCGATGCGCGCGTAGGAGGGGTCACCGTGGACCCGGGTGAGGTCGGCGTAGTGCTCACTCGGTGTCCTGCCGGTGGCCGCCAGGATCTCGGAGGCGAGCAGCGCCAGGATGATGCCGTCCTTGTCGGTCGTCCAGACCGAACCGTCGAACCGCAGGAACGAGGCGCCCGCCGACTCCTCGCCGCCGAACCCCACGGAACCGTCAAGCAGCCCGGGCACGAACCACTTGAAGCCCACCGGCACCTCGAGCAGCTCTCGACCCACGTCGGTGGCCACGCGGTCGATCATCGACGACGAGACGAGGGTCTTGCCGATGGCCGTGGTCGCGGGCCAGCCCGGACGAGCGCCGCCGTAGAGGTAGTGGATCGCCACGGCGAGGAAGTGGTTGGGGTTCATCAGTCCCGCGTCGGGGGTGACGATGCCGTGACGGTCGGCGTCGGCGTCGTTGCCCGTCGACAGGTCGTAGTCGTGTCGTCGCTCGATGAGGGAGGCCATGGCGTAGGGGGAGGAGCAGTCCATCCGGATCTTGCCGTCCCAGTCGAGGGTCATGAAGGCCCACTGCGGGTCGACGCGCGGGTTGACGACCGTGAGGTCGAGGCCGTGCCGTTCGGCGATCTCGCCCCAGTAGCCCACAGACGCACCACCGAGCGGGTCGGCGCCGATGCGCACACCCGCCTCCTTGATCCTGGCGAGGTCAACCACGTTGGGCAGGTCGTCGATGTAGTGTCCGAGGAAGTCATATCGCCCGACTTCACCGAGGGCCTTGTCAAGAGTCACCCGCCTCACGTCCGCGAGGCCGCCGATGATGATCTCATTGGCGCGCTTGGCGATCCGCGACGTGGCGTCGCTGTCGGCGGGACCACCGTGGGTGGGGTTGTACTTGAACCCCCCGTCGGAGGGAGGGTTGTGCGACGGGGTGACGACGATTCCGTCGGCGAGACCGGGGCCCTGCTTGCCCGTGTTCAGGCGAAGGATCGCGTGCGAGACCGCAGGCGTCGGGGTGTACCCGTCACGGTCGTCGACGAGGACGGTCACCCCGTTGCCCACCAGCACCTCGAGAGCGCTCCTCCACGCCGGCTCCGAGAGACCGTGCGTGTCGCGACCCATGAGCAGCGGGCCGTCGACCCCGGCGGCGGAGCGGTACTCGCAGATGGCCTGGGTCGTGGCGAGGATGTGGTCCTCGTTGAACGCCGTGCGCAGGCTCGACCCTCGGTGGCCCGAGGTGCCGAAGACCACCTGTTCGTCGGGGTTCGTCGCGTCGGGGTGCCGGTCGTAGTAGGCACCCACGAGGGCGTCGACGTCGACGAGGTCGGACGGCCGGGCCGGCTGACCGGCGCGGGGGTCGTTCATGGTGTCTCTCCTTCGATCACCGCGGTGCTCGCCGCCGTCGGCGTCGAGGTGCCCGTCGAGGCAACGGGAGGGTCCTGCTCGTCGACCGGGACCAGCCAGACGGCCGACAGGGCCGGCACGATGACGTCGACGGCATACGGCTGCCCGTCCCACGACTCCTGCTGCGCCTCGTGGACGACGCCAGTGGAGCTGGGTGCCTCGGGTCGGTAGCCCGCCGTATCGAGGACCACCGTCCACCGTCCGCCCCGGGGCAGGCCGATGCGGTAGGCCTCGTGAGTTCCTCCGCTGAAGTTGACGACCGCCGCCAGCACGGGTGCGTCGAGGGACCGGTCGCCGGAGCCGAAACGCAGGTACGAGAAGGTGTTGTGGCTCGAATCGTCGGCGTTGAGCCAGGTGAAGCCGGCCGGGTCGGTGTCGAGCTCCCACAGCTCTTGCCGCCGCCGGTACAGGGCGTTCAGGTCCTTGACCAGGGCATGCACGCGGTGGTGCGCCGGCTGGTCCAGCAGCCACCAGTCGAGGCTGCGCGCGTCAGCCCATTCCGACTCCTGGGCGAACTCGGATCCCATGAAGATCAGCTGCTTGCCGGGATGGGCCCACATGTGCGCCAGGAAGGCTCGGAGGGTCGCGAGCTGCTCGTCCCGGGTGCCTCTGGCCTTGCGCAGGAGCGAGCCCTTGCCGTGGACGACCTCGTCGTGGCTGATCGGCAGGACGAAGTTCTCGGTGAAGGCGTACATCATGGCGAAGGTCATCGAGTTGTGGTGGTACTGCCGGTAGATCGGATCCTGCCCGAGGTATTTCAGGCTGTCGTTCATCCAGCCCATGTTCCACTTGAAACCGAAGCCCAGGCCGCCCGTCGCCGTCTCGCGGGTGACGCCGTCCCAGGACGTCGACTCCTCGGCGATGGTGACAATGCCGGGCACCCGGCGGTAGGCCGTCGCATTGGTCTCCTGCAGGAGCTGCACCGCCTCGAGGTTCTCGCGGCCGCCGTAGGCATTGGGAATCCACGCCCCCGGCTGCCGGGCGTAGTCGAGGTAGAGCATCGAGGCGACGCCGTCGACCCGCAGGCCGTCGACGTGGAACTCCTCGAACCAGTAGAGGGCGTTGGCAACGAGGAAGTTCTTCACCTCGGGCCGACCGATGTCGAAGATGTTGGAGCCCCACTCCGGGTGCCAGCCCTTGCGCGGGTCCGGGTGCTCGTAGAGCGGCTGACCGTCGTAGCGGGCCAGCGCCCACGCATCGGTCGCGAAGTGGCCGGGGACCCAGTCGAGGATGACGCCCACCCCGCGCTGGTGCAGCTGGTCGACGAGGTAGCGGAAGTCGTCGGGGCTGCCGAACCGTGAGGTCGGGGCGTAGTAGCCGGTCACGTGGTAGCCCCACGAGGGCACGTAGGGGTGCTCCATGACGGGCAGCAGCTCGACGTGGGTGAACCCGAGGTCGACCACGTAGTTGACCAGGTGCTCGGCCAGCTCGCGGTAGCTCAGCCCCTGCCGCCACGAGCCGAGGTGGACCTCGTAGGCGCTCATGGGGCCCGTGTGGGGGTTCTCGCGGGCGCGGCGCGTCATCCACGCCTCGTCCTGCCAGGTGTAGTGGCTCTCGGTGACGATGGCCGCCGTCTTGGGGGCGACCTCGGTGCGCCTGGCCATGGGGTCGGTGTGGTTGCGGGTGATGCCGTCGGCGCCGCGGATGGCGTAGAGGTAGTTCATCCCCTCGGTGGCGCCGGGCACGAAGAGCTCCCAGATCCCGCTCTCGCCGAGGCGGCGCAGGGGGTGGGAGATCCCGCTCCAGCCGTTGAAGTCGCCGATGACGTGCAGCGCCGTGGCGCGGGGCGCCCACACGGCGAAGGAGACCCCGGTGACGTCACCCAACGGCCCGCCGTACGTGCGCACATGCGACCCCAGCACCGTCCAGAGCAGCTCGTGGCGTCCCTCGTTGATGAGGTGGCGGTCGACCTCACCCAGGGTGGGGGCGAAGCGATAGGGGTCGTCCTGCTCGTGCTCGTGCCCGTCGTCGTAGGTGACCAGCAGGCGGTAGTCGGAGGTCGCGGTGACGTCGGGGTCGGTGCCCGACCAGACCCCGCCCTTGACGTGCGGCAGGTCGAGCACGGTGCCGTCGGCCAGCCGGGCCCGGACGGAGCGCGCCATGGGCCGGTATGTCGTGACGGTCAGGCCGCCCGGGCCGAGGTGGTGGCCGAGCAGGTCGTGCGGCTGCGAGTGGCGGGCCTCGAGGAACGCGTCGACCGCGCTCTCGTCGGCGACCTGGGCGAATGTGGGGACCGTGGTCATCCGGGGTCCTTCGGGGGGTGGGGTGGGAGAGGCGCAGGAGGGGACACGCGAGGGGAGGGGGGTGAGGCGGTGAACGCGGCCACGATGCGTGCGACCGCGGCGGTCGGGATGCCGAGCCAGCCGGGGCGGTTGCGGGCTTCGTAGACCACCTCGTAGAGCGCCTTGTCGAGCTCGAGACCGGCGAGCAGGTCAAGGCTGGCCGGGTCGGTACGGGGGTCGGTGCCCGTGACCGCGGCGTAGCCGTCGAGGAAGGCCCCGCGGGCCCGCTCGACCCATGCCCGCGCGTCGGCACCGACGTGCGAGAGCTCGGCGGAACCACCCGCGTAGTCGAAGGAACGCAGCATTCCGGCCACGTCACGCAGGGCGAGGTCGGGCAGGACGCGCTCCGAGAGCGGCCGCAGTGGCTCGCCCTCGAAGTCGACCGCGACCCAGCCGCGCTCCGCGACGTGCAGCACCTGCCCGAGGTGGTAGTCACCATGGATCCGTTGCAGCGCAGGCCAGTCCGCCGCGGCGAGCCGTGCCATCGCTGCCTGGATGCCGTCGTCGAGCTCGGCGAGCGACGGCACCTCGGCCAGGGCTGCGGCATACCGCTGGTGCACCGATCGCAGAAGTGGCTCGCGCGTGAGGTCGGTGGTGGGCGTGGTGCCCATGGCGCTCGAGAGGGAAACGTGGATGTGAGCGGTGGCCTCGCCCAGCTCGCGAGCCTCCGCAGCGAAGTCGACTCCGGTCTGCGCAGCCCGCAGGGCCACGCGCCACGCGTCCTCGACGTCGGGGAAGAATCGCTGGGCGAACGCGAGGTGGCCGGCGACGGCGTGCGCCGGGTCGTGGGGCGCGGCCTGCGCCGCGGACGGGTCCGTCCACGTGCCGGTGACGTAGCCGACCGTCTGGGGGACCTGCGTCGAGCCGGCCTCGGTGAGGGCGGACTGCACGACGACGTCGGGGTTGTCACCCGCCTGCAGGGTGCGGAAGAGCTTGATGATGATGGGCTCGGCGGGGGCACCGCTGGCGTCTTCGACCTCGCAGATGATCGAGGTGTTGGACTGCTCTCCCCGCAGGACGGCCGAGCGCACCAGGGTGACCTGGGGCCCGGAGACGTGCACACCGACGACCGTGTCGTCGCTGCGGTCGCTGACGTCCTGGTGCTGCGCCTCGACCCTGCCCTCGACCAGACCGAGCAGGGTGGCCACGAAGACGGGGTCGTGGCAGGCGTCGTAGAACCACCGATGACCCAGCACGCCGTGCTCGGCCTCGCCGATGAGGGCGCTCTCGGCACCGGGCAGTGGTGCGCTGCGGTAGGTGACCGGCACCTGGTAGACGACCGGGGTCGGGCCGGCTTCGTCGACGACGACCTGCACCTCGATGCCGACCTCACCGGCCGGGTCATCGAGGCGGTACCCCCCGAGCTTGCGCAGCCGGGGGGTCCTGCCCTTGTTGGCGCACCAGCGCTGGGCGGGGAGCCAGGCTTCGAGCAGCTCGAGCTTGCCGGGGGTCACGGTGGTGTGGTGGATCGTCGCCATGGGGTGTCAGTACCCCCTCACGCTGATGATGTGCACCGGGTGCGTCTCGGGCCCGAGGCGCACGAAGTTGTCTGCCCCCCAGTCCCACCTCTGGTCCGAGATCAGCTCGTGCGCCACGAAACGCCGGTCCCACTCGAACCCCAGCGCCGGCAGGTCGAGGTGCACGGTCGTCTCCCGCGTGGCGTGCGGGTCGAGGTTGACGACCACCAGCACCGTGTCGTGCGTGCCGTCGTCGAGGGCCCGGGTCTTGGAGTAGACCATGACGAACTCGTCGTCCGCCGTGTGCAGGCTCAGGTTGCGCAGCCAGTGCAGGGCGGGGTGCTCGCGGCGGATCCGGTTGAGCAGCGTGAGGTATCCGGCGAGCGACTGGCCGTCCTTCGGTCCTCCCGGGGCGTAGTCGGCCCAGTGGCGGTCCTTGTACTCGTACTTCTCGTTGTCGACCTGCTCCTCCACGCCCGGGCGGGCGACGCTCTCCATCAGCTCGTAGCCGGCGTAGATGCCGTAGGTGGGGGAGAGGGTCGCGGCGAGCACCGCCCGCAGCTGCCAGGCCGCGGGCCCGCCGTACTGCAGGTAGGGGGTGAGGATGTCGTGCGTCGTCGGCCAGAACGACGGGCGCAGGAAGTGGGCGGTGTCGGTGGCCAGCTCCTGGGCGTACGCCTCGAGCTCCCGGCGCAGGTTGCGCCAGGCGAAGTACGTGTAGGACTGCTGGAAGCCGACCTTGGCCAGCGTGTGCATCATCGGCGGGTTGGTGAAAGCCTCGGAGAGCCAGATGACCTCGGGGTGGTCCTTGGCCACGTCGGCGATCAGCCACTGCCAGAACTGCACCGGCTTGGTGTGCGGGTTGTCCACCCGGAAGAGGGTCACCCCGTGGTCGATCCACACCTGCACGACGCGCCGCACCTCGGCGTAGGCCTCGGCAGGCGCGTTGTCGAAGTTGAGCGGGAAGATGTCTTGGCACTTCTTCGGAGGGTTCTCGGCGTAGGCGATGCTGCCGTCGGCGCGCGTGTTGAACAGCTCGGGCATCTGGGTGACCCACGGGTGGTCCGGGCTGCACTGGAGCGCCAGGTCGAGGGCGACCTCGAGGCCGTGGCGTCTCGCGGCCCGCACGAAGATGTCGAAGTCGGCGAACGTCCCGAGGTCGGGGTGGATGGCGTCGTGTCCACCGTCCGGAGAGCCGATCGCGTAGGGGCTGCCCGGGTCGCCCTCCTGCGCCGTGAGGCTGTTGTTGCGACCCTTGCGGGCAGTGGTGCCGATCGGGTGGACCGGCGTCAGGTAGACGACGTCGAAGCCCATCTCGGCGATGCCGCGCAGCCGCTCGGCCGCGGTGCGCAGGGTGCCCGAGTGCCAGCGTCCCGACTCTTCGTCGTACCAGGCGCCCTCGGACCGCGGGAAGATCTCGTACCACGCGCCATACAGGGCGAGCTGTCGCTCGACCCGTAGCGGGTACGCCGGGCTGGGGCTCACCAGCTCACGGAAGGGGTGTGCAGCGAAGAACGCGAGGACAGGCGCCGACGTGGCGTCGTGCAGTCGCTCGAGGCCCGGCCGGGACGGGTCACGCAGTGTGGTGACCGCGTCGTGGACCACGTCCCCCTCGACGTCGGCAGGTATCGAGGTGAGAGCTCGCTCGAGCACGAGGACGCCCTCGGCCAGCATCAGCTCGGTGTCGATGTCGGCCTCGACCTTGATGGTCGCGTCGTGCACCCAGGTGGCAACTGGGTCGGACCACCCCTCGACCCGGTAGGTCCAGGCGCCGGGACGCCCGGGTCGGACGGTGGCGCTCCACCACTTCAGGCCCGGGTTGTTCACCGACATCGGGTAGTGGTGGTCGACGCCGTCGGGGTCGGTGAGCACGGCGGTCGCGTTCACCGCGTCGTGCCCCTCGCGGAAGACCTGGGCGGCGACGACGAAGTCCTCGCCCTCCACCGCCTTCGTGGGCCGGGTGCCGCCGTCGACGAGTGGACGCACGTCCTGTACGGGGATCCGTCCGATGGGCTCCGCACCGTCCGGAGATGCGTGGGGTGGGGGAGCGGGCGCGTCGGGGTTCGCGGAGGTCGTGGTCACAGATGCGGCGGCAGTGGGCGCAGTCACGTGAGCGACGCTACCCGTAGTCGCCGTCCCAGAACATCGCGCGGTGCGACGAGTGCCCTCGAGGGTCCAGATCTCGGCCGAGGTCGAGGCGCTCGCAGGGCGCCGCGCTAGATTCTCTGGTGGACTCATCGGGCGCAGCGTGGCGTCACCTTTCCGAGACGGGCGAGACGGTCGAGACACCGTCTCGATGTCCCGTCCCCAGCAACCAGGAGATTCTCGTGACCGACACGCCCGTGGTGGACACCGCGTCGCCCGCCGATCAGCCCCGTGGTGACAGCTTCGACGTCATCACCCCACGCCACAACGTCGAGGGCTTCGTGGGGGAGTTCCTGCGCGAGCTCAACTACGGTCAGGGCGTCGCCCTCAACCGCAGCTCGGTCAACGATCAGTACCTCGCGCTGGCCCGGACCGTGCGTCACCACCTGCAGTCGCGCTGGATGATGACCTTGGCCAAGCAGTGGGACCGTCAGGCCAAGACCGTCTGCTACCTCTCCGCGGAGTACCTCCTCGGTCGACAGCTCGACAACGCCATCCTCGCCTCCGACATGGACGACATCGTCGCGGAGGGGCTCGGACAGCTGGGCATCTCACTGGCCCAGCTGCGTGCCCAGGAGATCGAGCCGGGCCTCGGTAACGGTGGCCTCGGTCGCCTCGCCGCCTGCTTCGTCGACTCGCTGGCGACTATGTCCGTGCCGTGCATCGGCTACGGCATCCGCTACGAGTACGGCATCTTCCGGCAGTCGTTCGAGGACGGCTGGCAGCGTGAGGACAGCGACCCCTGGCTCGAGCTCGGCAACCCGTGGGAGTTCCCCCACCCCGAGCACGCCGTCCGCGTCTGCTTCGGCGGCCGGACCGAGCAGTACGACGACGAGGGGGGCTCCACCCGCACGCGCTGGCTGCCCGACTGGGACGTGCAGGGCGTTCCCTACAACTACATGGTGCCGGGCTACCGCAACGGCCGGGTCAACACCCTGCGCCTGTGGAGCGCCAGGGCCACCCGCGGGTTCAACCTCGATGTCTTCAACGCCGGTGACTACGTCGAGGCCGTGCGTGGCCAGACCTTCGCCGAGAAGATCTCCATGGTGCTCTACCCCGAGGACTCCACCCCTCAGGGCAAGGAGCTGCGACTGCAGCAGCAGTACTTCTTCGTGGCCTGCTCGGTCAACAACTTCATCAACCAGGTGCTCCCGCCCGATTTCGACCTGCGCCAGCTGCCCGAGCGGGCCATGTTCCAGCTCAACGACACCCACCCGGTCATCGCGGTGCCCGAGCTCATGCGCATCCTCGTCGACGAGAAGGGTTTCGAGTGGGAGCAGGCCTGGGAGATCACCCAGAAGTGCTTCGCCTACACCTGCCACACCCTGCTGCCGGAGGCCCTCGAGGAATGGAGCCTGGACCTCATGGGGCGGTTGCTGCCGCGTCACCTCGAGATCATCCGGCTGATCAACGACGGCTTCCTCGCGGAGGTGGAGGCGCGGTTCCCCGGTGACGGCCTGCGCCGCAGCCGCATGTCCATCGTGGGTGAGAGCACCGTGCGGATGGCCTACCTCGCGACGGTGGCCGGTGCCAAGGTCAACGGGGTCGCCGAGCTGCACTCGCAGCTGCTGCGCGACAAGGTGCTCCCCGACTTCTCCGAGCACTTCCCCGACAAGTTCATCAACGTCACCAACGGCGTCACCCCCCGCCGCTTCGTCCGGCTCGCCAATCGCAGCCTGTCCAGCCTGATCACCGACGCCATCGGGCCGGGGTGGATCACCGACCTCGACAAGCTGAAGGGCCTCGAGCCCTTTGCCGACGACGCGGCCTTCCGTGAGCGTTTTCGCCAGGTCAAGTCCCGCAACAAGGCGACCCTGGCCAAGACCCTCAAGGCGCGTGACGGCATCGTCATGCCGACCGACGCCATGGTCGACGTCATGGTCAAGCGGCTGCACGAGTACAAGCGGCAGACCCTCAAGGTGCTGCACATCGTCACGCTCTACGAGGAGATCGTCACCGGCAAGGTGTCGGCCGCGGACGTCACGCCGAGGGTGTTCGTCTTCGGGGCCAAGGCCGCCCCGGGCTACCAGATGGCCAAGCAGATCATCGGGCTGATCAACGCGGTCGGCCGCACGGTCAACGACGACCCGCGGGTCGAGGGGCGCCTCACCGTCGTCTTCCCGCCCAACTACAACGTGACGCTCGCCGAGCGCCTGATGCCAGCGGCCGACCTGTCCGAGCAGATCTCGCTGGCCGGCAAGGAGGCGTCAGGCACCGGCAACATGAAGCTGGCCCTCAACGGCGCCCTGACGATCGGCACCGACGACGGCGCCAACATCGAGATCCGCCGGCTCGTGGGGGACGACAACTTCTTCCTCTTCGGCATGCTCGAGCCGCAGGTCGAGGAGCTCATCACCTCGGGCTACCGACCGGGCTCGTTCTACGAGAACGACCCCCGGCTCAAGGCGGCCGTCGACCTCATCGCCTCCGGGGCCTTCTCCCGTGGAGACAGGTCCGTCTTCGAGTCGCTGGTCTCGGACCTGCTGCACCACGACCGCTTCCTCGCCCTGGCTGACTACGGGTCGTACATCGAGGCGCAGGCCCGGGTCGACGCCGCCTACGCCGACCCCGACGACTGGTCACGGATGGCCATCCTCAACGTCGCCCGCAGCGGCTTCTTCTCCTCGGACCGCGCGATGCGCGACTACATCGCTCGCATCTGGCACACCCAGCCGGTCCTCGACTGACCGGGGTGCGGGCACAACCGCCGGACGACCACTGCCCCACCACGATGCCCATCCGTTCTCTCGTGCGGCTTTCGAGCGTAGGCAGTGGTCGTCCGCCCGCGGGTGCCCGACGGTGGCCGCGATCGCGGCGGGCGAGGGGCTGGTGGGGCGTCAGTCCACCTCGCGCAGGCGCCCGGTCGTCACGTCGTAGACGAAGCCGCGGATCGACTCCTTGTGAGGCACGAACGGGCTGGCGTGGATGCGTGCGACCGACTGGCGCACGTCGGTGTCGAGGTCGGTGAACGACTCCGGCGACCACTCAGGCTTCACCCCGGTCTCCGCGGCGATGCCAGCGGTGAAGTCCGCGTCGGTGAAGGTGAGCATCCCGCAGTCGGTGTGGTGGATGAGGACGATCTCGGTGGTGCCGAGCAGGCGCTGCGAGATCGCCAGCGACCTGATCTCGTCGGCGGTGACCACGCCACCTGCGTTGCGGATGACGTGCGCGTCCCCCTCGCTCAGGCCGAGGGCGGCGTAGGGGTCGAGCCGGGCGTCCATGCAGGCGACGATGGCGACGTGCCTGGCGGGTGGCAGGGGCAGGTCGCCCTTGTCGAAGGACGCGGCGTAGGTCTCGTTGTTGCTCAGCAGCTCGTCGGTGACGCTCGTGACGCTCATGGGTTCTCCTGGGTTCAAGGGAGTCGGACCCTATTCATAACACGGTGTTGGGATGAGCATAAGTGGACGTCAGGTAGGGTCGGTCGCCGCGTAGACCCGCATCGACGCCGCCGTCATCGTGGTGGGCTCGCCCGGGTCGAACGGCACGGGTTCCTGCGGACGCTCCCAGGCCGAGTCCCACAGCAACGTGTAGGCCGTGAGCCCCGGCGGACGGGGGATCGTCACCGCCGCGTCATGGGCCCCGCCGTGCAGCACCACCAGCAGCGACAGCTCGCCCAGCCAGGCCCCGTCCAGGTACATGGACAGGGTACGGGTGGCCGGGTCGCCCCAGGTGTCGCCGCTGATGGGGCGGCCGTCGGCGGCGTACCAGGCGAGGTCCTCGGACCCGTCGTCGGCGACCGGTAGCCCGGAGAAGAAGGTGCGCTGGCGCAGCACGCGGTGCTCGCGGCGCAGCCGGGTGAGGAAGCGGGTGGTCTCGAGCAGGTCGTCCTGCCACGGCGCCAGCTGCCAGTCGAACCACGAGATCTCGTTGTCCTGGCAGTAGGCGTTGTTGTTGCCGTGCTGGGTGCGGCCGATCTCGTCGCCGGCGTTGATCATGGGCACCCCGGTGGAGACGAGCAGGGTGGCGAGCAGATTGCGCTGGGCCCGTCGGCGGGCAATCAGGATGGCCTCGTCGGTCGTCGGGCCCTCGACCCCGTGGTTCCACGACAGGTTGTGCCCGGAACCGTCACGGTTGCCCTCGCCGTTGGGGCCGTTGTGCTTGACGTCGTAGGCGGTGAGGTCGGCACCGGTGAAGCCGTCATGGGCCGTCACGAAGTTGATCGAGGCGATGGGGCCGCGATCGCGGCGTCCGAATAGGTCTTGCGACCCGGCGAGCCGCGTCGCGAGGTCCTGCACACCGTGGCCCGAGCCGAGGTCGGAGCCGAGGTCGGCGAGCCAGAAGGAGCGTACGGAGTCGCGGTAGCGGTCGTTCCACTCGCTGAAGGGCGGGGGGAACTGGCCGGTGCGCCACCCGTGGATCCCGACGTCCCACGGCTCGGCGATGTTCTTGACCCGCGAGAGCACCGGGTCGGTGCGCAGCGCCACGAGGAACGGGTGGTTGAGGTCGAAGTCGTCGTTCTGCCCGCGGGCGAGGGCCACCGCGAGGTCGAAGCGGAAGCCGTCGACGTGGCACTCCTGCACCCAGTACCGCAACGAGTCGAGCACCATCCGCGCGACGACGGGGTGCCGCAGGTCGAGCGTGTTGCCGCACCCGGTCACATCGATGTCCTCACCCCGGTCGTCGAGCCGGTAGTAGGAGCGAGAGTCGAGCCCGCGCCAGCTCAGGGTCGCACCATCGGCTCCCTGCTCGCAGGTGTGGTTGTAGACCACGTCGAGGATCACCTCGATGCCCGCGGCGTGCAACCGCTTGACCATGCCCTTGAACTCGGTCAGCACCGCCAGCGGGTCGCTCGTCGCGGCATACCCGGCGTGCGGGGCGAAGAAGCCGAGAGAGTTGTAGCCCCAGTGGTTGCGCAGCCCGCGCTGCGCCAGCGCCGGCTCGCTCGTGAAGGCGTGCACGGGCAGCAGCTCGACGGCCGTGACCCCGAGCGCCCGCAGGTGCGCGATGGTCACCTCGTGGGCCAGCCCGGCATAGGAGCCTCGCAGCTCGTCAGGCACGCCCGGTAGCAGGCGGGTGAGGTTGCGCACGTGCGTCTCGTAGATCACCGAGTCGGTGAGCGGGTGCTGCAGGGGGCGGTCGTCCCCCCAGTCGAAGCGGTCGTCGACGACGACACCCCGGGGTACGTAGGCCGCGGAGTCGCGGTCGTCGCGCAGCCGCGGGTCACCGACCAGCGTGCGTCCGACCCGGTGGCCGAACACCTCGGGTCGCCAGGTGACCGACCCCTCGACCGCCCTGGCGTAGGGGTCGAGCAGCAGCTTGGCCGGGTTGTGCCGCATGCCGCGCTCCGGGTCCCACGGGCCGTCCACCCGCACGCCGTAGCGCTGACCAGCGCCGACGCCCGGGAGATGACCGAACCAGTGGCCGTGCGCCCGCTCGGTCAGCGCCACCCGCCGTTCGGTGGAGCCGTCGGTGTCACCCGGGTCGAAGAGACAGACTTCGACAGCCTCGGCGCGGTCGGCGTAGACGCAGAAGTCGGCCCCGCCTCCCGGCCCGCCCTCCGGCCCGCCCCCGGCCGCGCCCCGCAGGGTCATGCCGGCCGGGGGTGGCAGGTCGCGCAGGGGTCGGGGTGACGTCGGGGGGCGCATGGCCCATGAGCCTACGGCCCGTAAGGTTGGGCCCATGAGCGATCCCACCAGCCTGCCGAACTTCCCGCCGCCGGCGGACGAGCACCCGCTGCGGGGACGCGTCCTCGACGCCCTCTCGGACCTCGGCCTCCAGCCCAACATCGACGCCGACGGCGACGTGTCGTTCACCATCGGCGAACCCGCCCAGCAGCTGTTCATCCGCTGCCAGGACGGCGACTTCCCGATCATGCGGGTGTTCGGCCAGTGGATGATCGGCGACCAGGTGCCGGACGACCACGAGCTGCGCCTGCAGCGGTGCAACGACTTCGGGCTGCAGCTCAACCTGGTCAAGGTGGGGCTGGTCACGACAGAGAACGGCGAGAACCTCGTCGTCTCCGGCGACCACGTGGTGCCGGTCGGCACCGATGTCTCCCCCCTCTTCCAGATCACCGTCAACATCATCATGGAGGTCGTGCAGATGTGGCACACCTCCTTCCTCTCCCCCGAGGAGCAGCAGCGGATCGCCGAGGCGGGCGCCCAGCCGCCGCAGTCGAACCCGGAACCGCCCGACAACGGCTACCAACCGCGTCACCGCCCCTCGGACGAGGTCTGAGATGGCTACGACGAGTGGTGAGCTCGTGCGTCTCGAGGTCGAGGACGGCGTCGCGACCATCCGGCTCGACCGGCCCAAGATGAACGCCCTGTCGGTGCAGATGCAGGAGGAGATCCGCGCGGCCGCCACGGAGGCGGCCGAGCGCCACGACGTCGCGGCGGTCGTCGTCTACGGCGGCGAGAGGGTCTTCGCGGCGGGTGCGGACGTCAAGGAGATGCAGCCGATGTCGTACACCGACATGGTCGACCGCTCCGCCGCCCTCCAGTCGTCCCTGACCGCGGTCGCGCGCATCCCCAAGCCCACCGTGGCGGCGATCACCGGCTACGCCCTCGGGGGCGGCTGCGAGCTCGCACTCGCCTGTGACTTCCGGGTCGCGGGGGAGGGCACCCGACTGGGCCAGCCAGAGGTCCTCCTCGGCATCATCCCGGGTGCCGGTGGCACTCAACGGCTCTCACGACTGGTGGGTCTGGCCAAGGCCAAGGACCTCATCTTCTCGGGTCGGTTCGTCGAGACCGACGAGGCGCTCGCCATCGGTCTGGTCGACAAGGTCGTGCCGGCGGACGAGGTCTACTCCACGTCGGTGGCGTGGATGAAGACGTTCGTCGGCGGCCCGGCCTACGCCCTGCGGGCCGCGAAGGAGGCCATCGACCGGGGCGTCGAGGTCGATCTCGACACGGGGCTCGAGATCGAGCGGATGCTCTTCGCCGGCCTCTTCGCCACACAGGACCGCACGGCAGGGATGGTCTCCTTCGTCGAGCAGGGCCCGGGCAAGGCGACGTTCGAGGGTCGCTAGTCCGTATGAAGGTGCCCGGTCCTCACGAGAAGCCCTCGCTCAGGAGGTGGCCCCCTGCGTGACTGCGGCCGCGCAGGACCGCATGTGGGCCAGCACGTCACGCTGCGGGTCGGTGAGGGGGCGACCGCCGGCAGCCGCGATGCCGTCCACGTGGGCGATGAGCGGGATGTCGTGGTCCTGGCCCTCGGAGATCCGCGCCATCGACCACCGTCCGAACACCCGCTCCGGCACGACCTGCGCCGTGAGCAGCTCGACCCGATCGTGGCGGGGGTCGTGCTCGATCCGGGCGAAGAGCGACCTGACGACGTGTTCCTCGCCCTCGAGCGTCTGCACGAACCAGTCGCCGGACAGCAGCAGGGCACCGGTCAGCCCCAGTGCGTTGTTGTTCGACCGGGCCTGCGTGAACAACGCTCCGAGCGCGATCTTGCGCTCAGCCGGGCGGATCAGGTCGTGACTGCGGTAGGTCAGTCTGTAGGTCGGGTCATCCTGGTGCGGGGTGGAGTCCTTCGTCATCGCCAACCAACTCTCGATCGACCAGCCTGCCGCGGGGTACGGCACCCTGGGTACGCATCGCAACCGGAGCGACCCGGTCAGTCTGCGTCACCGGTTCGGGCACCGGAGTCTCATTCTGGGACCCGGCACCGCACCCTGGCAGCTCAGCCCGAGGTGGGGTGCGCCGGCGGGAGGACGCTGAAGGTGTCGTCCGACATCGCGGCGTGGAGCGGTCGGCCGTTCCCTTCGAGGTCGGCCGGGACGTTGATGGCGACGAACGCGCCACCTTCACGCGCCTCCTCCACGACGAGGCGACCGCCACGGGCGACGGCCACACTGCGCACGATGCCCAGACCCAGACCGGTCTGGGTGCGGCTGTCCCCCTCGAGGGGCGGGCTGAACCCCTCCACGCCACCCTCGGCGTTCAGCCAGGCGCGGCGCGACGCACAGATGCCGGCCCCGGAGTCTGCCACCCCCAGCGCCAGGGTTGCGTGATGGTGGGAGGCGTGGACCCTGATGGTGTCACCGGTCTCGGTGTAGCGCACGGCGTTCTCGACGAGGGTGTCGAGCACGACCCGCATCCGCTCGGGGCTCCCCATGACCTGGCCGGCGCCGACCGTGTCGATGACCCACTGCCGCTGCGTCATCCCGGCCCAGCGGCGGACGGTCTCGGCCACGACCTCGCCGAGGTTGACCGGCTCGACGTTCGGCTGGTGCTGCAGCCGGATGACGCGCAGCAGACGCTCGGTGGTGCGGGTGACCCGCTCGAGCTCCTCGCGGACGATGTCGAGGTCGTCGGCCCGGCCCGAGTCGGGCTCGCTGCGGCGCAGCAGCTCGAGGTAGCCGGAGGCGATGGTCAGTGGTGACCGCATCTCGTGCGAGGTGAGCCGGGTGAGCAGGACCTGGTCGGCGGCCTGCTGCTTGTCGCGGTCGGCGACGGCGGTCACCACCCGGAGGGCGTCCTGGCGACGGCGCACGTTGAGCACGAGCAGGGCCATGATGATCGACATGAGGGGGATCTCGGCGGTCTCCTGCCACGCGAGCACCCCCTGGGCGACGCGAGCCACGAGGATCCCACCAGTCACTGCAGTGAAGACGGCCAGGGCCAGCCACGCCTGACGTACCGACCACACCCGGGCCCCGAAGGCCAGGGCGAAGCCCGCCCAGGCGATGTGGTACGGAATCGTCTCGTTCCCGGGTAGTCGCCACATCATCATGGTGCAGACCGCCGCGAGCGCGAGCCAGGCCAGGTAGGTGGCTCGCGAGAGCGAGAGCGCGACGGAGGCCCGGGTCGACGCTGCGGAAAGGCTCGTCATGGCGGCCAGCCTAGAGACCGATGAAGCAGTAGCCAACACCCCGGACTGTTTCCATGGGCAGACCCGCGACCTTCAGACGCAGGCGCCGGATGCTCACGTCGACGAGGTTGGAGCCGGGGTCGAAGTCGAGCCCCCACACGGAGTGCAGCAGCTCCTCCCGGGTGCACACGTCGCCGCGTCTGCGCATCAGGTGGGCCAGCAGGGCTGCCTCGCGCTCGGCCAGGGAGCGGGGGCCGTCGGGTCCCACGACGACCCGGCGCGAGAGGTCGAGGCGCAGGCCCCCGCCCTCGAGGTAGCGGTTCCGGTCGGGGAGCTGCTGCTCGAGGTGACGCCGTACTCGTGCGTGCAGCTCGGTGAGGTTGAACGGCTTGGCCACGACGTCGATGGCACCGCGGTCGAGCGCCTGCACGCGCAGAGCCACGTCGGTCACGCCCGAGACGACGATGACCGACAGGTTGGGGTGGTCGCGGCGCAGCCGGTCGAGCAGGGTCAGCCCGTTCTCCGTGCCCAGCACCAGGTCGAGTAGCACCAGGTCGACCGGCTCCGTGCGCAGCCGCATCTCGGCCTGCGCCGAGTCGGCGGCGAGGACCACGGTGTAGCCGTGCTGCTCGAGAGCCCTCGAGAGCAGGACACGCATGCGTTCTTCGTCGTCGATGACAAGAATCGAGCTCACCCGAGTAACCCCTGTCGCTAGCCACCGTCAGTTCCCCACCCCGGCGCCTCGAGTATGACCCGAGTGAGATCGGCCCAGAAGGGATTTGACGCTTTGTCGTATTCATGGTTTTTCGGCGGAGGCAAGATGACCGGAGCATGACGGCAACGTGACGCAGGCATGAGAGATCCCTGGGAGCTGGGTCGGATCCCCCTCTGCCGGTGCACTCTTCGGCTGCAGACATCCACGTCTGCCACCGCTCGTGGAATTGGGGTCCGTCATGGCTCGTGTCATCCGCTCTCGCCGGGTGGTCATCTCGCTGCTCACCGGTGCGCTCGCCGTGCTGGGTGGAGGGGGGATGACCCTTGCTGCCGCGGCGCCTGCTCGGTCCGTTGCACCACGGGCCGCTGCCGCGCCCGCAGCCCCGCTGGCGGGCGGATCGATCAGTCTCACCGTCCAGTCGCTCAAGGACATGGCTGCTCTGGCCGGAAGCCCCAGGCCCGCCGTCAAGGCGGGAGCGCCCATCAGCGAGAACTACCAGTGGATGGTCAACCTCGATGAAACCGGCGACCCGGGCACAGCGGCCAACCGGGGCATCGAGAACTGCCTGCCGTCGACGGCTCCGGGCGGCGCTGTCGCCGGCACCGACCTCGTCACCACCTGCAAGTGGCCGAGCATCCGTGCGACCAACGGTTGGGCGCCCATCGTGGCCCAGGGCACCCAGGCCGATCTCGATGGCACCAAGAGCCTGGCCCTCGACGGCGGGAAGTACCTCATCTCGGTGACCGCCGACGGCTACAGGATCGCGGGGGCCCACTTCACCGTCAACGGGGGTGCTGTTCAGCCGGTCACGGTCAAGATGCTCCCGACGCCGGTTCCCCTCGCAACGATCAAGATCCAGGTCTTCAACGACCTGGCGCCGGTGGACGCGACCTACGAGGCCGACGCCGAGCCGGGCCTACCGGGCTTCGTCGGGTCGCTGAGCGACGTCACGGGCCGCGTGAGTACCGACTACTTCGGCAACCCGCTGTGCACGCCCTACCTGCACAACCAAGACGGCACGATGACGTACGACACCAGCCCGACACCCCGCCCGGTCATCGACACCAAGCTCCAGACCGGTCGCTGCTACAGCGACGCGCACGGCGTCATCACCATCCCCAACCTCGGGGAGGACCGGTACGCCGCGCTCGTCTCACCGCCCGTGGGTCAGCAGAACCTCTGGGCCGAGACCACGACCCTCGAGGGTGGCCACGACACCGACATCTGGGTGCAGGCCGGTGACTCCGGCCTCGACAACGAGGTGATGAAGGGCGCCGAGCCGGTCCCCGCGACCCGGTTCGGCTTCGTCAAGGTCGGCGACTCGCTGCCGACCACGGGCGTGAGCGGCCACATCAAGGGTCACGTCTCCGCACAGCTGCCCTACATCGCGGGCTCCGGTGGTCAGCCCGGCCCGGCCGAGGGCATCGCGAGCGGCGCCAAGCTCGGCGCGCCGATCGCCAACCCGTGGGTCGCCCTGTCCGACCTCAACAACGGCGACCAGCAGGTCTATGTCGGTCGCGGAGGGGCGGACGGCACCTTCGACATCGCCAACGTGCCCGACGGCAGCTACCAGCTGACGGCCTGGGACTTCGACCAGGACTACATCCTCAACAGCGTCAACGTCACGGTCGACAACGGGCAGACGGTCGACATCGGGCTCGTACCGCTGACGGCCTGGTTCACCCACGTCCACGGCACGGTCTTCACCGACACCAACGGCAACGGCAAGCAGGACCCGGGCGAACCCGGGATCCCCAACTTCAAGCTGACGGTCCGCGAGCGCGACAACTCCGTCATGGACCAGGGCGTCAACACCGTCTCCACCGACGACCAGGGCAACTACGACATCCGGGAGACCTACCCGCTCGGCAAGTTCCTCGTCCTCGAGGCGTTCGACACGCGGTACCAGACGACGGGGATCACCTATCGGGGTGAGAACGACCCCGCCCCCACCACCATCCTCGGTGGGCT
>Ga0123339_10001141_pt1 | contig 18758 bp, 15 predicted proteins | sample lystaG_FD_89956 | JGI IMG/M metagenome (GOLD analysis project Ga0123339, IMG submission 89956) | Glacier valley bacterial and archeal communities from Borup Fiord, Nunavut, Canada, to study Microbial Dark Matter (Phase II) -... | ecosystem: Environmental > Aquatic > Freshwater > Ice > Glacier ... | reverse complement strand
TGACGATGATCTATCGCAGAGCGAAACCGACGTTGAGCCTGTAGAGCGAGACCTGGTGGTCATCACCGGCATGTCCGGTGCCGGTCGTTCCGAGGCGATCCACACGTTCGAGGACCTCGGTTACTTCTGCATCGACAACCTGCCGCCAGCATTTCTGCCGCAGCTTATGCGCATGGCTCTGCTGCCGGGAAGCCGCATTCACCGTGTCGCTGTGGTCTGTGATGTCCGAAGCCGGACGTTCTTCGCCGAGCTTTCGGCGGCGCTCGACACGCTGACGGCCTCCGGCACGACGTTTCGAGTGCTCTTCTTGGAAGCCGCCGATCGCGCACTCGTGAAGCGCTTCAAAGAGACTCGCAGGCGTCATCCTCTTGCTGAGGGCGGATCCGTAGCGCAGGGTATCGCAGAAGAGCGTAGGGTTCTGCGCACCATACGTGAGCGTGCCGATAAGATCATCGACACCACCGGGCTTCTGCCGCAGGAGCTGCGCGCGCTCATCAGGCAGTCGTTCGTTCCCGGTGGCGAGAGCGGATCGCTGACCATCACCACATCGTCATTCGGGTTCAAATATGGCGTTCCCATCGACGCCGACCTGGTGATGGACGTTCGCTTCCTGCCAAACCCCTTCTACATCCCCAGGCTCAGCCATCGGACGGGGCTTGAGCGTTCGGTGCGCAGTTTCGTCCTCGATCGGCCCGAGACCAAGGAGTTCGTCACCCGGTGGTTCGCGTTGCTGGAGGTGCTGCTGCCCGGTTATATGGCCGAGGGTAAGAGCAACCTTCATATCGCCATGGGCTGCACGGGCGGCATGCATCGCAGCGTCGTCCTTGCCGAGCTTACCGCCGAGCATATGCGCTCCCTCGGCTATCCCGTGAACGTTTCCCATCGCGACATAGATAAAGACAAGGGCAATCGATGAGCGCCGCTTTCGGTCGAGTGGTCGCCATTGGCGGTGGCACCGGCCTTCCGCTCGTCTTGCATTGCTTCGTGCGTGCCGGATGGGACGTCACCGCAGTGGTCACGGTCGCCGATGACGGTGGCTCCTCGGGCACGTTGCGTCGCGATCTCGGCATCTTGCCGCCGGGCGATATCCGCAACTGCCTGGTGGCTATGGCCGAGCCCGACTCGGAGTTGGCCCGGGTGTTCCAGTATCGCTTCAGCAAAGGAGAGGGGCTGGCCGGTCACGCCCTCGGCAATCTGATCATCGCGGCGTTGACCGATCTTGAAGGAGACTTCGCCGATGCGGTAGCTGCGGCGGGCAGGCTTCTCGGTGCGAGAGGACGGGTCCTGCCCTCCACGCTAGACGATATCGTGCTTGTCGCGCTCGACGCCAGCGGGTCGCTGGTTACCGGACAGGCCAACGTCGCATTGGCGTCGGGTCCGGTTCGTCGCGTCCGCGTGCGCCCCGAGAGCCCAGTCGCGTATCCGCCTGCACTGGCTGCCATCCATGAGGCCGACCTTGTGGTCATCGGACCCGGTAGCCTTTTCACGAGCGTGATCCCCAATATGCTGGTAACAGGCATGGCCGAGGCGCTGCGTGAGACCCACGCTAAGGTCGTCTATGTGTGCAATGTGGCCAACCAGCGGGGCGAGACCACCGGAATGGACGCGGCCGCCCATGTCGAGGCGCTGATCGCGCACGGCCTGGAAGGTTGCCTGGACGTCGTTGTCGTCCACGACCCGGATAGCTCTTCGTCGTCTGTCGGTACGCCCGCTGTCGATTGTGGACCGGATGTCCGCGCTCGCATCGAGAGCCTCGGCATCACCGTGCTCTCGGCCGATCTCGTGAGCGAAAGCTCTCCCATGCATCACGACGCGGACAAGTTGTGCAAGGTTCTTATCGGGGATGTCTGATGTCTTTTACCGCTGAAGTCAAAGACGAGCTTTCACGTGTCGAGAGCACGCGTGATTGCTGCACGCGTGCCGAGCTCTCGGCGCTGGTACGGGTTGAAGGCACGCTGCATTTCGCCGGCGGAAAGCGGTTCCGGCTCGAGGTCGCCACTGAGACCGCTCCGGTAGCGCGCAAAGCCATCAAGCTCCTGCACTCGCTCTACGGCCTGACCACTGAGCTTACGGTTCGCCGATCGGTGCTGCACCGATCGAACAACTATTTGATCACGGTGCCCTCACAAGACAAGCTTTCTCCCGCGCTTATCGAGCTCGGTATCGTGGATAAGGAGCTCGTCCCGAGCTATTGCATCCCTCGTGCGCTTGTCAGTAAGAACTGCTGTGCAGTCGCATATCTCCGGGGCACGTTCCTCGGAGGAGGATTCGTCGCCGACCCACACGGAGATTTTCATTTCGAGCTCACTGCCCAGAGCGAGGAGATGGCGCGCGATCTGGTGACGCTGATGGAGCGTTTTGACATGCCCGCGCGAGTCACGCAACGTCGCGGTACGTATGCGGTCTATCTCAAGGGCGCCGAGGCGATCATCACCTTTCTTGCGCGCGTGGGTGCGCACCGCGCGCTGCTGCGCACCGAGGACGTGCGTATCTTCAAAAGCATGCGTAACGAGGTCAACCGTCTCGTCAATGCCGAGACTGCCAATCTCGTGAAGATCGCCTGGGCGGCGTCGGCCCAAATCGATGCGATCAAGCGGATCGAGGCGCTACGCGGGTTGGAAGACCTGCCGCCCGCATTGCGCGAGTTGGCCGAGCTGCGCATCGAGCATCCCGAGGTCAGCCTGCGCGAACTCGGTGAACTAGCCGAGCCGCCGTTGTCCAAGTCCGCCGTCTATCACCGTATCCGTCGACTGGAGGAGATGGCTGAGGATTCCTGAGCGGTGCGGAGGCGTGCCATCGGGCTCTGATTTGGTTACTATCGTTACAAGACCCGTTTCGGGTCCATCGATTCGTGATGGAACCCTTGTTAGGAGGGATTCGTTCGTGGCGAAGAAAGTAGCGATCAACGGTTTTGGCAGGATCGGACGTTTGGTGTTTCGGGCGTGCGAGGTCGATCCGGAGATCGAGGTCGTAGCCGTTAACGACCTCGGAGATGCGCCTACGCTGGCACATCTGCTGAAGTATGACTCCGTACATGGTCGCTTCGGTGACAGCGTGGAGGCGGTCGACGGTGGATTCGTCATCGATGGCCGCTTTGTGAAGGTTTGTTCTGAGCGCGACCCCGCCCAGCTTCCCTGGGGTGAACTGGGCATCGATGTCGTGGTGGAGTCGACCGGTTTCTTCACCGACGGTACCAAGGCCAAGGCGCATCTGGACGCCGGCGCACGCAAGGTGATCATCTCGGCACCAGCTAAAAACGAGGACATCACCATCGTGATGGGCGTCAACGAGCAGATGTACGACCCCGAGCGTCACAACATCATCAGCAACGCTTCATGTACGACCAACTGCCTCGGTCCTATCACCAAGGTGCTTATGGACTCGTTCGGCGTGAAGCGCGGCTACATGACCACGGTGCACTCCTACACCAACGATCAGAAGATCCTCGATCTGCCGCACAAGGACCTGCGCCGTGCGCGGGCCGCGGCGGTATCGATCATCCCCACCTCCACAGGTGCTGCCAAAGCGATCGGCCTCGTGCTTCCGGAGCTCAAGGGCAAGCTGGACGGTATGTCTATGCGGGTTCCCACGCCCGACGGTTCGGTCGTCGACCTGGTAGCCGAGCTTGACCGCGAGGTGACCATCGAGGAAGTCAACGCCGCGATGAAGGCCGCTGCCGAGGGGTCGATGAAGGGTTATCTCGAGTATTGCACTGACCCGATCGTCTCCATCGACGTCGTGGACAATCCCGCGTCGTCGATCTTCGACTCCCTGGCCACCATGGCCATGGGAAACATGGTCAAATGCATCTCGTGGTACGACAACGAGTGGGGCTATTCCAACCGCGTGCGCGACCTTGTTCGCTACGTTGGCTGAGAGATGATCATCGGCGGCCGGACGCATCAGCGTCCGGCCGTCTTTGCGACTAGGGAAGGCCGGGGAATGTTCACCAAGAAGACCATCAAGGACATCGATGTTCGTGGCAAACGCGTTCTCGTGCGCGTCGATTTCAATGTGCCACTGGCGGCGGATGCGGTCGTAGACGATACGAGGGTGCGGGCGGCTCTGCCTACGCTGCGTTATCTTGTCGACCATGATGCCCGGGTCATCGTGGTCAGCCATCTGGGGAGGCCCAATGGAACCCACGACGAGCGCTACAGCCTGTCTCCAGTGCGGCGAGTGCTGCAACGGCTGATCGGTCGCAACGTGGTGTTCGTCGACGACGTGGCTGGCGTGGATGCGCATGAATCTGCCGAGCGCATGGTCGACGGTGAGATACTGATGCTCGAGAACGTCCGTTTCGAGCCCGGTGAGCAGAAGAACGACCCCGAGTTCTCCAAAGCGCTCGCGTCGCTTGCCGATATCTACGTCAATGACGCGTTCGGAGCAGCGCACCGCGCCCACGCATCCACCGTGGGCGTCACAGCGTTTCTTCCCTCGGTCGCCGGGCTGCTGCTCGCGCGCGAGGTCGAGACGCTCACCGACATGCTCACCCGCCCCGAACGTCCCTTTGTCGCGATTCTTGGCGGTTCCAAAGTGTCCGAGAAGATCGGTGTCGTCGATCATCTGTTGGAATGCGTGGATACGCTCATCATCGGCGGCGGTATGTGCTTTACCCTGCTGGCTGCAAAGGGCGTCCCGGTGGGTAAGTCTCTTGTGGAGCCAGATTGGATCGAGCCTGCCCGCGCGATGCTCGCTAAGGCCAAGGAACGTGATGTCGATCTGCTGCTGCCCGTCGACTTCGTGGTCGCCGAGACCATAGCCGAGGACGCAAATACCGCGATCGTCGGACGCGAGGAGATCGGTCCTACGATGATGGGCCTGGATGTCGGGCCCACCTCAAGCGAGCTCTACAAAGGCGCCATAGCGGATGCACGCACGATCTTCTGGAATGGGCCGATGGGGGTCTTTGAGATGACGCCGTTCGAGGCGGGTACGCGTGAGGTGGCCATGGCTGTCGCTCGCAACAACCGCGCTGTCTCGATCATCGGCGGTGGCGATTCTGTAGCTGCCCTCAAGAAGTTCGGTCTAGAAGAACGAGTCACCTTCGTTTCCACAGGCGGAGGCGCCGCGATGAAGTTGCTCGAGGGCGCGCCGCTACCCGGCGTGGAAGCGTTGCAGGACAAATAGCCTCAGACGGAAAGGGCTGGTCGCGTGGAGCGTCGAATGCTTATTGCGGGTAACTGGAAGATGTACACGACTTCAGGAGAAGGCGCCGTTCTCGTTGAGGGAATCGGCGATGAGCTGAGCGATTTTGATGGCGATGTCGAGGTTGTCGTCGCGCCTCCGTTCACAGGACTGCGAGCCGTCTCGACGCTTATCGAGCTTGATCGCCTGGATATCGGCCTTGCGGCTCAAGACTGCCACTGGGAGACGGAGGGTGCCTTTACTGGCGCCATCGCGCCCCGCATGCTCACCGAGCTGAACGTGGGTCGCGTCATCATCGGTCATTCAGAGCGCCGTCAGATGTTCGGCGAGACCGATGAGATCGTCAACAAGAAGCTGCATGCGGTCTTTGCCGCAGGAATGACGCCGATCATGTGTGTTGGCGAGACTCTGACAACCCATGAGGCTCTTCAGACGGACGCCTACATCCGTGAGCAGGTCATGGCCGGTGCGTCCGGACTGACTCCCGAGCAAGCTGCGCGACTGGTTATCGCCTACGAGCCCATCTGGGCTATCGGCACCGGACGTACGCCCACTCCTGAAGCGGCCAATGACGTAGCCCGGAGCATCCGCGCCACCGTGGGCGCCATGTATGGTCCTCCGGCCGCGATGCAAGTGCGCGTCCTCTACGGTGGCTCGGTCAATCCGTCCAATGCGGCGATGTTTTTTGCCGAGCCCGACATCGACGGTGCGCTCGTCGGTGGTGCGGCGCTTAAGGCGGACTCGTTTGCCGAGATCGTCAGAGCGGCGCGTTAAGTGGCTATCTCTCCCGTCGTTCTGGTCATCATGGACGGATTCGGGCTCTTGCCGTCCGGCCCCGGCAACGCCATATCCCTGGCGCGCACGCCCAGTCTCGACCGGTTGATGGCCGAGTGGCCGCACGCGACGCTTAATGCGTCGGGAGAGGCGGTGGGGCTTCCCGCCGGTCAGATCGGCAATTCAGAGGTAGGCCACCTCAACATCGGCGCGGGCCGCATCGTCTACCAGGAGCTTTCTCGCATCAACTGTGCGATCGCGGACGGCTCGCTCGAAGATAACGAGGTGCTGTGCACCGCCATCGACTCTGCCGTGAACAGGGATGGAGCCGTCCACTTCATGGGCCTGCTCTCCGATGGCGGTGTGCATAGCCACCAGGAGCATCTGTACGCATTGATCCGGATGGCGGCCGCGCGCGGCGCCCGTCGGATATTCGTTCACGCATACCTCGACGGTCGGGATGTCCCGCCCAAAAGCGCCATGGGTTTCGTGGCAAAGCTTGAAGCGTTTCTCGGACAGATCGGCGTTGGGCGGATCGCCACAGTGAGTGGCCGCTACTATGCGATGGACAGAGACACGCACTGGGAGCGGGTTCAGCGTGCCTGGGCTGCGATGGTCATGGGGGAAGGACGTCGTGTCCTATCGGCTGCCGAGGCGATACGCGCATCGTATGACGCAGGGGTGACCGATGAGTTCGTTGAGCCTTCGGTCATCATCGAAGATGATCTGCCCGTGGGTCTGGTGAGCAGCGGCGATGCGCTCGTCTTCTTCAATTTCCGTCCCGACCGGGCGCGCCAGATCGCGCGTGCGTTCACTGACCCCGTATTCGACGGTTTTGTTCGGCCCGTTGTGCCCAATGTCAGCTTCGTGTGCCTTACCGGCTACGATCCTACGATCCTCGCCCCCGTGGCGTTCCCCAAGCAGCTGCCATGCTGCGTGCTGGCGGACGTGATCTCACAGGCCGGCATGCGTCAGTTGCATATCGCCGAGACCGAGAAGTACGCGCATGTCACATTCTTCTTCAACGGGGGCTCCGAGCCGCCAAAACCCGGCGAGGAGCGCGTGCTGATTCCCAGTCCGCGTATCGCCACTTACGACCTTCAGCCTGCGATGAGCGAACCCGAGGTCGCTTCGCAGCTCGTTGAAGCGATCGGCGCACGTCGCGCTGAGTTCTATGTCGTCAACTTCGCTAATTGCGACATGGTGGGACATACCGGTGATCTGGATGCAGCCGTTCGTGCGGTCCAGGCCGTTGACCGGGGAGTGGGCGAGGTGGTGGATGCGACGCTCGTGCAGGGTGGAGCGGTCGTGATCACCGCCGATCATGGTAATGCCGAGCGGATGTTCGCCGATGACGGAACGCCGTTCACCGCGCACACGACCAACAGGGTACCGCTAATCGTAGCGGGCAGCGATGCCATCAGTCTGGATGACGGGATCCTGGCCGATGTAGCCCCCACTGTAGTCGACCTGCTCGACCTTGATGCACCCGCCGAGTGGACCGGACACACGCTGATACATCGTACCTAGCTTGAGCTGTACGGAGTGGAAGGCTATACTCTTGCGGTCGCACGCACTGTGTAGTCGTGTGTTTTATTCGTAGTGATGTGAGTCAGAAGGGCAGCACCGTGAATCCAATCGTCTACGTCGTTCTTGCTGTGCACGTTCTCAGCTCGATCGGCCTGATCATTTTCGTGCTCCTGCATTCGGGCAAAGGCACAGGCCTTTCTTCGATGCTGGGAGGATCTATGCCTACCACCGGTTCTGGCACCGGTATCGTCGAGAAGAATCTCGATAAGATAACGATTATATTCGCGAGCACGTATGCTGTCAGTGCGTTGCTTCTCATGATTACGTATCATCCTGGTTCATAGCTCTACAACAGGGATCTTTTTTCTGGAACGCCTGCTTTGAGCAGGCGTTCTTTTTATTAACGAGCCTTTCTCGTAAGCGTCCTGGCTTGCCTTTCTATGCAGTTTGGACCAAACTTCTTACATATGAAGGAGGGGTCGTGAGGTGCGCCCCGGACCGTGTGTCGTCTTGGAGACAACCGGGAGGGATGAAGAACGAGAAGCATTGCGAGGCAAGTACTGGGTAGTAGGTAAGTACGTGCAGTATCTAGGAGGGAGGCTGAAATTGTCTAAGAGATTTCGTTCGGTATTCGCTCTGTCGCTCGCTTTGGCACTTGTCGTTTCAGCGATGAGCCTTGGCGGATGTGCGAAGAGCACGGATACCACAGACAAGACAGATACCACCAGCACCGTTGTAAAGGGTGGCACACTGTCGTACTACATCGGCGAACCAGCGTACATCGACCCCTACAACACGCAGGAGTCAGAGGGCACCGAGGTGGAGCAATCGCTGTTCGATAGCCTCACCGCATTCGATCCCAAGAACCCGGTGAACATCATTCCGGCAGGTGCTGAATCCTGGGAGCCCAACGCCGACGCTACCGTGTGGACGTTCAAGCTCAATAAGGACGACAAGTTCTCGGATGGTACGCCGGTCATGGCAAAAGACTTCATCTATGCCTGGAACCGTATTGCCGATCCGAAGACGGTCAACACCGGCACCAAGAAGGCCGACCCGTCGGCCATCAGCTATCATCTGGCCGTCGTGAAGGGCTATGACGAGATGCAGGCCGGAACTGCCACGGAGATGTCCGGGCTCAAGGCCATCGATGATTACACGCTGGAGGTCACGCTGGCCCATTCGTTCGGCGACTTCCCGTACGTGGCTGCCCACCCGGCGCTTGCTCCTGTGCCTCAGGCGCTCGTTGAGGGCGGCGTTGACTACAACGGTACCAAGGTTGCGTACGGCGAGATGCCGGTCGGAAACGGCCCCTTCAAGTTGTCGGAGCCCTGGAAGCATGGCCAGTATGTCAAAGAGGTTGCGAACGATACTTATTACGGGACCAAGCCCAATATCGATGGGATCGACTTCCGTATCTTTAAAGATCCCAATACTGCCTACACCGAGTTTGAAGCCGGCACTCTCGACTTCACGCAGATCGGCGAAGGCAAGATCAAGGATGCCGAAAGCAAGTACGGCACCTCGAGTGACGGTTATACCGCGAATCCCGGCAAGCAGGTGCTGCTTGGCGCCGAGGACTCTATCTATTACCTCGTCGTGAATAACAAGCTCATGGATAATGTTGACCTGCGCAAGGCCATTTCGCTGGCGATCAACCGTCAGGCGATCTGTGACAACGTGTTCGAGGGTACTCGTGAGCCTGCCGACAACATCGTTCCTCCTGGAATCGCTGGTTACACCGAGGGCGTGTGGGCTGATTCCAAGTACGATGTTGACGCAGCTAAAGCCGCGCTCACCACTGCCGGTTATCCTGACGGCAAGGGCGCTCCGACCATCTCGCTGGCTTACAATGCAGACGGTGGACATCAGAAGATCATGGAATTCGTGCAGGCAGACCTGACCAAGATCGGTCTGAAGGTCACCCTTGCTCCGACTTCTGACTTCGCCACCTATCTCAAGCAGCTGGATGCCGACAAGGTCATGATCGGCCGCCTCGGCTGGGTTGCCGACTACCCGATCATGGACAACTTCCTGTATCCGCTGTTTAACAGCAAGTCGACCGACAACTATTCGCGTTACGCGAATACCGCTGTCGACGATGCTTTGGAAGCCGCTCGTCAGACGACTGACAACGACGCTCGCATCAAGGCGTATCAGGACATCGACAAGACCGTCGGCGAGACTCTCCCCGACATCCCCTTGATGTTCTACAAGCACCATCATGTCGCTTCTGATCGCGTGAACAATCTCGTGTTCAGCGCTATGAACCTTGCCGACTTCCAGTCGGTCTGGCTCACCAACGGCGGCAAGTAACAAGAACGTACTGCCGATCGATCTAGTTCAGGGGGTGGCAGGACTCCCGCAATGGAGTTCTGCCACCTCGTTCTGGACTGTCCCTCTTCAAGAAGGATTCCGATGCTCCGATATATACTCAAGAGACTCGTGCAGTTTATTCCGGTGTTTTTCGGGGTGACTCTCATCCTGTTCATGATTACCACGGTTCTTCCGGGCGACCCGGTCGCCCTGAGGGCAGGGGAGAAGAAGTTGCCTCCCGCGGTGTATCAAGAGATGCGTCATGCGTTCGGCTTGGACAAGCCCTGGTATGTGCAGTACGTGGACTACCTGGGCAATCTGGCGAAAGGCGACCTGGGAACATCGATATCCAGTGGCCGTCGTGTCTCCGATATATTCAAGGAGACCTATCCCTACACCGCCCGTTTGGCTTCTGCTGCCATCATCATCGAGATCATTGCAGGCATAGGGGCTGGTCTGGTCTCGGCGCTCAAGCGCTATACGTTCTGGGATACGCTCGTTACCCTAACTACGTCTATTCTCGTGGCACTGCCGGTCTTCTGGCTTGGCATCATGCTGCAGTATCTCTTCGGGGTTAAGCTCCAGATACTGCCAATATCAGGTGCCAGCAGTGCTCGTTTTCCTGAAATACTGCACCTCGTGCTTCCCGCTGTGACACTGGCTTCTGTCTCGACGGCCTATGCCGCTCGTATCATGCGTAGCCAGCTGCTTGAGGTCAGCGGTCAGGACTATGTTCGTACAGCCTTTGCAAAAGGTCTTTCTCCATCTCGCGTGCTCTGGCGTCATGAGATGAAGAACGCTTTGATTCCTGTAGTGACCTTCGTAGGTTTGGATTTTGGAGCTATGCTTTCGGGTGCCATCCTCACGGAGACGATCTTTAACTGGCCCGGTGTCGGGTTTACTATCTACCGGGCTATCGGCCAGCGTGACTTCCCTGTTGTGTTCGGTGGAGTGACGCTTGTTTTGATCGTCGTGCTGGTGGTTAACCTTTTGGTGGACGTGTCGTATGCGTTCCTCGACCCGAGGATTCGCTATGGCAGCAAGGCTGAAGGGTGAAGTCGTGAGCAACAAGAACAACATCGACACGGTCGACATGGCCGAATCGCACGGCGTGAAGGAATACAGGTCCGGAATGCCTGCTACTCCTCCCAGTGAACCCTACGAGCAGGACGCCGGTCACGAGAACCGCACGTTGTGGGGCGATGCGTTGTATCGCTTGCGGCGCAATAAGCTAGCGATCATAGCGCTCGTCTGGCTCCTGCTGGTTGGCGTCGCCGCCGTCACGGCTGATCTGTGGGTGCCTCAGACCTTCGGCAGCCCGACGTTCTTTGACACCGCGAAAGCGTCGACGGAGCGCTTTCTCTCTCCATCGCTGCAGCACCCGATGGGTACCGACGATTTTGGGCGTGACGTATTCTCTCGAGTCATCTACGGTTCGCGTGTGTCTCTGTCGGTCGGCATTCTGGCTGTCGGAGTGTCTCTGGTGATCGGTCTGTTCCTCGGCTCGATCTCGGCATACTACGGGAAATTCCTCGACACCGTGATCATGCGCATCGCGGATATTTTTCTGGCGTTTCCCTATATCCTGTTCGCGATCCTGCTGCTGTCGATTTTGCCGGACCAATATCGGGGCATCATCCCCGTCTTCCTGACGATCGGTATTCTTGGCTGGCCATCCATTGCACGAGTGTTCCGGTCATCCATCCTTTCGGTCAAACAGAACGACTATGTGGATGCCGCTCGTGCGCTTGGGGCGGGCGATGCGCGTCTGATGATGCGCCACATCCTTCCCAACGCGATTGCACCCATCGTCGTGTACGCGACGATGTCGGTAGGCGGGGCAATCCTTACCGAGGCGGCACTGTCGTTTCTCGGACTCGGCCTGCCTCCCGGAGTACCGTCATGGGGCGCGATGATCCAAGATGGCCAGGAGTATCTGACGTCGAATCCTGGCGTCGTGGTGTGGCCAGGCCTGGCGATTTTGAGCACAGTGCTTGCGTTCACTCTGCTCGGCGATGGTATTCGTGATGCTCTCGACGTCAAACTGAAGGATTAAGAATGTCAGGCGAACTTCTCAGGGTCGATGATCTCAAGATGTACTTCTACACCAGAGATGGTGTGGTCAAGGCGGTAGACGGCGTCTCATATACCTTGAACAAGGGGGAGACGCTGGGTGTTGTGGGCGAGTCCGGTTCGGGCAAGTCTGTGACCGCGTTGACGATGATGCGGCTGGTTCCCATGCCTCCGGGCAAGGTGGAGAGTGGCGACGTCTTTTTCAAAGGAGAGTCTATTCTCTCCATGAAGGAGGACAAGATACGCGCCATACGTGGCGACCGTATCGCGATGATCTTCCAAGATCCCATGACCTCTTTGAACCCGGTGTATCGGATCGGGCATCAGCTGGCCGAGCCGCTGGTGATCCACAAGGGAATGTCGTGGAAGGATGCCGAAGCCAGAGCGGTAGAGCTGCTCGAGATGGTCGGGATCCCGAATCCGGCCTCACGGGCGCGCGACTATCCCCACCAGTTCTCAGGCGGTATGCGCCAGCGCGCGATGATAGCGATGGCGCTTGCGTGCGATCCGGATATCCTCATTGCCGATGAGCCTACGACCGCTCTGGATGTGACCATCCAGGCGCAGATCATAGAGCTCATGCAGGAGCTTCAAGAGCGTACTGGTACAGCTATCATCATGATCACGCATGACCTAGGTGTCGTGGCTGACGTGGCAAACAACGTCATGGTCATGTATGCCGGACGGCCCGTAGAGTACGGCACTACCGAGCAGGTCTTCTACAATCCGCGGCATCCCTATACCTGGGGTCTGATGGACAGTCTGCCGCGTCAGGACCTCACGAAGAAGGGTGCGTTGTCACCGATCGACGGTCAGCCGCCCAGTCTTGTGGACGTGCCCACTGGTTGCGCATTCCACCCGCGTTGCCCGTATGCGAAGGATGTGTGCAAAACCCGAAACCCTGAGCTGGTCATGCTCGAAAAAGGGCACTCGTCCGCGTGTCTATTTGCGGGCGACAGCGATTTTGTCAGAAAGAGCGCCGTTAGCACCGGGAGGAGCGAATGAGCGAGCTTCTTCGCGTAGAGCATCTCACGAAGCACTTCCCTGTAGAGCAGGGCGAGCTGCTTCCGCACGTGGGAAAGAGCGTTCAGGCGGTAGATGACGTGTCCTTTGCCGTTGAAGAAGGAGAGACCCTCGGCCTCGTGGGTGAGTCCGGCTGTGGAAAGTCCACGACTGGTCGTTGCATCATCCGGCTCATTGAGCCGACGGATGGGCGGATACTGTTTCAGGGCGAGGATATTCGCAGATTCAAGGGCCGTGAGCTCAAGGCGTTTCGCCGCGAGGCACAGTTCATCTTCCAGGATCCGTACGCGTCTCTGAACCCGCGTATGACCATCGGTGAAATCGTGTCTGAGCCGCTGGTGATCCACAAGATCGCTACACACACAGAGCGATTGAATCGCGTTAAGGAGTACCTGGAGATCGTCGGTCTGAACCCTGAACATATCAATCGCTATCCGCATGAGTTCTCAGGCGGACAGAGACAGCGTATCGGAATCGCACGCGCGTTGATGCTCAATCCCAAGCTCATCATCTGCGATGAGCCGGTTTCCGCACTGGATGTATCGATTCAGGCGCAGGTCCTCAACCTTCTGGGTGAGCTGCAAGACGAGTTTGGCCTGACGTACGTGTTCATCGCGCATGACTTGTCGGTGGTGCAGCATATCTCCGATCGTATCGCCGTTATGTATCTAGGCAAGCTCATGGAGCTGTCTGATTGGAAGAGCCTCTACACCGCGCCATATCATCCATACAGCCAGTCACTTCTCTCGGCTGTGCCTGTGCCGGATCCAGTTAAACAGAGGGCGCGTAAGCGCATCATCCTTCAGGGCGATGTGCCGAGTCCTATCGATCCCCCGAGTGGCTGTCGCTTCCATACACGCTGTCCGATCGCTAAGGATATCTGTAGTCAGCAGGTGCCTGAGTTGCGGGAAGTGGCCCCCGGTCACCTTGCGGCATGTCACTTTGCCGCACCCAATCCGATCGAGGTCGAGGCACTGCCCGATCCGGTAGTCAGGCATATGGTCTAGGCAGACCTGCATCGACTTGCTATACTCACGTTCGCTGTCCCAGGGACGGCAGATTGTCGGAGTGGCGGAACGGCAGACGCGCTAGGTTGAGGGCCTAGTGTCCACTTAGGACGTGTGGGTTCAAATCCCATCTCCGACACCAAAGAACACACAGGGCGGCTCCGGGAAACCGGAGGCGCCCTTTCTCTATGTCAGGCCGTCAGGGAGAGAGCGATGAGCGCGACGTCATCGGTGTGACGACCGCCGGAAAAAGCGTCGCTTGCTGAGATCAGAGTCGAGACGATCAGATCCGGACTGGCCGGTCCGAGTGTCGACAGCAGTTCTTCCACTCGCTGCTCGCCAAAGAATTCGGTGCCGCGACGCGTGTCGAGAAGACCGTCGCTGTATAGCAGGATGGTATCGCCTGGCTGCACTAGGATCGTCGAGCTCCGGAAAGTCATGTCGGTGAACAGACCCAGCGGTGTGCTGCGATGCACGTCAAACGAAAACGATCCCTGGGATGTACACAGGTACGGGTCCGGATGTCCGGCGCTGGCGATGTCGATCGTGCCGGCCAAGGGATCGAGTACGGCGACCGTCGCGGTTGCGAAGGTGCCGTCGGCCATGGTGCTGCACAGAACCCTGTTCGCATCGGTGAGGATCGTAGCGGGGAGGCTTGAGGTCAGAGCGAAGGACTGTAGGGTCGTACGGACCGCCTGGCTCATCGTGGCGGCCTGCAGCCCTTTACCCGATACATCGCCCAGGAGAAGCGCGATGCGTCCGCCAGAGAGCTGCAGGGCATCGAAGAAGTCGCCGCCGATCAGTGCAATCTGATCGGCGGAGCGATATGCATGAGCGATGCGCACGCCCGGGAAACTATCGGCTACGTTGAGCATCGCGCGTTGGAGCGTGTCTGCCACGGTACGCTGGGCCGCATAGAGGTGCGCATTGTTGATGGCCAGGGAAAGGGAGTGTCCCAGGCGGTCCGCAAACACGACGTCTTCCGCCGAGAACGGCGCATCCGGTCGTTTGCGGTGGAACGTCAGCATGCCGATGGTGGAACCGCCCTGGCGCATGGGTACCGTTACGAGCGAGTGGACCCCGTACTCGGCCGCAAAGTCGTTCGCTACCAGACGGCTTGCGTGGACATCATCGATGGCTAGCGGTGTGGAGGCGTCTTCGGCGGCGTATAGATGGGTGCCCAGATTGCGCGTGAGCGGTCTACCGATTATGAATCTCGGTAGCTGAAAGACGTGTTCAACCGTCCACACGCCGCTCACTGAAGTGGATATCGCAGCCGAGTCGGCACCGATCGCGCTCGCACCGCTGCGCATGACGCGCTCGGCGATGGTTTCGAACTCAAGTGTGGAGTTGATCTGCTCGTCGATCGCAGCCATCGCGTCAGAGTAGTTTTTGCCTCGCGCCAGCGTTTCGGCGTGCAGCTCCAGTTCGCGAAAGAGCGCACCGTAGGGTTGGGTCAGGGTCCTGGCGATCATCGCGCGATAGAGGGGATAGACGGAGACGATCCGCAGGAAGTGTCCGATGAGATTTGCCGATGAATACGGGTCCGAGTACAGGGTGAATGCGACTTCCGAAGCGATTCCGAGGAAGATCGAGGCGCTGATGAGATTGAATACGGTGGCGTCGATCGCATCCTTCTTCGTCCGTAATCGTAGATAGGCGGCCAGAGACATCGCGATGATGACCACTTCGGCTATGCGTTTGAACGGGGTCAGGCCTGCGGGGCCGAGACAGCTCGGGAACCAGCCGAAGGCGACGCTGATCGCAAGAGCCGACGTGATCGTCGCTAGAGGCAGCATCCAGCGACGGAGATCCACCGAACGCCCGATGAACGAAGGCGCCAGTAGAAAGACCGACGCCTGCATGAACCGCGCAATGACCCAGAACTGGGTGGGCATATCGATTGAGACGCCGGGGATCAGCGACATGCCGGAGTAGGTGAGCATATGCAGCAGATCGATTGGAACGATGAAGAGAAACGATGTCCCTATGAGGAGTAGATATTGATCCTGCACGTAGTGGCGGCCGTTCCACATCACCATGAAGGCGCATGACATGACGACGATGGCGAACAGCTCGGCTATCGTGTGAAAAAGCGGGTAGCTGACACCCCTTATGACCAGGATGAGCGCGAAGACAGCGACGCCAGCGGTCAGGCCACGAATCCGGGCAAGTGGTGTGCGAGCAGTATCCATGAACGCATTCTACCGTAGTCAAGCCGCTATACTGGCGGTATTACCCGTCTAGTTTTTGCGGAAGAAGGACAGTATGAGAGCGTTGAGCGTGGTTGTGGGGGCGGGCGGGCGTGATACGTGCGTACTGTGTCGAAAGGCCGTCTCTGCGTCCTATGATCCTGCACCGGTCGTGATGCAGCGTATCGACCGCGTCCTGGCCGATGCTCCGCACCCCCCGTTCAGTCTGCTCTTCAGTGGCGCCGATGCCTTCGGGCATCCGGATCTGCCTGCTCTCATCGCATATGTGGTGCGCGGAGGTGCCACTCGGGTCGGCCTTGAGACCGACGGACGTGCTCTCACGGTCGGCGGCAATGCGGGCGGAGCTATTCATGCCGGTGTGCGCCGCTTTGACATATCGTTGCTTGCTGCCGATGACGTTGCCGGTGAGAGGCTGTATGGCCGAGCGGATGCGGCGGGGTTGGCATTGCAGGGAGTCGCCGAATGCGTCGCCGCAGCGGAGCGTGCGGGCGTGAATGTGGCGGTGACCGCTGCGGTGCCGGTGTGTGCACACAATCTCGATGATGTCGCTCGCACCGTGGCCGCGCTGGCCGCCGTGGGAGTGGCCTGCGTTCGCCTTGATGCACGCGATCTGCCGTTCTCGGCTCACGCTTCTGCGTGCCTGGTCGCCGCATGTGACACGGGAATGGTCGACGGAGTGTGGGTCGAGGTGCTGGGCTCGCCCGAAGCGTTGCCACCATCGCATGTGCTGCACGTCGCGGGGGAGGAGCGGGAATGAGCGATGTCTCTGAGGTTCTTAAGGTCGTTTTTGTAGGGCTTAATTCACCCGGCTATCAGTCTCTCGCGCTCGGCTATCTGCGTTCGTACGCGCAAGCCGACCGTCGTCTTGCGGGACGGGTCGCATTCCAGACGCTCGATCTCACCGTTGACGTTGACCCCTGGTGGGTCGCGTACCGGGTGCTTGCGCTAGAACCTGACGTTATCGGCATCCCGCTGACGTGCTGGAATGCTCGCAACGCGTATGACCTGTGCCGTGTCGTCAAGGCAGCGCGGCCCGCTACGCGCATCGTCATGGGCGGCCCCGAGGCCGGTCCGGTCGCTGCCGAGCTGCTGGCGGCCCACCCCGAAGTGGATATCGTGGTGCGAGGCGAGGGAGAGGTCACATTCGCCGAGCTGCTGTATGCCCTTACGCGCGGTCGTGCCGTTCACCATGTCGAGGGAATCACCACTCGCGATGACGCGGGCGCGGTGGTCTCGGCGCCAGACCGGCCCTTGATCGCCGATCTGGACAGCATCCCTTCGCCGTATCTGAACGGTGTGATGGTGCCCAGTAACGGTGCCGCCTATATCGAGACCTACCGCGGGTGCCCGCATCACTGCGGCTACTGTTTCGAGGGCAAAGGGTATCCGCGAGTCCGAAGCTTCTCTGAAGCGCGTATCGCCGCCGAGATAGATACCGTGGCGCATACATCGGGTGTCACATCCTTCTCGTTCATCGACGCGGTGTTCAATCTGACCGATGACCGGTTGGCGTTTCTAGCCGGTTGCCTCGCGCCGTACGCAGCGCAGGGCATGCGGCTTCATACCGTCGAGGTGGATATCGAGCGCATCGACGACGCCCAGGCCGCTCTTCTGGCCAGTGCTGGCGTGGCCTCGGTGGAAACGGGTCCGCAGACGGTCGGCGCGCAGGCGCTGGCGACGTGCCAGCGCAGGTTCGACCGCGACCGCTTCACCCGGGGCGTTGAAGCGCTCAAACGTGCGGACATCGCGGTGGAGTGCGATCTGATCGTGGGACTACCTGGCGATACGGTCCAGGACTTCTTCGACGGCCTCGAGTTCTGTCTGGACCTCGATCCCGGCATCGTGCAGACCTCCACGTTGCACGTGCTGCCGGGTACGGATTTGTGGAAGCGTGCGGAAGAGCTCGGTCTACGCTACGACCCGGAGCCCTCGCACGAGATCATCGCGACTGACACCATCGGGTACAACGACCTCCGGCGTGCCGAGGTGCGCTCCATCTATCTGCAGCGTATCTACAAGGCGCGGCTGTAGATGTTGTATGCGCCGAGTCAGTTCTCGGGAGGCGTATACTGAGGTAGATGCGCACCTCGCGGTCGAGCACTGCGAGCACATGCGCCTTCCCGCCGAGTGATCGTCGGGAGAAGGGTCGTTCCAGTGCGGTATGGAACTTGCTTGATGACCGCAGAATGACGACACGGAAGCATCAGGAGGCTTCAGTGACAGATATCTGGAGCAAGGCCGATCTTCATATACATTCCAACCATAGCGACGGGTTGGGCAAGATACCTGAGATCATGGAGTACGTGGCGACCGAGACCGATATGAAGGTCATCGCCATTACTGATCACAACACCTTGGAGGGAGCTCTTTTTGCGCAGTCCCTGCAGGATATGTACGACTTCGAGGTCATCGTCGGAGAAGAGATCTCATCCAAGTCTGGTCACATCATCGGGCTTTTCCTCGAGAAGGCCGTGCCCGCGGGCCTATCGGCGGCTGAAACGGTAGCTTGCATCGCCGAGCAGGATGGTATCGCCATCATCGCGCACCCGTTTGCCAACAGGGCTTTTGGCCCCTTTGGCCTTGAAAGCGTGGGCAATGCCATCTACGACACCGCGTTTCACGCGCTGGAGGTCTACAATTCCTCGCCGTATCTGATCCATGCCAACCGGTTGGC
>Ga0123339_10001137_pt1 | contig 18803 bp, 16 predicted proteins | sample lystaG_FD_89956 | JGI IMG/M metagenome (GOLD analysis project Ga0123339, IMG submission 89956) | Glacier valley bacterial and archeal communities from Borup Fiord, Nunavut, Canada, to study Microbial Dark Matter (Phase II) -... | ecosystem: Environmental > Aquatic > Freshwater > Ice > Glacier ... | reverse complement strand
GCCCGAGCAGTCGCGCAGGGTCCAGTCCGCGTTGGGCGCGGTGTACTGGCTCTCGGCGATGGCGGCAAACCAGCGCAGGAAGGCGTCGCGCTGGCTCGAGCTGTGCAGTTCCAGGCTATCGGGATAGCCATCCGCGTTGGCGTCCCGAATCTGGGCGGCACTGAGCGCTCGAGTGTTGAGGGCAGGTTTGGCCCCGGTCAGCGAGGTCAGGCAAATCAGGGAAATCAGCAAACTCGAGCGCAGAAACATACCTTCAGCATAGTGAAAACGGCGCTCGAGCGGATGAAAGTTTAAGTGAGGAATCGGGAATCGGGAATGGGGAGTGAGCTTTTAAAACTGACCACCGATAACTCACAACCTATAACCCGACCTTTACACGCCCTCGAGCGAAATTTTGACTCCCCTCGAGCCTCCGTGATGGCATAATCTAAAAGTGATGTGGAAATATTTGGTGGTCATCGCGCTCCTCTCATTGTTGGGGACAACGACAAATGTGGCTCGAGCGGCGTCCCCGGCTCCAGCGTGTCTCAATGACCGCAGCCCGGACCGCCTGCGGAATTGTGCGCTGGCACTCGAGAAGGATGGGAAGTTCGCGCAGGCGACCCTGGTCATGCAGCGGGCCACCGACCTCAACCCCAGCGCCGCCAACTGGCGCTACCTGGGCGAACTCGCCGCTCGAGCCGAGAACTTCGAGACCGCCTGCACCGCTTTTACCAAAGCCACCGCGATGTATGGGAAGCTCGACCCGCAGGCCGCGCTGTTTCTCAAGCAAACCAAGTCGGGGTACTGTCAGCAGGCGCAGTTCTACACGCTCGAGGGGACGCCCGCCCCACCGCCAAAACTGGCCAAATTCGAGCCGCCCGCTGGCTTACTTCTGGGCCTGTCCGCCTTCCCCGATGCCCTGCGCGCAAACGGCGGAAAGCTGCCCGCGCTCGAGCAGTTGGGCGGTCCGCTGGCGGTTTACCTGACCTATTATCCGCTGATTGACCCGGCGACGGCCTCGAGCAACCTGGGCGTCTTCCCTCGAGAAGTGGCTCAGGCCGCGCGCGAGGCGGGCGCGGCGCTGCATCTGGCGCTCGAGCCGAAAATGCCGCTCTCGAGCATCACCGAGGCGACGCTCACTCCGTTTGCTCTGGCCGCACGCGACGCCGAGCTGCCCATCTTCCTGCGCTTCGCGGGCGAGTTCAACGACCCGGTGAACGCTTGGAGCCGAGACCCAGCGCTGTACGTGCAGAAATTTCGACTGATTCACGACGTGATGGCCCGCGTCGCGCCCAACGTGGCGATGGTCTGGATGCCGATGGCGAACGGAACCGACTGCTTGACCCGCTACTTTCCCGGCGATGCTTACGTGGACTGGGTGGGGGTCAGCCTGTACAGCGTGCCTTTTCTCAACGGCGATTCGCGCTTTTCCGGCGAAAACTACAACCCACTCGAGCAGGTCAGTGGAATTTATAACTGCTACAGCGCCCGCCACCCGGTTCAGGTCTCCGAGTACGCCAGCTCGAGCCGCACCGTGGGCTTGGGCGACGCGGACTACTGCGACTTCGCCACCCGCAAGCTGCGCGAGCTGTTCTGGGGCGCAGCGCTCAAATTGCCGCGCCTGAAAAACATCAACTGGCTCGATTTGGACATGGGCAACACCCGTCAAAATATCAGCAAAGGAGCCAGCCGTCAAAACGATTACCGCTTGCTCGAGGTCCCCTGCAAGCTCGAGGCGTTCAAGGGTTTACTACGGGAACCCTACTTCCTCGAGCGCCTGAACACCCGGCTCAGCACCGCTCCCGCACCCTTTCCAGTTTTGGCGAAGGTTGGAATGCGCGGCGCGGCCTACCTGCGTCTGGCCGCCCCGCTCGAGCGAGTGGACCATGTGCTCGACGGAAAACCTCTCTCGAGCGCCACGGTTGCCCCATTTGGCTTCACGTTGCCCCTGAACTTGAAAGTGGGAAATCACAGTCTCGAGCTGCGCGCCGTGGGCAAGGGTGGGAAATTGCTGCTTTCAAAGGTACAGCAATTTGCGGTGAAGTAGGTCAGGTTGGCGACTCGGATGTCGGGTTGAGCAGCGCAAGTCGGTTTATCAAAAGCTCCACCAAGTCGGGGGGCCAGGGGAAAAGCGGCGCGGTGACGCGCAAATCGGCCAGACCATGCAGCGCCACCCACAGCGCCGAGGCGTCGGCAGCAGGGTCGGTGCTGCTCGATTGACCGGCGACCACGCATTGCGCTATGGCCTCGACCATCAGCGCGAAAACCTCGTCCCCAACGACCACAGCTCCCACCGAAGACGATTTTTGAGCCTCAGCCAAGTTCCAGACGCCGCCAAACAAAATTTGGTAGCGCTGGGGCCACTCGAGCGCGAAATCCAGGTACGCCACACAGACCGCTCGCAAGCGGGCCACCGCCTCGAGACCCGGCCTGTTCATCTGGGTCTCGAGGCGGTCCTTGAGTTCGACAAAAGTGTCTTGCACCACCGCCAGCACAATGGAATCCCGGTCCGGGAAGTGGGTGTAGATGGACGGCGCGGAAATTCCGACCTGACGGGCGATGTCTCTTAAGCTGACCGATGCGGCGCTTCCTCCCGCATTGAGGATGTTGGCAGCGGCTTGCACGATGTCCTGGCGCAGCCGTAGTCCCTCGCCACGGCGGTTGCGTTCTCGGGTTTTGGTCGGGGTCATACTCATCACTATACAACCGTTGCCTTATATGTTATAGTTACGAGTGTAAGGTTACGAGTAGAAACTTACGCTCGAGCGTCGAAGCCCGCGAACCCCAACCCGCCTTCAGTTTCACACCCAGGAGACCGCCATGATGAGCCTCACCGCCACCACCGAAATCGTGCTTCCCGGCATCGTGCAGCCCTCCGGCCTGCTCATCGAGCAGCGCACCCTGCCCGCCCCTGCCACCAGACAGGCCCTGGTCCAGATAGAGGCCAGCGGCGTGTCCTTCGCCGAGCTGGGAATGCGGCGCGGACGCTACCCTGGACAGCCCAAATTTCCCTTCGTTCCCGGCTACGACTTCGTGGGAACCGTTCGTGAGGTCGGTCCCGGTGTGAGTCGGGAGTGGGTCGGCGCTCGAGTCGCCGCCCCGACCAAGACCGGAGCCTGGAGCACGCACCTGCTGATTTCGGCCCACCATCTGGTAATCGTTCCAGCCACCCTCGAGCCAGCGTTGATAGAAACGGTTTTGCTCAACGGCGTCACCGCGTGGCAAATGCTTTACCGGCAGGCTCGAGCGCGGACGGGGCAGACCGTCCTGGTTCACGGGGCCAGCGGTGGGGTGGGCACCAACCTCATTCAACTCGCGGTTCACGGGGGGATGCGGGTCATCGGGACCGCCGCGCCGCGACACCACGACGCCCTGCGCTCGATGGGCGTCGAACCCCTCGACTCGCGCGACAAAAACCTGGCGGCACGCGTCCGAGAACTCGCTCCCGGCGGAGTGGACGCCGCTTTCGACCACCTGGGACTCGAGAGTGCGCGCACGTCTTTTGGCCTGCTCGCTCGAGGGGGAACCCTCGTCGCCTACGGCACCGCCGCAGTCCTCGACTCGCGCTCGATAGCCAGCGAGTTTATGGCGCTTCTGGGTGAGGTGCTGCGCTGGAACGCGCTGCCCAACTCGCGTCGGGCCACCTTTTACAACTTTTGGGGCGGCAACTCGGTCAACCCCGCTGGTTTCCGCAAACGCTTCAGCGAGGACTTGACCAAAGTGCTCGAGTTGGTCTCGAGCGGGGCCATGGTGCCTCAAATTGCGGCTCGCTTTCCGCTGACCGAGGCCCGCGCCGCGATGGAACTGGCCGAATCTCACACCGTGAGCGGCAAGGTGGTGCTGATTCCCTGAGCACTGCGCTCGAGAGGTCGCGTCCCCTGCATAAATCTACTCGAGCGCCCTCAAAACCCTCCCGGCTTCATCTATTCCAACTTAGCTTTTGCGGTCAAGGCGTTGGATTCGCGCTCGAGCGCCCACAGCCCTTTTGAACGCAGCGCCAGCAGGCAAATCAGTGCCGAGAGCGAACCGCCCACAATAAAGACCCCACGCACCCCGATGAGTTCGCCCAGCGGACCCATCAGCAGCAGACCCAGCGGACCCGCCAGACCCATGAGGGTGCTGAGCAAGGAAAGAACGCGGCCCTGCATGGCATTGGGCACCACCGTCTGCAAAACGGCGGTGAGCGGCGCGTTTCCGTAGATGAAGGTCAGGCCACTGACCGTCCACCAGACGATAGCTAACCACAGCGCGCTCGAGGGGGCCAGCGCGGTCAGGGCCACCGTGCCGCAGGCCACCGCGAAGGCCCACAGCAGGGTCAGAATGGGCCGTTTGGGCGGAAAAATCGCCACCAGCAGGCCGCCCACAATCATCCCGATGCCACTCAAACCCTCCATCAGCGCCACCTGGTTGACCCCGCCGCCAAAGTGTTGCTTCACCAGCAGCGGCGTGAGCGAGAAGGTGGGAATCAGGGTGAGCACCACCAGCCCCAGCAGCAGGTACAGCCTCGAGAGACCCTTATTGCGGGTCACGAAGCTCACCCCCTCGCGGAAATCGGTCCACAGGCTCGAGGTTTTGTTTTGGGTCTCGAGCGGCTGCGGAATGGCGTAGAAAAACAGCGGCACGATGCCTAGCAGCGCGGTGACGACATCAATCATCAGCGCGCCCTGGAGCGGCAGTACCGCCAGTGCCAGCGCGCCCAGCGGCGCGGCGGCAACCGTCATCACAGCCTGTAAACTTTGGTTGAGACCGGCTACTCGAGGCAGCCACTCAAAAGGCACCAGATTGGCGGTGCTGGCCGCCGCAGCGGGCGACTGAAAAGCTTGCATACTCGAGCGCACGAACATGGCCGCGTAAATGTGCCAGAGTTGAACCTGTCCGCTTGAGAACAGCCAAACCAGCACCAGCATCAAGGCCGCGCTGATGGCGTCGGCGACTATCATGATGATTCGGCGCGGCAGGCGGTCCGCCAGGGTGCCCCCCAGCGGCCCTAAAAGGGCTTGCGGAAGTAGCGCAAAAATTCCTGCGGTGGCCAGAGCGCTCACACTTCCGGTGGTTTTGGTAATCCACCACATCAGCACGAACTGGGTCAGCGCGCTGCCGACCAGTGAAAACGCCTGTCCGGTCCACACGGTCCAGAAGCGCGGTTGCCAGCGGCTCGAGGGGTCAATGGCGCTCGCGGAAGGGGTGAAGGGAAGCTCGGAATTCATCAGGTTTGTTCCGCTCGAGAAAGGGCCAGCAGCTCGAGGCGCAAATCTTCGCGCAGTTCGGGTGTGAGGCTTGAGAGTTGGGCGAAGTCGTAGCCCCACAAGCCGTCGCAGGCGAGGCGAATCAGGGTGGCTCGAGCGGGGGGCAGGCCATCTTCGAGGCTGAGCTGCTCCAAGCGCCGACAATCCTCCTGAAGAAAGCTGTACATCTCGGGGTAGTCCGCAAGCTGGTGTGAAAGGACCGCACTCAGTCGCATATCGGTTTCAGAGGGCTGAAAACTGGCTTCCACGTAAGCTCGGGTCCAGCGGCCCGGCTCATTGGGAGGTTGCTTGTGGAGTTCGTCCTCGAGCAGGGTGTAAAAGCGCGCATACTGGCGCAAAACGACCTCGAGCACGAGTTTCTGCTTGCTGGCGAAGTGGTGCAGCAGGCCGCCTTTGCTCACGCTGGCGCTCGTGGCCACCGCCTCGAGCGTAAAGTCGGTTCCGCGCTCGAGAATGAGTGAAAGCGCGGCGTCGAGCAGCTTTTCGCGGGTTTGTTCGGGGGCTTTGATGGTCATAGTATACCGTCCAGTGAGACGGCTCGAGTCTACCATCCGTCTGGACGGTTTGTAAATAGGTCTGCTCGAGCGTGACAACTCCAACTCCAAATTTGAGGGAGAGCTTCGAGGCTCGAGAAAATGGCGCGGCTTTTCGCCCTGAATCCAGCCCAATCGGGCGAATGCTCACGGCGCAGCTTGTGGTAAAAGACTCTGATAAGGTCGAGGTTTCACCGTGGCCCAACCGATACTCTCAACTCGCTCGAGCAGCTTTCCAGCCCTGGCCGTTCCCGAATTTCGCACCTTGTGGCTGGGCCAGATTTTTTCGGCCATCGGCACCTGGATGCAGATTGTGGCCCTGAGCCTGCTGGTGCTCAAACTCTCCGGCGGCAGCACCGCCGAGCTGGGCGTGGTTTCACTGGTGCAGGCGCTGGCTTTCTTCGCCTTCGCCCTGCCGGGGGGCAGTCTCGCGGACCGCTTCGATAAGCGCAAATTGCTCATCGTGACCCAGACCACCCAGGGCCTGCTAGCCGCGCTGCTGGGGGTGCTCACCGCGTCCGGTCACATCAGCATCTGGGGCGTGATTGTGCTGGCCTTCGTCTCGAGCGCGGTTCTGAGCGTGGACCAGCCCACCCGCAGCGCGCTGGCGACCTCGCTGGTGCCCAGAGAACTGCTCACCAGTGCGGTGTCGCTCAACTCGGTGGTGTTCAACGGCGCGGCGGTGCTGGGACCCGCGCTGGCCGGGATATTGGTGGCAAGGGCGGGCCTAGCCAGCGCTTTTTACGCCAACGCGCTGAGTTACGGCGGAGTGCTGCTCTCCTTAACGCTCATCCGCTCGAGGCCCGCGTCGGAAACCTCGAGTAAGGGAAATTTCCTCGAGTCGCTGCGCGAAGCTCTTACAGTGGTGCGGCGTCAGGCGGCGCTCCCGTGGGTGATGGGCGGCTACGCAGCGCTGCTTTTTTTCGGACCGTCCACCTCGCTGATTTTGCCGGTGCTGGCCACTACCGTGCTGCACCTGCCCGATGGCGATTTAGGCTTTTTGTTCAGCGCGGCGGGCCTGGGTACCATTTTGGGCGGCTTGGTGCTCTCGAAGATGGGCCAACTCGAGCGGCGCGGTTTGATTTTGCTCTCGAGCCTGTTCGTCTGGGTCGGGTCGCTGGTGCTGCTGGCGCTGAGCCGCTCAACAAGTTTATCCATGCTGGCGCTGTTCGCCTTCGGGGTTTCGCAAACTTGGTTCGGTACGCTGGTGGTCGCGCTGCTCCAGGGCAGCGTCGAGGCGAGAATGCGGGGCCGGGTGATGAGCCTCAACACCTTGCTCATCATGGGGGTGCGCCCGATGGGCGATTTTCCGGCGGGCTTGCTCATCGGAGCGCTGGGCGTTCCGGGAGTGGTTTTGCTCAGCGCCGGACTGGTCGGCGGGTTCGGCTTGCTCCTGGCCAGACAGCGCAGTGTAAGTTCACTTTAGGGTGCTACTGGAAGTATCACGGCTCAGCACCAAGCCCACTTCACCCAACAGGAGCGCGTCTCACGCTCGAGCCGACCACAATTGGGGGAACTCTTTTAGTTTTTGCGCTCGAGCCAATTGTAGCGCGCTCATTTTCGAGCATCATCATTGGAGAACTTCATGCTAACCAAACAGGATATCACCCGCATCAGCAGCCTTCCCGCAGATAAAATGGTCCTGATGGCCGTGATAAACACCAATCCCTCGAGTGTGGATAACTCGAGTTCGGCGCTGGCCACCCGCATCAAAAGCCATGCCCGCGACGAGTCCATTCCGCCCACCCTGATGGAGAGGTTGCTCGAGCGGGTGAGCGCCGACCAGCGCGAGTTCGGCAAGAGTCAGATTTACGTGTTGGGCGAAGGTGTGGAGGAAAGCATCGGGGTGCAACTCGATTTGGAAGAGCGCCTGCATTACGGCAGACCGCTACGCTCGATTTTGATGAACGTGCTCAGCAGCCATCCCAGGGTGGGTGTGCTGGCCGTAGACCGCGAGTGGGGCCGCTTTTTCGTGCTCGAGCAGGGGGAACTCAGCGAGTTGCGCCGTGAGCAAAACCCGGACGTGGGAGACCGGGGCGACGCGCTCATGAGCGGCAGAACCCGCGTGCCGGGCGCGAACAACGGGGGCGAAACCGCCGACGGCCCGCAAAGCTCGAGCGGCAACGACCTGTTTCAAAACTACTTGGACGCGTCCGAGCAAAAATTCTTCAACGCCCTGCAAGCCGAACTCGAGCCGCTGATGAAGGGCAGCGACCTGCACTACCTGGTGCTGGTGGGACCCGACGAGCGGCGCGGCGACTTCAAGACTGAGATTCCCAGCAGCGCCCGCTATGAAATCATCGGCGAAACCAACGTCGAGGTGGGGCCGGGAGCGGCCTCGCTCAAGAGTTTGCTCGACAAAATCATGCCGATGGTACAGGAGTTTAAGGGCGTGCTGGCTGAGCGCCTGCTTGACGAGGTACAGGAGAAAGGCATCATGAACCTGGAAAACGTGCTCGAGGCGGTGCAGGAAGGGCGGGTTTACGCGCTGCTGATTCCGCAGGATGGCGCTCAGCTTCATTTGTTTCGCAGCCACAACCCGGAAGTGCCTTATTTCAGCGGCAAAAAGGATGTCAGCGAAAGTCCGCTCGACGGCAGCCTGATGGAGCGGGTCACGCTCGAGGAGATTTTACCCGACCTCAGCGACCTCTACGGCCTCGAGATTCACCGTCTGACCGGAGAATACGGCGATAAGCTGGTGCGGGAATATGGCGGTCTGGCCGGGTTGGTTCGATTTTAAAGCAATTCGCCTAGTTCGAGCACGATTACAGGCGGCGACCCCTGCTAAAATTTGCCCAATGCGCGTCGCCGTGGAACTCGTTCCCAGAACCCTGGAAAGCTTAAAGCTCGAACTCGAGAGTTTGCGTAACATCACCACGCGAGACCTCAGCGTGAACATCCCCGATTTGCTGCGCTTTCCGGTGCGAAGCTGGCACGCCTGCGCCCACCTGCTGCCCCACCTGAGCAGCGTGATTCCACACATCCGGGCCACCGACCTGGACCTGAACAAGCCGCTCGAGCTGGCCCCGTTTTTGCTCGAGCAGGGCATAGGTGAGGTGCTCATCGTCAGTGGTGACCCACCGCCCGGCGCGGACCACAAAGTTTTTCCCACCTCGAGCGTGCAGGCCATTCGCAAATTTCGGGCCGAGCTGCCGGGTGTGCGGGTGTACGCGGCGCTCGACCCTTATCGCAGCTCACTGCGCGGTGAACTCGAGTATTGCGAGGAAAAGCGCGAGGCGGGCGCGGTGGGCTTTTTCACCCAGCCGTTTTTCGATTTGCGCTTTATGGACGTTTTCTCCGAGATGCTCGAGCGCTCGAGCTGCGCCGACACGGACGTGTTCTGGGGCGTCACTTCTGTGACCAGCGTCAGCTCGAGACGGTACTGGGAATCGCGCAACCGGGCCATTTTTCCAGGCCATTTTGAGCCGACGCTCGAGTGGAACCGCGAGTTTGCCAAACAGGCGCTCGAGTGGGTGCAGCAGCGCGGCAACATCTATTTCATGCCGGTCAAGGTAGGTGTGAAGGAGTATCTCGAGGGAATACTTTAGGGGGTGGTGGGGAGTGGAAAATTAACGTCTATTCCAACTAATCTTTGACTGAAAACTCAAAACTGATAACTCAACACCATTCAGTGCATCCGAGTGGCCAACGAGCGCATCTGCTCGAGAATCACTCGAGTGGCGTCCTGGTTTGGTGCGTCTTGCAGGGCTTCCTCGAGCACCGTCAAACCCCGCTCGGCTTCCAAGTTCGCCACATTCATGGCGTGCTGGGGCGCGCCGCTCGAGAGTAACCACTTGAGAATCTGGTCCATATCCTCGAGCGACTTGCTCACGCGAGGCTTGTTCATAGCCTCCAGAAAGAACTCGCGCTGGTCCGCGTCCGCCTGCTCGAGCCACCACAGCAGCATCAGGGTGCGCTTGCCCTCGAGCAAATCTCCGGCGATTTCTTTACCATACATTCCCGCGTCGGCGGTGAGGTTGAGTACGTCGTCCCTAATTTGAAAAGCCGCGCCCAGAGCCAGTCCGGCCTCGAGAAAGCACGGGTCCGGCTCGAGGTTAGCGGCAATCATACCCAGCCGCAGCGGGGCTACTACCGTGTAGTACGCGGTTTTGAGCCGCACCATCTCGAGGTAATCCTCGGGTGACACGTCCCAGCGCTCCGCCGCCACCCAGCCCAGGTCCATGTGCTGACCTTCGGCGGTGCGGTGAATGGTCTCGAGAAACTCGGCCCTGGCCGCTTCTGGACCCATAAACACCGCCTCCCACATATAGACGTGCAGCGCGTCTCCGGCGTTGAGCGCCAGCGGCAGGCCGTGAATGCGGTGCAGCGCGGGCGAACCGCGCCGCTCCTCGCTCTCGTCCTCGATGTCGTCGTGAATGAGGACCCAGTTCTGAAACAGCTCGAGCGCCGAGGCTAGTGGGAGCGCTCGAGCCAGCGTTGCAGGCATTGGCTGCTCGAAACCCGGTACCCGCTCGAGCGTTTCGTTCGGACTCGAGTAGGCCAGGGCGCTCATCAGGGTCAGTTGGCCCCGAATGCGCTTGCCGCCGCGCTCGGGGTAATCGCGCATCATGCGGTAAAGCAGCTCGATTTCGGCTCGAGGGTGACTCAGGGGCAGCAGGTGATGAATAAATTGTCGAATGAGTTCGGGCAGGTCGTTCACGGGGTTCACTATAAACGGGAATCGAAATGCCCGAGCAGGTTCACAGGGCTACATAATCCGCTTGCCCAGCAAACTTTCGGCCATGCCCACCATCACTTGCGCGGTGCGGTTCTGCACGTCTAAAATGGGGTTCACCTCCACGATGTCCATACTCGTCACTCGAGCACTTTCCGAAAGCAGTTCCATCAGCAGGTGCGCCTCGCGGTAGCTCAGGCCGCCCGGAACCGGCGTGCCCACCCCCGGCGCGATGCTGGGGTCCAGCGCGTCGGCATCAAAGCTTACGTGCAGCTTTTCTAAGCCGCCCAGTTTCTCGAGGGTTTCCGCCGCAATGCGGGTCATGCCTAGTTGGTCCACCTCCTTCATGGTGTACACGCTGATGCGGTGCTCGAGCAGCAGTTCGCGCTCCCTGGGGTCCACCGAGCGAATGCCAATCATCACCACGTCCTCGGGGCGAATATGCCAGCCTCCGGCCAGGCTCGAGAGCTTGGGGTCGCCCAAACCCAGCAGGTGCGCCACCGGCATCCCGTGGATGTTTCCGGTTTCGCTCGAGGCGGGGGTGTTGAAGTCGGTGTGCGCGTCCACCCAGATGAGGCCGCTACGTTTGCCGTGCGCGGTTCCGGCCACCGTGCCCAGGCTAATCGAGTGGTCCCCGCCTATGCAAATAGGAAAAACATCCTCGGGCAGGGCGCTCAGCCGCTGGTAAGCCGCGCGGCACGCTTCAAGAATCGGCTCGAGCATGACGAGTCCTCCCTGCTCGAGCGCGTCCATCGTTTCAGCGATGCGGACCGGGACATCGCCCAAATCCTGCACCGTGTGTCCCAGGGCGCGCAAAGCCGCTGCCAGCCGCGCATTTCGCAGCGCGCTCACGCCCATGTCTACCCCGCGCCGCCCCGCGCCCAGGTCCATCGGAATGCCCAAGAGTGCCAATTTTTTGGAGAATGTATCGTTCGAGGAGAGGGTCATGAATAAAAGGGTAACACGAGTAGGCGGTTATGCCTTGCGTCTGCAACATTATTTTGTCGAGATGGGGTTCCACGAACTTTAAGCGTATGCACCTGAATATTCATAAGCTCGAGGTCGCGGCTGCGCCGCTCTGCAAACGTCGAACGTCAAACGCTGACCTGTTTTCAGCGTTCGACGTTTGACGTTTGCACCCTCGGGAGAGGGTCCGAAGTAAATTGTTCCACACGCCCCGAACCCCGCCTTAATTAACGGGTAAAATTGTGTAATGGCAGTTTCTTTTGACAACCCCAGCATTCACCTCGGCAAGCTGCTGCGCTCGAGCGGCGAAGCCAGCGTCGAGGGTGAATTCTCCAAATTGGCTTACACTCAAAACGACGTTCCGGCGGTGCTCGAGACCCGCGAACCCGCTTACTACGAGGTCGAGGTTCACACGGTGGACGACAACGACTTCTGGCTGCATGGCCGCATCGAGGCCGTCGTGCTTCAAGAGTGCTCACGCTGCCTGCGCCCGGTGGACGTGCCGCTCGAGGTGACGCTCGGCACCCTGCTACGCTTCGACCCAAAAATTGAGATTCCTTTTCTCGACGAAGATGAGTCGGGCCAGGAGGTGTGGGTCTTCAACGAAAGCGTGCTCGAGCTGAGTCCATACTTTGCCGAGTCCATTTTCATGGCCCTGCCGCTGCGGGTGCTGCACAGCCCAGATTGCAAGGGCTTGTGTAGCGCGTGCGGCATCGACCTCAACGAAGGCTTGTGCGGCAAGCCAGACTGCATCTTCACCCAGAAAGTGCAAGCCCTGCCCGCTCGAGAATCGGAAAACCCCAACCCCTTCGCGGTGCTTTCCAGCCTCGAGCTGCCCGACGAATAAATTTAGATGCCCAGTCCCCTCACCCATTTTCACAACGGACGTCCCCAGATGGTGGATGTGTCCGAAAAAACCCCGTCCCTGCGCGTCGCTCGAGCGGAGGGTTACGTGCGGCTCACCCCAGAGGCAATCAGGGCGCTCGAGCACAATCCCAAAGGCGACCCGCTGATGGTGGCGCAAATCGCGGGCATCATGGGAGCCAAGCAAACCGCTAACCTGATTCCGCTGTGTCACCCGCTCCTTCTCTCGCATGTGGACGTGACCCTCGAACGGGTGGGGCCGGACCTCATGGACTTACGCATCGAGGCCACCGTGAAGACGCGGGAAGCGACAGGCGTGGAGATGGAGGCGCTGACCGCCGTCACCGTGGCTGCCCTGAGCGTGTATGACATGCTCAAAGCCTCGAGCAAAAGTCTCGAGATTTCGGGGGTGCGGCTGCTGCACAAGAGCGGGGGCAAATCTGGGGATTATGATGCACCAGAAGGTGCTCGAGATTAGGCGGGGGTTGTTCGGGCTGGAAAGCGTTACCCCCCTGAACAGACGCGCTATCCTGGGCAGAACGGCACCCACTGGGCCTGCCCGCTGCGCTGTCTGTGGTTTCCCCCTGCACAGGGGGGAAGTTAGTTGCGACAAAGTTTCTTGAGGTAGTGGACTTGTGAGAATTGGACTGCTGGATACTTTAGCCCCCAAACCGATAGCTTTCTGGAGGGCGTTTGCCATACAGCTCGAACTCGAACTGGTTGAGCCGACCCTCACGCTCGAGGCGTCGCTCGAGCTAGGCCGTCAGACCTTACCCAACGAGGCTACTTACGTGCAACTCGCGGTGGGGCGCTTGCTCGAGATGCAGGAAAGCGCCGATTTGGTGGCGCTGCCGCTGCTCGAGCCGGAAACCGAACGCGAAACCTCGAGTCCGTGGCTCACCGATTTTGGCTCGGTTTATGCCCGCCGCCTGAGTCTGCCGCGCCCGGTGGATTTGACGGTGTACGGCCCTCCTGAAGCGCTCGAGAAGAGTGCGCTCACGCGGGGCCAGGAGTGGACCCACAGCATTGGCCTCGTTCGCAAGGCGCTGGACCGCACCAGTCCGTTGCTCAAGTCTCGAGTGAAGGAGCCGGACATGGAACGGGCTGGACACGCCACCGTCGCCGTTTTGGGACTGAGCGCCCTGCTCGAGCAGCCCTTTTTACTCGGAGATTTGCCCGCACAGCTCAGCGAGTACAAACTCTTTCCGGTGTACTCGAGCGCGCTCGAGCGCTCAAAAACCCTCGAGTACAGCAAACGGGTGAACCTCAATCTGGCGCTCGAGGCCGAAAGAGTCGTGGCGGGCGCGATGGCCATGCTCGAGGGCAAGGCCCCACTGCGCGGCTTTGTCTTCGCGGTGGCCCAGAACGACGCGGGCGCATACGCTCTGGCCAAGCGGCTCGAGGAACGCGCCCGCAAACCCACCCTGATTCTAACCGCCACGCCCGCAAACCTGCCCGAAGAAACACTGGAGAAGCTCGAGGAATTCGCCGCTCGAGTCAGCCCCAAAAATTAAAGGAGTCCTCGAGATGCTCAGCTTCCTGTCCCGTATCCGTTTCATTCGCTGGCTCAACACCGTCGAGAAAACTCCCGGCATCAGCGTCAACAAGGTTGTGCGCCTGCTGTTCAAGGCGTTCCTGTTCGCCTTTCTGGCGGTTACGCTTCAGGCGCTTCTAGTGAGCCTGAAGGTTCCTTACGCCAACACCATCTACGTACAAATCGGCATTTTGCTGCTGATTTACATTCCTTTTTTCCGCTGGATGAACGCTGAGATGATGTACACCCGCCCTCAAGCTGTGGCCAGGGGCAAGGACGGCAAGCCCCTGGGCAAGAAACTTGCGAGCAAGGCCAAGAAAATCAAATACGCTGGCGTGAAGGGCAAAGGCCCCAAATTCCGCTGATTTCTACACCTCTTAAATCAAAAAAGGCGACTCGAGGTCGCCCTTTTTGATAGATTTTTACTGCTCGAGCGTGACCTCAACCGCGTCGGCGTCCACCACCCCGGCTCGAGGGCGCAGGCTGGCCCTGGTCGTAGCGCGGGGACTTAGGAGCGGGGGCCGAGCGACCTGATGCACCACTCGAGCCGCCGCGTCCTCCCCCACCCTGGCTTGGTCCGCTCGAGGCGGGCGTTCCAGCGGCCTGGGCTTTGCTTTTCGCTCGAGCGCGGTCCTCGGCTTTGCGGGCTTGAATCTCGGCCACGCGCACGCCGATGGGGACCTCAAGCTTTTCGCTTTTCTTGGCGCGGTAGTCGAAGTTATTGACCACATCGCGGGGAATCTTACGGCCCACCGCTTTTTCGATGGCCTTGAGGTCCGGCTCTTCAGCAGGCGAGCAAAAGGTGATGGCCTCACCACTTTGTCCAGCCCGCGCGGTGCGGCCCACCCTGTGAATGTAGTCGTCGGGCACGTTGGGCACGTCGAAGTTCACCACATGGCCCAGCGACTCCACGTCAATTCCTCGAGCGGCGATGTCGGTGGCCACCAGAACCCGGTACTTGCCCGACTTGAAGCCCGCCAGCGCCTCGGTGCGGGCTGTCTGAGAGCGGTTGCCGTGGATGCGCTCGGCGGAGATACCCGCCCGGACCAGCTTTTCAGCCACCCGGTTGGCGCGGTGCTTGGTACGCGTGAACACGATAACGTCTTTGACCGTGCCCTCACCCAGCAGGGCCAGCAGCAACTCGGCCTTGAGGTCCTCGGGCACCGGATAAACCGTCTGATTGACCCCACTGGCCGGAGCTGCCTTGCGCTCGACACCCACCCGAACCGGGCTGACCAGCATCTCGCCGCTGAGCTTCTCGATGGCGTCGGGCATGGTGGCCGAGAAAAATAGCGTCTGGCGCTTGGTGGGCAGGTGGCGCATCACCCGGCGAATGTCGGGCAAAAAGCCCATGTCCAGCATCCGGTCCGCTTCATCGAGCACCAGAATCTCGAGGTCGCTCAGGCGGGCGTAAGAGTGGCTGAAGTGGTCGAGCAGGCGTCCAGGCGTGGCCACCAGCACATCCACCCCGCTCTTGAACGCCTTTTCCTGCGGCTGCATCCCCACGCCGCCAAAAATACTGGCGACCCGCAGCGGGGTGAACTTCATTAAGTCCTTGGCGCTTTGCTCGATTTGCGCGGCGAGTTCCCTGGTAGGGGCCAGAATCAGCGCCCTAGTTGCGCCCCGTGGACGGGTGAGCAGGTGGGTCAGGATAGGCAGCAAAAAGGCAGCAGTTTTGCCACTGCCGGTCATGGCGGTGCCGAGCACGTCGCGGCCCTCGAGCGCGGGGGGCAAAGCCATCGCCTGAATGGGGCTAGGAACGGTGTATTTGAGTTCGCGCACGGCGCGAAGCAGCGAGGAAGGAAGCTTGAAGTCGTCGAAACTGAGTACAGCGTCTGGAGCGGATACTAGAGATATTGTCATGGAAAACCTTTCTCGGTGCTGCCCGACCAGAGGGCAGGGGTAGGCGTCGCCTGACCGAACCTGAGCACATCAACGGCTCGAGTGGCTTCACCCCGTCATCGCGCGAGAACCCACAACTTCTTGAACAAAACAGCACCTCGAGAGGTGTATTCGCAAAAAACCGGCCTGTGTAGGCCGTTGATGTGCTCAGGATAGCTCACCGGGCGCTCGAGGGCAAGGGTGGAAACGGCAATGTGTTGGGGGTTGCTGTCTTGGACAAAACGGCACCTACCGGGCCTGTCCGCTCGAGCGGGACCGGGCGAATCCCCCGAACAGCAGCGCTTCGCTTTGCTGTAGTTCCTCTCGTTAAAGGGGACCTTAAAACTTCGGCATTCGGGCGACAATTCTTTAGGTCCCCCTTCGATAAGGGGGAGATTCTTGAAAGCGGGCAGGCCCCACGGGGTGCCGTTTTGCCCAAGACAGCAAAGCGCTCAAGAGCAGGGGGATTCTTCCATTTGCACTCGAACAATCCACTCCACTCACACCCGCTCGAGCCGCACCACCGCGTTGTAATCCGGCACGCCCGATTCACTCGAGCGCCGTCCATAATCGAGCAGCACATTGCCCTCGGGCCAGTGAACTTCCAGGTTGCCCGGCTTGAGCGGAGCTAAAAAGACCGTTCCCTCAAGGGTTCCCTTGTCGCTCTCGAGTCGCACCGGGTCGCCATTTTTCAGCCCTCGAGCTTGGGCATCAAACGCACTCATCAGGATGGAGTCTCTCGAAGCCCCGGTGATGGCGTCTTTTTGCTCGTGGACCATGCTGTTAAACTGCTTACCGCGCCGGGTGGTCACGCGGTACTGGCCTGCTTGCAATGCAGAATCGAATGGATGGACCACGCTGAAACGGCCCCGTCCACTCGAGGTGGGAAACTGCCCGTCCACACACAAATGGCGGCCCCCGTACTGAATTTGGTCGCCCTTCTTCTCGAGCGCCTCAATGCCCGCGTAGAAGGGAACCACTCGAGCGATTTCCTGGCGCATGGCTGGGGTTCCACGAAACTCGAGCTGACCTTTGAGTTCGGGTTTGACCCGGCAGGCCAACTCTAACAGCACCTGATATTCGGGCCGCGCCTCGCCTATTGAGTGTCCGGGAATGTGCGGCGAGAACAGGATGCGGCGCTCGGTGGAGGTTTCAGTGACGCCGCCTTCCATCTCGTAGCGGGTCTGGGCGGGCAGCAGCAGCACGTCGCCCTCGGTCTCGAGCAGCATCTGCGGCGTGACCACCAAATCCATGTGGACCCGTAGTGGCAGGCGCTCGAGCGCCTCACGCACAAAGCGCGGCTCGGGCATCACCTCGAGAAAGTTGCCGCCCGCGCTGAACAGGAAATCCAGTTCGCCTGCGTGGGCCGCGTCTATCATCTCGACGGCGTTGAGACCCTTCGCTCGAGGCAGCGCAAAGCCGTATTCGTGCTCGAGCGCCGTAATGTTGTCCTCGGTCAGCGGCTTTCCCCCGGGCAGCGCGGTGGTGTACGCCCCCATCTCGCCGCCGCCCTGCACCCCGGAGTGTCCACGAATCGGCGTCAAACCGCAGCCGTCGCGGCCTACAAATCCCCTCGAGAGCGCCAGATTGACGATGGCGCGCACGTTGTCCTCGCCGCAGGTGTGCTGGGTGATGCCCATGCTCCACACAAGCACCGCTTTTCTAGCTTCACCCAACTGCTGCCCGAAGCTTTGCATCGCCGCTCGAGCCGTTCCCGAAGCCCGCTCGAGGTCGGCCCACTCCAATACCTTCAGGTGTTCCTCGAGTTCAGCAAAACCTTCGGTATGTGCCTCGATGAAAGCGCGGTCCTCAAGTCCCTGCTCGAGCAGATGTTTGAGCGCCCCGCTCAGAAAAGCCGAGTCGCCGCCGATGTTGACCTGAAAAAACTCGTCGGCAATTTTAGTACCGAACAGCGCGCTCTCCGGCAAACTAGGCACCCAGTAGCGCTCCATTCCCGGCTCCAGGTAGGGGTTGATGCACACCACTCTAGCCCCCGCTTTCTTGGCGTAGTGCAGGTATTTGGTGGCCACCGGCTGGTTGGTCGCCACGTTCGAGCCGATGAACACGATGAGGTCGCTCTCGAGCCAGTCGGTGTAGCTGCACGTCGTGGCCGCCACACCAATCGTTTCCTTGAGCGCTACCGTCGAGGGCGCGTGACACACCCTTGCGGCGTTGTCAATCGAGTTGGTCCCCATCGCCCGCACCGCTTTTTGCACTCCGTAGTAGCCCTCGTTGGGCATCCCTCGAGAGGTCAGAAAAAAGCCCAGACGTTCCGGATTGCTCGAGCGGATTTTGTCAGCCATCAGGGTTTGCGCCTGGTCCCACGACACCCGCCGAAAGCCGGATTGACCGTGCTTGCGAAGCATCGGGTAGGGCAGGCGGCCCAGTTCACGCAGTTCAGTACTGCTCTTCCCCTCGAGTCGTATGACGTCCCACAGCAGCTCAGTATCCATCTGACCTACCGTATTCAGACGCAACAAGCGCAAGCGGATATTGCACAGGTGCGGCCCCTCAAGCGTGTAATCCACGAGGCCGCTCGTCCCCAGCGCGCAGCCGTCGCACACGCCGTCATTCAGGACTTTCCAGGCGTACTCGAGGTTGTCGCGGCTCTCCCACATTGCGCGGGTCATCTCGAGATAGTTGTTGGGGCGCTGCTCACCGAATCCGAAGGGTATCGGACTCGCCCAATGCTCAGGGGTCCAGGTCAGGGGGTTGAACGATTTCCAGTCCATTTGGCTTCAGTTTACAGCGTTTCCCATAAAGCTGAAGAAGTTTCTCAGCTTTATGGTGAGCGGTTTGGCCCGGAAGGTGCCGTTCAAACCAAGACATGGAGCGAATGGAAAAAAGCAGTAGTGCTCGCGGAAATGGAAGCTTTGAAGCGAGCAGGCCCGGAAGGTGTCGTTCTGCTCAAGACGTAGCGCGGAAAAGCTGTAATGTTAGCGAGCACTACTGTAACGCTCGAGAGCGGTGCTCGAGGCCCTGATTTTGGACAGAGCACGCGGGGGTTGACACAACCCCCCCAAGCGCAGTACACTTTCTTTCGCCTCCAAAAGAGGCCCCTCGAAAGAGGCGAGACGCATGACAACACAGCACATTTAGCCAAACAAGGCTTCACGACAGTG
>Ga0123339_10001136_pt1 | contig 18803 bp, 16 predicted proteins | sample lystaG_FD_89956 | JGI IMG/M metagenome (GOLD analysis project Ga0123339, IMG submission 89956) | Glacier valley bacterial and archeal communities from Borup Fiord, Nunavut, Canada, to study Microbial Dark Matter (Phase II) -... | ecosystem: Environmental > Aquatic > Freshwater > Ice > Glacier ... | reverse complement strand
TCCGACAGCCGCCGCCTCGACGCTCCATGTCTCACTGTCCACCATGAGATTCACTGGATCCGCGAGCAGCTTCGCGCCAGCCGAGCGCACGGCCGCCAAGGCTTGGACGCGGTCCATGCCGCCAACAGCCACGGTCCCAACGTGCACTCCGGGATGGATCTTGCCCGCCGAGGCGATCGCGTCGACCGCAACCGCGAGCAGCAAAACCCCGAGCACGGCTCCAGCAATGATCAACGCACGACGACGTCCGGGTCTACTTGGAGCGTCGACAGCCTCCAGGCTGCTGGTCTCGTCAGTCATGATTTCCCTTCGAAAGTCGTGTAAGGTCACGACGGTTGTCATAGCGCAAGCGCTTACTCGTCTATCGCCGGCACCTGGATTTTGTCCTGGCGTACCGTATCCATCGTCACACCGGGATACGCTGTAAGCGTAGAGTGTATCCCACCTAGCAAAGCTAATGCCTGTTCTAATTGATCAGGGTCGCCAATAGCATAGACGACCAACGTGTGGCCGAGAACGGTTCCAGCGGTGCGAACACCTAAAACTCCATCCGTGAAACCCGTCAGAGCACCCACCCGCACGCCGGAGATCGAGATAGCTTCAGCGCCTGCTGACCGCAACTCCTGCATCAGAGAGACGATATCCTGCGCTAGCAGAACATGCTGCGGATCCTTGATCTCAATGCGAACACCGGTGCCCTGCGCCGGTTCAAGTCCTGCCGTAAGCCGCATGCCGCTCAGGGCACTGCGAGCCTTCTGGACCAGGACGCGCTGACTTTCCACATCCTGCTGTGAACGCGCTATGCGCGTCTGGAGCTCAAGAGCCTCGGAACGCAAGTCTTCATTGCCGAGGGCAAGCTCCTGCACGACTTGCGCAAGATCGGCATCGCTGCGTCCTTCCAGCACGCTCGAAGCAACCGCATTGCCTCTCCACTGCGCAACGAGCAAGAACCCCACCAGCAGCAGCGCAACAGCGACGCTGCCAAACAACCGAACCTCCTGGAACTGACGCTCGACAGCATGTTCGGATTCTTTGAGCACACGCAAAGAACCATCCTTGAGCCGGATGAGGGTCTTGTTTGTAGTGTGCTGCCGCGGCATCTTACTCGGCTCCGGGTCGATCGATCAGCAAACGACGCACTGCGCCAAGGTTGTTGAACAGCCGCACCCCAAAAGCGACGACCGCAGCCAGATAGAGTTCCCGGACACCGATGCGCTCACCGATGTAGACGATAAAGGCCGCCATAAGGGTGTTGGTGAGAAAACCGAAGACGAAGATACGGTCGCTGAACGTACGCTCAAGCGCCGCTCTCACGCCGCCCAGACACGAGTCCAGCGCAGCCAAGATCGCCACGCCCAGATAGCTCAGCAAGACCGCCGGAATGCTTATCTGGGAGACAAGACCGATCAGGACGCCTGCAATGAGCGCCAGGAGCAAGACGAACAACCAGATCACTCTCCCTTGCCGAGCGTAGCTACGCCCGGCTGCAACGTGCCCTTGTATGCGGCGACGGTCACGCTCGACCGAACTTCAACATCCACGCCGAGCCCGTACCTGACCCGGTAGTCTCCGAGAAGCTCGCTTGAAGCAAGATCGCTATTGAGCGACATATCCAACTTCGCGGAATCGCCCACCGCACAGATCGTGTACGGAGCGCCGAGGCGCGTCTGATTGACGAGGATGGTCGTCCCTGCGCACCTGATAGCAGTTGTAGCCACGACACGCTGCCCGTTGACATCGACTGCGGTCGCGCCTCCGGCGAGCAGCGCATTGACGACCGCGGCTATATCGAAATCGTGGATCACATACTGGTCCGGATCCGACTGCGCCGGCATGGTCTTGGCATCATCGAGCGTGACCACGACACCTGGACCCTGGACACGGGTCAGGCCTACCGCCAGCCGCGTGCTTGCCAGCTCGGCATCAAACGAGTCCTTCTCGCCGAGACGGGCTGCCGCCTGGCTATCGATGTCGTCGGACTCGGCTCGCAGCTTTGAGACCTGCGCGGTCAGCTGAGCACGCTGACGCTCCATCTCTGTCACCACGTCGGCCAGATCGGTCGTACGAGCCGGACGTTCACCGTTCACACGCGCAGTGGTATTGAAGGCGACGGCGAGCATCAATCCAAACACGGCGACCACCAGCATAAGGGTGATCGGATATCGCCGAAAGAATCGCATAAGCTCCCCGAGTCAGAGCGAGTAGCAAAAATCACCCGCCGGATAGCGCTTATCGTAGAGTCATCGCCGGATAGGCCGGTAGGACCGTCGCTGAACCGTCATTGAGAATCACTTCCGGCGACGACGTCGCGCACGAGATCGGTGTACCGGTTCAGTATCTCATCCGCAGCCGCGGAGTCATCCCCTTCGACGTAGATTTCTACCGCACTATCCACTGGATGAGGGATCACGAGCGCCCAGCCGGAGTCACTGGAGATGCGCACTCCCTCCAACAGCTCCACATCGTGCGTGCGGGCCAGCGCCGAGACATGTCGCATAACCGCGCCCTTGCTGTCATGTGGGCAGTAGACGCTCTCGTGCCTCAGGAAGAAGTCAGGTAGGCCGTCAACCACCGTATCCAGGTCGACGTCGCGAGCGACCAGCATGCGGACCAACATCCCCACGCTCATCACGGCATCGGGCGCCGACAGAAAGTGCGGGAACAGGTAGGCTCCATCACGCGAACCGGCAAAACCGACGCCTTGCTGCGCGGCGGACACGCACAGCGCCCGATGGGAGGCACCGCATCTGACCACTTCTCGGCCATGCCGTTGCGCGATCACCTCTACCGCACGTGATGCCGTCCGAGGGACCGCAATCGCCTTGCCACTACCGTCGAACGAGCACCACAGATCAACCATCGCGTGAAGCGCTGTATCGGGATCCAACGTTCGCCCAGTGGAAGTCACCAGCGTGATGAGCTCGGCATGCAGATCCACTGTGACGCCGAACAGCGCGCCGAAGAAAACGACCGATTGGACGAGCCGTTCGCGATCGGCGTCGCGCTCCGGCTGCGGGACAAAGGCCTTGTCAAGACCAGCGAGCGCGTGCAGGGCGATCACATCCAACGGCCAGCCCTCGGTCACGAGCGGCATCACCGATGAGGCCACGCCGTGGCCCATGTCCACCACGACGGTTCTGGTGGCACCCACGTCTCCCCTGCCATCGGAAAGCGCCTCGCCCAGCCCCTCCGCATAATACTCGAGCGCACGAGCCGGGTAGCTGATCTTGCCTACGTCGTCAAAAAACGACCGCCGAAACTCCTGACGAAAATAAAGCCGTTCGACCTTCTTCTCCATCCACGGCGCCAGCTCGATCCCGTCGCGATCATAGAAATGAAGCTCGACCGACTGTGGGTCTCGAACCGCCGCACATGCATACACTCCGCCCAGACACCGCATCTTGAGAGTCGTGAAACGGGTGACCGCTGAAGAAGCGGCTCGCAGATCGCGCACGTCGATGCCGACCGAGTTCAGCCCCGCAACGACCGCACGCTTCATCATCCGAGCGGCCCTGCTGTCGTCACGCGAGACCACGACGCTGGAGCCGGTCGGTAGCAGCGAGCCAAAAGCCTGAGCCGCGCGCATGGCGAGCTCCGGCGTGACATCGATATTCACAAGGCCGGTGATCCCGTCCACACCGAACAGCGTTCTCGCACCGGTGTTCTGCCAGATCAACGAGCTGGACACGGTAGCGCCAGCCTCGACATGCTTGAATGGATAGATTTGAACGTCATCGGCCACTGTTGCGCCGTGCCCCACGGTAGCCTCGTCGCCAACGCTCGTCCCGGGCCGCAGACGCGCACGTGCGCGGACATCAGCTCGGCGGCAAACAACCGTCCCCCTGAGCGTGGATCCCGTGCCGATGAAGGCGTCACCCCATATCACCGAACGCTCGATGTCGGCGTCGGCGCCGATCAGACAGTTATCGCCGATGACCGTGTACTCGCCGAGACGCACGCCGCACCGCACCTTGGCGTTGGCGCCGATGACCACCTTGCCAGCGACCAGCGCTTCAGGATCGACGTCGGCGCCCCGACCCACCCACGCGCCTTCACGCGTCCGGACTCCCGGTACGTAGATCTTGGTCTTGCCGTCGAGGATGTCGTGATGGACCTGCCGATACGTCGCAAGATTCCCCACATCGCACCAGTAGTCATCCGTGACACATCCGTACAGCGGAAAACCGGCCTCCATCAGGTGCGGGAATAGCTGTGAGGAGAAGTCGAACGGCTCCCCGGCGGGGATATGATCGAACACCATCGGGTCGAGCACATAGATGCCCGTGTTGATCGTGTCCGAGAAGACCTCTCCCCACGTCGGTTTCTCAAGAAAGCGTTCGACCCGACCGTCTGCATCGGTCATCACCACTCCGAACTCGAGCGGATTAGGGACCCGCTTGAGGACGATGGTCACCGGGCCGTCGTGCGCCTCATGAAAACGAATCACCTCGGACAGATCGATGTCAGTGAGAGCGTCGCCCGAGATCACCAGAAACGGACCGTTGAGCAGGCTTTCGGCGTTCTTGACAGAACCCGCAGTGCCAAGCGGCGAGTCCTCGACGGTGTAGGAGATGTGCATCCCCCACTCCTCGCCGGCTCCAAAGTAGTCCTGAATCGCCTGTGGCATGAACGCCAGCGTGGCGATCACATCGTCCATCCCATGATGCTTGACCAACCCCAGTATGTGCTCCATCACGGGCTGGTTGACGATAGGCACCATCGGCTTGGGACGAAGACTCGTCAACGGACGAAGCCTCGTCCCCTCTCCCCCTGCCATTATGACCGCGTGCATCGACTCCCCCTCAGCGAGCGTCGGCCTTCCGCAGAGCATTCATTGCCTGCACTGTGTAGATAGCTGCCGTCGTGAGCGAAAGCGCGATGCCCACGTAGACGAGCAATGTCCCGACGTCCAGCAGGACCTCGTACAGACCACCAGCGATCAGCAGTGTGAATCCGAGAAGCAGCACGGCAGTGGTCACCTTGCCGAGATAGACGACTGGCAGCAAGATCCTGCGACGTTCGAGCACGTACGAACCCGCCAGCAGATACAAATCCCTCGCCACGAGCAACGCGGGTATCCACACCGGCAGACGGCCGATGAGATAGAGTCCGATCACGCCTGAGGCCAGCAGCAACCGATCCACCAGCGGGTCGATGATCTTGCCAACCTGCGTCACCGTGTTGGTGCGCCGCGCGATCTGCCCGTCCACCCAGTCGGTTGAAGCAGCGAGAGCGTATATAAGCACAGCTATCGCATCGGAATGAGCCGAACTGGAGATCAGCGCGGAGAAGAACAGCGGCACAAGCAAGAGACGAAGCATCGTGACGACATTGGCGACCGAGTAGATGCCGCCGAGGCCACCGGGCGACGTAGCACCGGTACCGGCCTCGTGAGATTCAGGACGCTCATCTACCACCATTTCCTCCTCTTGAAAAACCACATCATGGCGACCACGAGCGCTCCCATCAAAACGAGCACCGTGTAGTAGCCCCAATGCCACGCAAGGACAGGCATGTTCTTGAAGTTCATACCGTATATGCCCGAGATGAGCGTCAGCGGCATAAAAATAGTGGCGATGACTGTAAGTTGCTTCATGATCATGTTCATTCGATTGCTGACCGACGAAAGATAGATATCCATCGTGCCTGAAGCCACGTCACGATAGGTGTCCACCGAATCGGCAAAACGCGCGAGATGATCGCTTACATCCTCGTAGTACAGGTACGCCTCTTGAGCCACGAACTGATCGAGCCGTGCGAGAGTACGCAATGCGTCGCGCTCGGGACCGACGATCTTGTGCAGCTGCAGCAGGGTTCGTTTGCCGGTATACAGCCGCTCCAGCTGATCGGTCTGCGCATCAGCGAGCATCAGGTCCTCAAGCTCCTCCAGCTCATCGGACAGACTGTCGATCAGCGGGAACAGGTCGTCGACGGCGCGGTCGAGAATCGCGTGCAGCACCCACTCCACGCCGCGCCCGAGATAATCTTCGGCGTCCTCGGACACGATGGCAAGCACTGAGACCGTGCCGTAGTGCACGGTGATCAGATTACGCGCGCCGAGGAAGACATCGAGTTCAGACACGCTCACGTGCCCGCCCGCTTCGATCTTCGGCATGAGCCAGATCAGGAATGATGAATCACCGTACACATCGACTTTCGGGCGCTGCCGGAGGTGCAGGCAGTCCTCGATGGCGAGCGGATGAAGCCGGAACTGCCGAGAGATCGCCGCGAGCGTTTCGGCGTCAGGGTCGGTCACATCGATCCAGACGGGGTTCGTGGTATCTGACGCTAGATCCTCAAGCGTGCCGACGTGCAACGCGCCGTCCACAAAAGAACGAACGATAACCTCGGCCACGATAGCCTCCACAGACGTCTACGGTGGACCCGCCTATTTGTCGAACACCTCGTGATACTTCTTCACTGCCACAAGGAAGTCGGCATACGTGGTGGTGAACGTCTGCGACCCGTCCTTCCCTGTGAGCACATAGTAATAGTAGTTCGTTGTGGCTGGCGCTGCAGCCGCCTCGATGGCCGCCATCCCCGGGTTGCTGATCGGCCCTGCAGACAGACCGTCGTGGCTGTAGGTGTTATGCGGATCGCTATTCTGCAGATCTGCTTTGGTGAGCGTGGTCGTACCCACCGCAAGACCGTAGAAGACGGTGGAATCGAGCTGCAGACGCATCGGCTTTGCAAGCCTGTTGTAGATGACCGAGGCGACCAGCGGATACTCCTTGGCGAGCTTGGTCTCGCGTTCAAGAATGGACGCTATGATCACCACATCGGTGAGATCGAGATTCTTTGCCGTGGCGTGGTCCAGATCGAGAGCGGCGGTGCGAGCATCGAACTGGTCGAGCATCATCTCGACCACGTCATGGGCGCTGGTACCCTGCTTGACGCGATACGTCGCGGGAAAAAGAAAGCCCTCAAGAGAACCGCCGTGCGCCTTTGCGAGGTACGGATGGTCAGCCTCGAACTCCGGCGCACCTGATGTGACCAGCGACAGGAGCTCGTCTTCAGGAATATTGGCGCGTTTTGTGAAACGAGCAGCTACCTGGCGCGCCGTGAAACCCTCAGGAATCGGCACGCTGTAGTACACAATGTCCGGTCCGGACTCCAGCTTCGCGATGACGCGATCGTAGGGCATGCCGGTGGAAAACGCGTACTCGCCGGGCTTGAGCGCACCGTCCGACTTTGAGAGGCGGGCGCGCAGTCTGAACATCGAGGCGTTGTCGACGACACCGGCTTTAGCCAGCACATCGGCTATCGCGGCCGTGCTCGAACCCGACTTTATCGTTACTTCGACGCTGCGGCCGGCGTCGACCGGATTCTCGGCACGAAACAGCACATACCATGCACCCAGCAACAGCGCCACAAGCACGATCGCAACAACGATAAGGGTCGGAGCAACTTTGCGGCGACCACGGCGCCGGCGGGAAGGCGGGCGCGTCGCATGGAGTGCACCGCTTGAACGATCGCGCATGGGAGTCTCCTGTCTGCCGGCCCCGCAGTAGTATCGTGTCCGCATACGGTATCACGCCGTCGTCCCGACGTCAGGCGTGGCAGTGCTTCGCATCGTTCACGTCACCGAAACGACACAGTCGGTATGCTGTGTGCTGATGCAATGCGATGATGTCGTTCATGCTCACTGGCACTGCAAGGATCGAGGTTCGTTGAATGGCATATCTACTGGGATGTGAAAACGTCCGTCTGGAGTACCCGACCAAGAAGGTCTTCGACTCGGTCTCTCTGGGGATCAACGAAGGCGACCGCATCGGCGTTGTAGGCGCCAACGGCGATGGCAAGTCAACGCTTCTCTCGCTGCTTGCGGGTTCAGTGGAACCTGACGACGGCCGCATCATGCGGCGCGGCGGAATCACCATCAGTACGCTTGAACAGGCTGACGCGCTCGATCCAGAAGAGACAGTCGCCTCTGCCATCGTCGGTGACATGCCTGAGTATATGTGGGCGTCAGATGCCCGGATCCGTGGCATCATTCGTGGCGTGATCGCGGACATTCCCTGGGAAAACCGAATCGGCGAACTTTCAGGCGGGCAGCGACGGCGCGTGGACCTTGCCCGCGTGCTCATTGCAGACTGCGACGTGCTCATGCTTGACGAGCCTACCAACCATCTTGATGTTCGCACGATCGCGTGGCTGGCCGAGCACCTCAAGAATCGTTGGCCAAAAAAATCGGGCGCGCTCCTCGTGGTCACCCATGATCGATGGTTTCTCGATGAGGTCTGTCTGGGCATGTGGGAAGTGCATGATGGACAGGTAGACCAGTTCGAGGGCGGATACTCGGCCTATGTGCTCCAACGCGTGCAGCGCGCGGAAGCTGCGCAGACTGCCGAGCAAAAACGCCAGAACCTCATGCGCAAGGAACTCGCATGGCTCTCGCGCGGCGCTCGTGCCCGAGCGACCAAACCTAAGTTTCACGTCGAGGCGGCACGCACGCTCATCGCAGACGAACCGCCCGTGCGCAACTCCCTTGAGCTCAAGAGATCGGCGATGTCTCGCCTTGGCAAGCAAGTCGTCGACCTTGTCGGCGTGACCGAACGCTTTGGCGAGAAGACCGTCATCGACAACGTCACGTGGCTGATCGGGCCAGGAGACAGATTTGGCATCCTCGGCGAGAACGGAGCAGGCAAGACGACGCTTCTGAACGTCATCCAGGGCGCGCTCAAGCCCACCTCAGGCCACGTGAAGATCGGCAAGTCCGTCAAGTTCGCCGTCCTGTCGCAGCATCTCGATGAGCTGGGCGAGCTGGGCAGCTGCAGGGTGCGCGAGGTTCTTTCGCGCTACAACACACGCTATGAATTCGACGGCAAGGAGATGACCCCGGCGCAGCTTCTTGAGCGGCTCGGCTTTGAGCCCAACCACCTGTCGGCCCCCGTGTCCAATCTGTCCGGCGGACAGAAGCGCCGTCTGCAGCTGATGCTCATCCTTCTAGACAAGCCGAACGTCCTCATCCTGGATGAACCGGACAACGACCTGGACGTCGACATGCTGACAGTCGTGGAAAATCTTCTGGACACGTGGCCCGGCACGCTTCTGCTTATCACCCATGACCGATACCTGATGGAGCGCGTCACTGACGATCAGTTCGCCATGTTTGACGGCAAGATCCGTCATGTTCCCGGCGGCGTCGAGGAGTATCTGCGACTTATCGACGAGCGCGGCGACATGAGCGCGACAATCAAACCTACGAAGCAAGGATCGAAAGACAGTGCCACCGCTCGGCTGAGCGCTACATCAGATGAGAGCCAAAAACCGGCATTGCCCAGAGCGGACGAGTACCGCCTCAAAAAGGAGCTCGCATCTGCCGAGCGTAAGCTGCACACACTCGGCAGAAAGGCTGACGCGATCCGCGTGGAGATGAAGGAAGCGGACCCTTCCGACTACATCGTCCTGGACGACATCCAGGGACGGATCCGGGATATCGAGCAACAGATCTCAGACCTCGAGACCGAGTGGATCGAGCTGTCCGAGAAGCTCTCGTGAGGTGCCGGTGCGCGCGACGCGGCGCTGCTTACCGATAGCGTGCGAGCACGGCTTCAGCGCAGCGCATGCCATCCACCGCAGCAGACATGATGCCGCCCGCGTAGCCGGCGCCCTCCCCACAGGGATAGACCCCGCACAGATTGGACTGAAGGCTAGCATCGCGCACGACGCGCACCGGGGATGACGAGCGCGTCTCCACCCCCGTCAGAAGCGCATCGGCCGTGGCGAATCCACGCATGCGTCGATCCAGCAGCGGTGCGGCTTCGCGCAACGACGAGACGACGAAGTCCGGCAGGCACTGCGCGAGATCACCGTAGTTCACGCCGAGCGGATACGTCGGCTGCACATCACCCGCAGCCGAGGAAGCGACACCCTGCACAAAGTCGCCCATAAGCTGCGCGGGAGCACGGAAGTCCCTTCCGCCGAGCTCAAAGGCTGCACGCTCCCACTGTCGCTGGAAGCGCACCCCTGCCAACGGGTGAACATCGCCAAAATCCCGGGGCGATACACTCACCAGGAAGGCCGCATTCGCGTTTGCACCCTCGCGAGCGAATCGGCTCATGCCGTTGGTCACCACGCCGCCCGCCTCGCTCGCGGCCGCTACGACCCAGCCGCCGGGACACATGCAAAACGTGTAGACCCCGCGACCGGAGGGCAGATGGCACGAGAGCTTGTAGTCAGCCGCGCCGAGCGCCGGATGGCCGGCTGCGGAGCCATACTGCGCTCTGTTCACCATACGCTGATCGTGCTCGATCCTCAGCCCGATCGAAAACGGCTTCTGAGTGAGCTGCGCGCCGCGCAGGTGCAGCATGTCAAAAGTATCGCGTGCGCTATGACCTGTCGCCAGGATGAGCGTCTCGGCCGCTAGCTCCTCGCGTCCGCGATCGCTCTGCGTCACGATGCCGCGAAGCTCGCTGTCTGCGCCAAGGATGAGGTCGAAGAGCCGCGTCCCAAAGCGGACTTGGCCGCCGAGCGACTCGATCTCCTCACGCAGCTTCTTCACCGCCCCGGTAAGACGATCGGTGCCGATGTGCGGCTTGGCCAGCCAGAGGATCTCCTCCGGCGCGCCCGCACCCACGAACGACTCCAGGACGCTTCGGCATCGGGGATCGTGCGTGTTGGTGGTGAGCTTGCCGTCCGAGAAAGTCCCCGCGCCGCCTTCGCCAAACTGGATGTTTGAGTCCGGGTCAAGCACGCCGTCGCGGATAAAAGCATCCACCGCACCGATGCGCGCGTCCACCGCCGCACCGCGTTCAAGCACGAGCGGACGTGCCCCTGCCCGAGCCAGGATAAGCGCCGCGAACAGCCCCGCCGGACCGGTTCCTACGACGACGGGGCGGACAGAAGGAGCAGACTCGAGCCGCGCGATGGTAGGCAGCGGCACGACGGCGGCGATGAACACGTCGCTGTCCCCCACGCTGTGCACCACGGCCGCCTCGGCTTCATCGGCACCCTCATCGAGCGTCACGCCGAGCGATACCACGAAGTGGACGTTGCTCTTACGGCGTGCGTCCACAGACCGCTTGAGCAGTCGCAGCGAGGCGATGCGTTGCTCATCGATGCCGAGGCGTCTGGCAGCCGAGCGCTTGAGCACGTCCGGGGACGAAGGGTCGCCCGCCGAAAGCGGCAGCGCGAGGTTCCTGATCTCGATCACACAGAGCCTCCGGAGTCCACATCGCCCCAGGCAGCGCTCGCCCCGGCCACCCGGGCGGCCACCTGCCCCGCTACGATGCCCGATGCCCACGCCCAGTGAAGGTTAAAGCCCCCGGAACGACCGTCGATGTCGAGCACCTCGCCCGCGGCGAACAGCCCGTCCACGACGCGCGATGCCATCGTGTCCGGATCGAACTGCGCGACCGACGCGCCGCCACGCGTCACCTGTGCCTTGCGCCCGTCGGCCATACCGACGACAGCCAGTCGGAGATCCTTCAGAACCGCAGCGAGGCGAGGTCCTGACAACTTCTCGGCCGAGATATTCGGATCGATCCCAGCGGCACGCAGGACCGCTCGCGCGACCCGGTCATGGAGCATCCCGACGAAGAACGTCTCGGCGCTGCGCCAGGGAAGATCGGCGCGGCGTTGCTCGAGCATCGTCTGAAGCTGTGACTGGGAGAGATCCGGGAACAGGTCGATGGAAAGCGCGCATCCGTCTCTCAGGTGGCGAGAGAGGTCGAAGATCATGATGCCGCTCACCCCGTAGTCGCGGAACAACAGCTCGCCACGCTCGGTCGCGACCACGTCACCTCCGGTGCCGTCATCGCTAACGCCAGCAAGCAGCGTGGCCTTACACCTCACGCGCACGCCAGATAGTCCGCGGATAAGCCCGGTGTCCGTCCTTATCGGCCCGAGCACCGGGACTCTCTCTACCAGCTGATGCCCCACGTCACCGAGCAGCGATCCACCGCCACCGGTGGTGACGACCACACTCCGCGCACAGAGCTCCTCCCCGTCCTGGGAGAGCACCTGGAAACCGGCGGCACCGGGTTTGACCGAGAGATGCCTGACAGCAAAACCGCATCGCACCTCCACGCCAAGGTGCGCACACTCCAGACGCAGCACCTCGAGGACCGAGCTGGCCGCGTTGGTCAGGGGGTAGACGCGCCCTTCATCATCGGCGCGTGTAAGCAGCCCCAGCTGGCTGAAGAATGTGTGGATCGCCTCATAGGGATACGCGGCAACGACCGGCTCGACAAAGTCCGGATGGTTGTAGGCGGACGGTGACACCGAGAGGTTCGTGAGGTTGCATCGCCCGTTGCCGCTCTCCAAGACCTTCTTCCCGACGCGCGTGCCTCTCTCGAGAACCGTGACGGTCGCACCCAGGCGCGCCGATGCGATGGCTGCTGTCAGCCCCGCCGCTCCCCCACCGATGATCAACACGTTCGACTGCCCCATCACGCCTCTCCTGGTAACCTGGATACTGGCCTGTTTCATTGCGATCACGAACGGGTCCAGCGGACCCATATCCCATCGCTGACCACACGTAGATCGCTCGCGCCGGTCAACGCCATATCACCGGATGTCACCTGACCGCGACCAAGTACCTCGGTCATCAAGCTCTCAAGCTGCACGTTCGTCACGCCCCGAGTATGGGATGTAAGAAGCACGAACGCCGGCTCGGAGGTCAGAAGCTCCCTGCATTGTTCCAGCGTTGCCGCGAGGTCTTTATCTATCCTGTACTGCTCGCCTTTGATGCCATGTCCAAACGATGGCGGGTCGAGCATGATCGCGTCGTATCTACGGCCACGGCTAATCTCACGATCCAGGAACTTGCTGACGTCCTCGACGATCCACCGTATCGGGGCCGAATCCAGCTGATTTAGAGCGGCGTTCTCTCTGGCGCGCGTGACCATCGACTTAGAAGAGTCTACATGACACACAGAACAACCGGCACGCGCCGCGGCAAGCGTTGCCCCACCCGAGTGCGCAAACAGGTTGAGAACGCTCGCTTTAGGGCCGTCAGACACGGTGAGCGTATCGGTGATCCAGTCCCACAACCCACGCGTCTCAGGAAACACGCCGAGATGACCGGCAGGAGTGACCGAAAGCCTCATCGCGAGGTCGTTGATAGTGACGACCCAGCTTGAAGGCAGCTCGGCAGCGCCATGCGTCAGCCATCTGCTCTCTCGATCAAAAGATGCAGAGGCCTGCGCCCACAGCTCGGGGGCCTGCTTCTCCCAGACGGCCTGACCGCATGGGCGTGACAGAACCACGTCTCCAAAACGTTCAAGCTTTCGCCCGTCGCCGCTATCCAGCAACTCGTATTCGTTGTGCATCGTATGCTTCTCGCAGTCGTGGATGGTGGTATTCCTCAGATGCTATCGTCAGGATACCGCTCGGACAGCGCCGGCGTGTAAGCTCCCTGACGATATCGCAGAGGTCATCCAACTGCCTGAACGGGTCGCTTCTCGGCATCGATGCGTCGCAACTGATGTCGAAGCCGAAGTGAGTTTCCCACGACGATCAAACTGCTGCATGCCATCGTCGCCGCCGCGATTCCTGGCGTGATGACTCCGAGTGCTGCGAGCGGGAGGGTCACCGAGTTGTACGCGATAGCCCAACCGAGATTCTGCCTGATCGTGCGTCTCGTCCTAGCTGATGCCGTAAGAAACCAGGGGACCAATTCGAGATCCCGACGACTCAGTACGATATCGGACGTCTCGCCGGCAACATCGGCTCCACCCGCGGCAGTGATGCTCAGATCCGCAGTCGCGAGTGATGGCGCGTCGTTCACGCCGTCCCCTATCATCGCGACCCGAGCACCTTCGCTCTGCAGTTTGGCGATATAGGCGGCCTTGTCCTCAGGTGTCAGCCGCGCCTGGAAACGCTCGATGCCGAGCTCACTGGCAACCGAATGCGTGGTCTCAGCGCTGTCCCCCGAAAGCAACATGGGCTCCATGCCCCTATCGCGAAGCTCACGCACTGCTGCAGGCGCGCTCGGGTCGAGTTCGTCGCGCAGTGCGATGAAACCGAGAATCTCCTCAGCGCTGGCATCACTCCCGCGTCGCACCCACACCACTGTCTCACCATTGACGGCGTGCGCCTCGGCGTCCGCAGAAAGCGATGCGTCGGGCACCATCCCGTCCGGATCAAGCCGGCCGATGCTGACCCGTATGTCGCCGGCTTGCAGCACCGCCGAAACCCCGAGTCCCGCCTGAGAAGTGAAGTCGCGTACGGGGAGCGGTGGTGTTGAGCACGCCGAGACGATCGCGCGGGCGAGCGGGTGCTCCGAGTACTGCTCGACGGCAGCCGCCATACACAGAAGCGACTCATCGCCAACGCCAGACCCGCCGACCGCCGCAACCTGTAGCTTGCCGAGCGTGACCGTTCCCGTCTTATCGAACGCCACAGCGGTCGTCTGACTGGCGGTCTCGAGTGCCGCGTTGTTGCGAACGAGCACTCCTTCACGCGCCGAAACGCCCAACGCGATGCTTACTGCCAGCGGTGTCGCAAGGCCCAGAGCGCATGGACACGCGACCACGAGTACGGCAACTGCGGTGATGAGGGCGTGCGACGGTGAGGCGCCGGCGATCAGCCAACCGATGCCGGTTACCAACGCGAGCGTGATGACGCCCAGCGTCAAGTACAACGAAGCGGTGTCGGCGAGCCGTTCGGCAGGTGCGCGTGTCGTCAGCGTCGTCTCGACGAGTGCCCGGATGCTTGACAGTCTCGAGTGGTCGACGTCACGCTCCACTTTTGCAGTGAGAGAACCGTCCAGCAGGAGCGTGCCTGCCCAAAGGCCATCTCCCGGCCGCTTGGACACAGACGCCGATTCGCCGGTCAGAAGCGACTCGTCGGTATGCCCTCCTCCTTCAACGACCGAAGCATCGAGCGGCACCCGCTCGCCGGGCTTGATGACGATCGTCGCCCCCGGCCGTATCTGCCAGGCGGGCAGCTGCTCGAGCGAACCCGCGCTGCTGCGTACCCAGGCGCGGTCGGGCTGCAGTTCCATCAGACCACGTACGTCCTTGCGAGCTCGCGCGCCGCCAGCCATCTCGATGTAGCGCCCGAAGACGACAAACGACACGATCATGGCGACTGAATCGAAGTACGTGGCATACCCACCCACGAGCGATGCCCACACACTGTAGAAGTAGGCCGAGAACGTGCCGAGCACCACGAGCGTGTCCATCCCGGGAATGTGCGCCTTGATCTCCTGCAGTGCACCTCTCAGAAACGTCTGTCCGCCAAAAAACAGCGTCGGCGTCGCGAGAAACCACGCAAGGTACTGGATCCACCGAACCTGCGAGACATAATCACTCGCCGAATAGGCTCCGTAGAGCTTCACGATGTAGATCAGCATCACTTGCATCCCAAACGCGAATGCTACAAAGACCTGGATAAGCAGCCGTTCCTCGGCAGCGCCGGTCTTGGCGCTCTCATCGGTGCCGATCTGCGTGAGCGTATAGCCCAGCTTCTCGACGCGCCGGACTATCTCTTTGATGTCAGTTGCGTGCGGATCGTAGTCGATGCGTGCCTTGCCTGCGGCAAAGCTCACCTGCGCATCGACGACACCTTCGGATTTCTTGATGACCTTCTCGGCGACTCTGGCACACGACGCGCACCACATCCCATCTAGGACGAAGTACGCCGTCGAAAGGTGCAGACCGAGGCGCTTGAGCAGACCAACCCGATGCTCGGGCTGGTCTGCGAGCACCTCATCGAGCATGCCCGCATCGTACGCGTTGCAGTACAGCCGCGCGCAATCCTCGGTGTCGAAGCAATGCGACACATCATCGATAAGCCGCGTTACCGGCTGGCCGACGATGTCCATTCCACACAGTTCGCAGCTAGTGCACTCGCTCATCGGCGCACCGAATACGGCCCGCTGCCGACCTCAGCGTACATGCGCACCGTGATTTCCTCACGGTTGATGTGAGGCTCGAACTGCTCAAAAATGTGGTCCTCCAGGACTACAGCCTTACGGTGATTGACGATATCGGTCCAATCGCTCCACTCGCTGCGCATAACGATGTGGGTCTTGGCCGAATCATCCACCGAGTATGCGGCGTTCGCAAAAACGAACCCGCGCTGAGACGGCAGACGCACCTTCATATAGCCGACAAGACGCTCAAGCGACTTGCCGATCTCAAGTTCGTCCATCTTCTGATGAGGTATGTCGAAAGAGACTTCATACATGTAGGGCATCGGTTCTTCACTTCCCCGGAAACCATTGAGTGATCAGGTACACGAAGTAGATCACGCCGATCACTGATATGATGACCCAGCCGATGACCGGCATGCCACCACCAGCTTCTGAGATCGCCCCGGCGAAGCTGTCGATGAACCCGTCCGGGTTTACCCGCTCCGTTTCTTCCTCGCTGTCCAAGCGGTGGCCCGATTCACCTGCGTCAGCGTTGGTGGCGCGGTGCTTGAAAGCAAAAGCCAGTGCTGCCCCGATGAGGGTGATGGTACCAGCGACCACCAAGAACAGCTCAGATGCAACATTGAGCACGTTTAGCGGCATGCTGCTACGCCTCCCGCTTCGGCGAAGACTCATCGTTCCACCCGATCGGATCCTTCTCTTCAAACGGGATGTACTTGGTCGACTCGACGTCATCGAGTTGTCCAGCGTGCAGCCCCCACGCAAGCATGGCGAAACCGAACAGCGTCACGAACGCCATCCAACCGATCACTACCTTGATTCCGACCAACATCGCGTATCAGCCTCCCCAGTTCTGACCATCGAGTTCGAGCGTGTATGCGGTCACGTTCCAGATCTGGGTCTCGGTAAGCACGGGAAGGAATCCGTACATCATCGAGTCAGGGATGCCGCCTCGAATCGCCGAGAACACGTACGCCGTGTTCATGTTGGGCGCAAACGCTGCGGGACCCCCACCCGTGAGTCTGGTGGTACCAGGACCGTGTCCATGGCCCTCGGCACCGTGACAGGTACTGCAATACTTCTCAAAGATCGGCTTGCCGCTGGCGGGCTTGATGGCACTGATCTCGTCCTGAAAAATGCCCGCATCGGTGCGAACGTATTCGATTGGCACGTCGCCCTTACCGTAGTGCGACTGGTTCGCCGATGCAGGCAGACCAGTCGTGAATGAGTATTTCAAAAACTTCACATCGGCCCACCGCATGTCGGCGTTCAGGAACTCGCCCCAGATCGGCATCGCAGTGTCGTTAATGCCGTTCGTGATCTTGCCAAACGTCACGCCATCGTAATGATCGGAGATATTCGAAACGCTTGAGGCCAAAGCCGTCGTCAAGTTCGCGGGCTTCGGATTTAGATACGCACCCTCGCTGCCGTTACCGTCACCCGCAAGTCCATGGCAATCCGCGCACTGCTTGAGAAACTGCTGACGGCCCGTGTCGTAGTCAATCGCCTTTGGTATCGCCTGCGTCTTCATGACCGCATCCACTACATACGAGTTCTCCGCCGATGGCTGCGAAGGCGCTGGAACGGTCTGCGTGAACATCGTCCGAATGTACATGACGAGCTGCCAGCGCTCGGTTGAGCTGAAGACTTCTTTCCACGTGGGCATCGCGGTCCACGGAACGCCCTCGCTGATGCGCCAGTAGTAGTCGGCATCCGTGTAGCCGTCATAGCCAGCAGGATCGTTGAAGTCTGGCGGCACGGGCTCGATACCCTGTCGATAGATGCCCATCCCAGTCCCGGCATCGCCATGACACACCGAGCACTCCCTCGTCCATGTGCGCTTGCCTGCATCGACGTTACTGATGGCGACCGTCAACGGATCTTTCAACTGGTAAGCGAACGGAGGATCACCTTCGTCGGGGTCGCGCTCAAACGGATGCGCATACACCGTCTGAATGTAGTGGATGACGTCCCAGCGCTGCTTCACGGTCAGCTGCTGCTTCCACGGTGGCATGACTGTTCCCTGGACGCCCTCGGACACATGCCACAGCCACTGGTCGTGGGGCATGTCTTTGAACGGGTCTGCCTTGAAGTTGGCCGGGGTCACAACGAGCGTACCGCCGTACGTACCAAGTCCGTTACCGGCGCAGCCGTGGCATGTGATGCACCTGCTCACGTAGGTCAGCTTCCCGTCATACAGCCCGGCTTCCTTGAACGTCGACCCACCCTGTGGAGGCGCGCTCGCAGCCGTTGCCTGCAGCGCCCTGACCGTGATAGGACCGGAGGCGAACTGATACGGCGCTGGTGGCGTGATCATGAACTCCGCAGCGTTCCGGTCACCGAGATAAAACAGATACGTCGCTACGGCCTGCAGCTGCGAAGCAGACAAGAAGTTGTAATCCGGCATGAGCGACATCGGCGAGTAGTCACGCGGAGCCTTTAGATGGTCGATCTCCCATTGCATATTTCGTTTGCGGCCGACGTAGGAAAGGTCGGGACCTGTGCGCTCAGAACCTAAGATCATCGGATCGTCATAGTTGTAGTCGCCGCCTTGCGACACCGGCCCCATCCCGGTGTCGACGTCACGTACGTACTGGGTATGGCAATAGTTGCATCCGTTCGAATAGAACAACGTCCGCCCGTAGAGTTCCTCCGCAGTGTAAGGATGGGCGACCAGCGTCGTCGGCGGATTCCAGATAGCAGCTGGCATGAGCACCGCAACAGCGACGACGGCTAAAAACACCGCAAGCCCTCCCCAGAGGACGACCTTGAAAGTCATCTTCACTGTGCTTCACCCCCCACCATGATCGGAGCTGTCGTAGGAACAGGTTCGGTCATCGTGGTGAAGTCCGGTAGTTCAAACGGACGCCTTACGACGATGGTAGCTATGACGTTGTAAGTGAACATGATGAAGCTGGTGACCAGAAGCACGCCGCCCATGAGCCGCAGCGCCATCCACGTCTGCAGACCCGGCAGCACT
>Ga0123339_10001133_pt1 | contig 18831 bp, 20 predicted proteins | sample lystaG_FD_89956 | JGI IMG/M metagenome (GOLD analysis project Ga0123339, IMG submission 89956) | Glacier valley bacterial and archeal communities from Borup Fiord, Nunavut, Canada, to study Microbial Dark Matter (Phase II) -... | ecosystem: Environmental > Aquatic > Freshwater > Ice > Glacier ... | reverse complement strand
TGCGGGTCCAGGTGGGCCTCTACCACCGCTCTGTGCGTCACATACCCTCCCCCAGCCCGAATCAGGTGCTCTAGGGGGAAGGGGAGGGTTTGGGTAGAAGCTTCCATAAACAGACAGCAGTTTAGCATTTTGCTGTCTGTTTATGGGAATTGGAGATTGGGAAAGAATAGGGGCCTTACAGCTCCCTTTTTTGGCGTTCGCTCGAGGGTGGTATTCGCTCGAGCCACCGACTCCTGATCCTTAGCACACCCCGCTTGACCGTCAAGGGAAACCCCGCCCTTGACAGCCCGCGCTCGGGGTGTGCGTCTGGGTGAGGCAAAAGGAGGACACCTTTTCACTACCAAGCCCTTCACGCTCTGACCGTAAATCCCTGAATCGAATCCCGCTCTCGAGAAGCACTGTGCAACAGACACTAGACCTCTCGTTCTCTTTTGGAGGAATCTATGCCCAAGACCGAACCCACTGATTCCAAGCAAACAGCGCTCGAGCGACTCGAAGCCGGAGTCTCGGCCCTGCTCTCGAGCGGAATGTGGAGAGCCGCGCTCGAGGCGCAACGCCGCTTCCATCACTACAGCTTTCGCAACGTGATGCTCATTTTCCAGCAGCGTCCAGGAGCTACTCGAGTGGCCGGATACGGGGTGTGGAAGTCGCTGGGACGGCAGGTGAAAAAGGGCGAAAAGGGGCTGTGCATTCTGGCCCCAATGGTGGGCCAGGACGCACAGGGGGAGAAAGCGGTGCGTGGCTTTCGGGACGCCTACGTCTTCGATATCTCCCAGACCGAGGGCGAAGCGCTACCCGAGACTCCAGCTCTGATACCGCTCGAGGGAGAATTAACCCACCTTAGCACCTTGCTGGGCAGGCTCGAGGCGTGGTTGGAGGGTCAGAACATCACTCTCGAACACATCCCTCTTCCCCAAGGCGTGCATGGCGTGTACCACAGCCGCGAGCACCGCATCACCGTCTCGAGCACCCTGTCCCCCAACGCGGCGTTCAAGACCCTGATTCACGAATCCGCTCACGCGCTGCTACACCGCGAGAGTACCGAACGAACCCAGGCCGAACTCGAGGCCGAGAGCTGCGCTTATCTGGTGTGCGCTGAGCTGGGTCTGGACACCGGTTCCTATAGCTTTGCCTACCTCGCGGATTGGACCCCGAGCGTGCAAGCGGTGCTCGAGGCGGGTCAGAAAGCCACGCTCACAGCGAAGCTGATTCTGGCGGTGCTGGTCCCGCCCACCGCGATACAAAACCAGCAGGAAGCCGCGTGATGAATTTTAAGGACATAGACCTCAGGAAAGTGCTCTTACGGCTCGAGTGGGTGGAGGTGGGCTGTACTTACGGCGGACTCCACCCGGAAGACCTTATTCACCTGTGGACCCGTGCTCACCGTCACGGGGCGGTGAAACTCACACTCGAGGTGTGGCTCGAGGAGGACCCGTACCACCTCGCGGTGAAGGTGCTCAAGCGGGCTTAGCACAGCGGCCTTGCCCGTCAAGGGACGGCACCTTGACCGCCTGCGCCCCCCGTGCATCTGGGCTGAAGGGAAGGAGGAAGACATGCACCGACGCGAAGTTCCCTGAAAGGTAACAGTCGGCAAAAGATGGAGCGCTCGAGACGGACATCTCGAGCGCTCTGAAACCCACGTTCCATGTGAGGTGTTATGACCATAGCATATTTCGAGATGCTTTTTGAAGCGGTCCGCGGCACGCCCGCTGCCCGTGAGTTCGTGGTTGAACTCACTCCCACGCAGCGGTTCGCGCTGTGTGTAAAGAGACCCGACGCCTCTGCGGCCACCGTGCGCGAACTGGCCCAGCTCGGCTTCACGCTCGGCAGCCTCGAGCGTCTGGCGGGACCTCCCCAACCCGAGCGCCGGGGGCGGCCCGGCCCGGAAGGCGAGCAGGCGGTCTGGCCCGGAAGGTGCCGTTCAGACCAAGACACCCGGAAGGTGCCGTTCTGCTCAAGCGGTCAAGCGTCCTCATGGGCGCTGCTCTGACCAAGAAGACGTGCCGCAGTTGGGCCAAGAGAGTGGGCGTGAACCCTGGTGTGACCCTGGACCTCGAGCTGTACGCCGACCGGTACGAGGCTGAACAACAGGCGCTTGAAGAGTGCCAGCAGGAACTCTTCGAGCTACCCCCGCCGCACTTCAACGCCTGCCCCGAGTGGCCCACCCGTCCAGCGCACGATTGGAAAGGCGAGGTTCTTCCCTTTTAAGCCTTATCCGGCTCGAGGATTCACCCCCTCGAGCCAGCTCAAAGGAGGCCGCCATGTCCCCATCCCACCCCTACTCTGAAAGACCCCTACTCTGAAAGACCCCTACCCTGAAGGACCCGTTCCCCTGAGCCGCGCTTTTCGCTATCTCGAGCAGCTTCCACCCGACGGCGAAGTGACCCTGACCCTCGAGCTGCATAGCGTCTATACGCTGCTCCTCTTGCTCGAACCGCCCAGCAGCCCGAATCGCTTTGGTCTGCGCTTTCACGGCGGGGAGCGCACCGAGTTCGAGCGCTGCTGGAACCGGGCAGAGCTGAAGGCGTTCCAGAAGCTTTCGAGCGCAGTGAACGCAGTCTACGCACTGAGTCAAGCCTTTTTGCTCGAAGAGGTGCCCAAAGCGGTTTGACCCGTTCGCTTGTCCCTTCCTCTCGAGCCGGATGGTTGAACTCACGGCTTTGCTGGCTAGATATGGAGCGCTTACGACCCATTCGCCTTGAAGCCAAGCACGAGTGTTCGACCCTGGTACAGATATTCAACGAGACCCGATTTCATCTGAGCGCTCTCGAGTGCTCAAAGCGGCCCCAAGTCCACCTATATCGTTGCCATCACAGCCTTCGATAAAGACCCTAAACCACCTCACTTGAGGCTCGCGGTGAGTCCTTAAAATTTACTTTCGCCACCCTATTGTTCACCTGCTCGAGTGCTTCCTCAAGTGCCTCGAGTAGCAAGCTTGAAGCCAGGGTCGCAGGGGGCAACTCACAGGTTTTAGCCAGGGCTTCAAGCTGCTTGAGCGCCCCAGCATCTACTCGCAGGGAGAGGCGTTTAAGATCTCGACTCGAGTGCTTAGTGTGGTCCACCTCCGCCAGTCGTCTTTCTATCCAGCGCCCAACCCGACCTGTGCTTGTACGTGTCATATCTCTAAAATAGCACGACTATGGGGTTCGGATTTGCTTTTACTTTCGGGCTAAAGCAGCCCCTCTTGAGCCGCTCGAGAGAGGCTTGAAGAAGGCTCCATCAGCACTCGAACAGGTCGGGTGCAGCACTCAAATTTGTGCGGAGCGGTATGGAATGTCCAGGTTCCATCAAGCCCCCCAACCCAGTCCCCTGAGAGCTTGGCTGGGTAGAGGTGGGCAGAATGTGTAAGGGTTCGCAAGATTAGTTAGGTTTTATCGAGCTATCCGTTTAATAGCGTGCCACAAAGCTATGAGACGAGTGCTCAAATATCTTTGGCGTGCTACACTCATTTATGGCCTACGCACAGCGCAAAAAGCGAGTCACCCTGTGGGTTCATCCCACCGAAGCACAGCGCCTCGAGCAGCTCGCCAAAGCCTCGGGAACGACCACGAGTCATATGGGAGCCGAGCTGCTCACCCGCGCCCTGGCCGATGGGGATACTCTTTATGCGGCCCAGGCTCAGCGGGCCATTGAAGGGGTGATCCGCGAGGAAATCCAGAGCTTTTCCGAGCGCTACGCTCACCTGCTGGCGCGCACCGCACTCGAGGCCGCTACCACCCGGCGCATGGTGCTCAACGACCTCTCGAGCCGACTCGGCAGCGAGGCCGCACTGAGCCTCAATGAGCGCGCCTGGCAGGGGTCGGTGGAGTCGCTCAAAAAGCCCAGCGAGGGGGTTCGCAACCTGCTCAAGAGCAGTCGTTCGTGAAGGGAGCGGGGCGCGCTCGCCCGTCCCACCCGTCTACCTTCGGGGACGCGGGTCGGGTAGTTCACAGCGTCCCGGACCAACGCGGCCATGTCTACACCAAAGCCAGCGCCGGAGGGCAGGCTCGAGCGGGGGACGCGCTGCACTACATCGCCCGCGAGGGGCAGCACAGCGAACAAGACGTGGCCCTTTACGCAGTGGACCAGGACGGCGAGTTACAGCGCACCGAATATGCCGACGCCCGCGCCGAACTCGAGGAGGCTGAGCACCGCTACTACCAGCACCTGGTATTCACCCTGCACCGCGAGGGCGGGGAGGCGGAGCTGGACACCGAGAGGTTGGTCGGGGAGATCGCCGGGAAGCTGCGCGAGCAGCACCCCGAGGCCACCGTGCTCCTGGCGGTGCACACCGACACCGATAAGCCGCACCTGCACGCGGTGGTGGGCACCGACACCACTTTTCAAAAGCGGGAGTTGGCCGAGCTGCGAAGCTACACCTTCGAGCAGGTTCAGATGCAGCGTGACCAGCAGATGCAGCTCGAGCGTGACCCGCTGGCCCACGAGCGGGAGCAGGTGCTTGAGCAGACTCGAGAAGGAGACGCCGCATCAATGGCACGTCAACCGGTGCTCGAGTGGGATGATTAGCAGTTGATTTAGACGTTGATCAAGTGGAAACTTTTGGGAATGTAGCAGGGGGGCGAGTTTTTCGTGTCCCGAACCGTTTACGCGTTCTCGGCAGTTGACAACGCGAAGACGCTTATATAAACTCACGGCAATTATATGGATTCACTCGGTACCTACAACATTCACCACTATCACCGACAGGCGATGAGCGATTTGGTGTCTGGCGTGTCGCCTCGTCAGGAGTTGGGGGCATTGCGTATCTCGCCGGGCGGGCTGGCGCTACGTCAGTGGTTAGACGCGCTGTCGGTTGGCATGAGCGGACAGCGCATGGATCCAACCGTGTGGCTCGCACTAGGTTTTATAGCGGCTATTGCACTAGCTGCCCTCCCTGTAACCACAGCCATTTCTGCGTTAATTGTCATACTTCTCACAATACTATCTACGTTTTGCATTGCCCTATTTCCTATCACACTGCTGCGATTAGCTACCATGGGGCAACAGGCTATTCAAGACGCGCTCAAGCAAGTGCAAGCGTTATTAATCTCTGTAGGCCAGAGTTTTTTGTGTGCCCTGCAACTGTTGGTCAGCCCCATCCCAGAGCGGTTCCGCCGTGTGCGGGCCAGTCGCGCTCCGCTACACAGGTGGTCCGACCCATTGGCGCGACACCCCAAAACCCAACCCTGCGCTCCCTGAACCTCCAACCTAAACGCTGAACTGCGTCCTAGATGCGATTCTAGTTATGTTGGAGGTTTTTTATGTTGTCACCGCATAAGGGTGATCAGGCAGTCTACCGAGCCTGTGTTGGCACTCAACTATGTTGCGCGAAGTGGCTATGCTGCGCGACCTGACCCCACGTAAAACACTAGGGGTAGCCCTACTCATTGGTGTTCTGGCCGGGGCAGCCTTGTATGTTTACACTCAGTGGTTCGAGCCAGCGCGTGGGCTACTGGAGGCCCTCGACCATCGTTTCCGCTGGGGAACACATTTCAGGACCACGGGTCTAGCCACGGCGGTGCGCTGCGCGCTAGACACCGCGTGTCAGTCAAATTTTGGGCTACTCCCCCGATTCATCAAACAGCCACTGCCCGTCCCCGCAACCTATCTGGGTTACGGCGCGCTGGCTGTGCTGGTGCTGTCCGCCATTTTTTTACGCCCGACTGCGCGCGTATCCGCCTACACCGATAACTGGGCCAGCGCCCATGACCGCGCCCTATTACGGGTGAGGGGCTTGGGGCCGCTCGAGAGTGCAATCAGTCTGGCTCGGCTAGGCCGCACGTTCCTTGCACTCAAACTGCACGATCCCCACCGAGCCACACGCGAACTGGGACATGTCCTGGTGGTAGCCCCGTCCAGGAGGGGGAAAACTTTACACCTGATCGCAAATTTGCTGTGCTGGAGACACTCGGCAGTGGTCCTGGACATCAAGGGTGAGCTTTTTCGAGTTACTTCGAGGCGACGGAGTGTGCTCAGCCGAGTTTGGGTGCTCGACCCCGATAGCGGCGAGGGGCATCAGTACGACCCGTTTAAAGATTTAGCTCAGAGCGAAACGGGCATCCAGAGCGCCGCTGCACTAATTATGCGTCCCGACGGAGATCCTAACCCCATTTTTGGACAGCGGGCTATGATGGTGCTCAGCGCACTAATTCGTGTAGCACAAATCGAGGATCGGCCCACGCTGCATGTCATCCATGAGTACATCCGTGGGTTATCGCTCCCTGAATTTATCGCGCGATTGCGCGATTACCCTGATGCCCGTGTACGTGCCGATTTAGTAGATTTTTTGGCCACGGTTGCGCCCAACAATCTACCTGCTGACCTGTTTCAGGACCGGTTTCTTGTGAGCGTTTGGGGTAGCCTAAAAACTCGTCTGACACCCTACTTTTCCGAGTCGATTCTGCAGATGTGTGGTGGGAGCGATTTTAAGGCTACAGACCTTGTGAACGCGCCCAGTACGCTTTATCTGCGCTTTAGCGAGAGTGAGGGTGAAGCCAGCCGTGACATCCTAGCCCTGGTAGTGCTGGGCATTACCATAGGGCTGATGCGCGACGCCGACCGAGCACCTCGCGCTGACCGAACCCCTCTGCTTCTAGCGCTTGATGAAGCGGGTCGTACTCCTATACCGCGACTGGCGGACCTGATGGCCACTGTGGCTGGGCGCGGAATCAGTGTGTTGTTATACGTGCAAAGCGTAGCTCAACTGACTGCCGCCTATGGCCGCGATGGGGCTAGAACCATTGTGGACAACTGCCATACCACGCTGTATTACAGACCGTTGCATCTGGATACCGCTCGAGAAATCAGCGCCACACTGGGTCAGCGTAGCGTCACCGACGTGCGGGAGTCCCACCAGCGCGGTAGTCTAGTAGGCGGCCCGGAAACAGTGTCCGAGGGAGAGCGTGGTCATGCCCTGATGACCCCCACAGAACTGCAGAGAATGCGCGATGGCACGGTCATTTTACTCACAGATGGACGACGGCCCATCCGCGCTCAGCGGGTAAATTACCTCGAATATCCACAGATGCGCGCCTGGGCACGACTAACACCACTGCCGCTGCCCCAACTGTCCCCACCGCCTGCATTGACCGTGGTCAATCGCCCCACTGCGCGCCCGGCAGCAGACGCCAATACCCCGGCCAGTCCCTACCTCGAGCCGCTCGAGTAGGCCCGGTAATTAACAATCAGAACACCGTGTTGCGCGGTGTTCTGGAGGTCCATACCCATGAAAAAATCCAAGAAATCGCGCAAGGTGGCATCCTCACCCAATCCTCTCGTGCTCTCCGTAGCAGAGCTGTGTCTCACCCTCCGGCTGGGGCGGACAAGTGCGCTGGGCCTGATCCATAGCGGACAGCTCGGCCATGTACGCGTGGGAGACAGGATTCTGGTTCCCGTGCGCGAGGTCGAAATGTTTCTCGAGCGTGGCGTCCAGCAGCACCGCGAGACCCTGTAATTACTCTGGCTGCTGGGTTCATCCTACCAGTCACCTACCCTGATTAGGAGCACTACATGCAAGACACCCTTGAGATGTACCCCCGAATCTGCCGATTCCGATTCGCCGCCCTCGAGCTGATGGCCGCCCTCGACGACATCGCCGCTCAACCACAGTGGTGGGCGAGTTTCCAGCCCGACGACTGGGGATTTATCAGTCAGGCTGTGATGACCCTAGTTGATTGCGACCCCAGCGTGGCCCTGGACGCCGTAGTGGACGTACTCGAGCGTCAAATCGAGTGGCCGGAGCGACGTGCGCCCCTCATTGAAAACCTCCCAGTGATGGCCGCGTTGGTCGAGCGGTTAAACGCCGTGATTCGCACCGCTGAGGTACTCGAGCGAGACCGGGAGCAACGATAATGCCACGCCTCGGGAGCGCGGCATTGCCTGGAGACGATACGGCCGTGCACAGCGTAGCCACTGCACGCGAAAAAATCCAGAGTGACGAAACACAAATGCGAGGCATTCACGCCGTCCGGTACGCATCCATCGGTCTGGCCCTGGTTCCGCTCGAGCCGCGCAGCAAGGGGCCGCACTCGAGCGGCTGGCAGCACCACCCCATTCTCACACCCCAGGACGCTCGAGCGTTCTGGACACAGCACCCGGAGCACAACCTGGGTGTACTGCACGGATCGAGCGACACTGCGGCGCTGGACATCGATCACATGGAGGGCGCACGTCTGGCCCTGGCAGAAATCGGGGCCGACCTCGACCAACTGCTCGAGGCGCGGGTCAGGATACGGGGTGCGAAGGGTGTCAAGCCGCTTTACAACGCACTTGGTCTCAGCTTCTCGAGAAAGGTGCTGACCTGGCCCCACCCAGATAAGGCAGGCCACAAGCTCACCGTGCTCGAGCTGCGCGGTGGGCCGGGGTGTCAGGACGTTTTGCCGCCCAGCATTCACCCCAGCGGTGTCCCTTACACCTGGGATGGGGTCACACCCTCGAGTCGGAACGATTTGGACGATTTGCCGGAAGTCCTCATCCACCTGTGGGAAAACTGGGATACGTTGCGGCCTGCGATGGAAGCAGCGTGTCCGTGGGCGGGAATTTCGTCTGTGAGGAGCACCTTACCCAGCTCACAGCCTCGCTCAAGTGTTCCCGACCCAGCCCCTCGAAACGGGCTGAGCGTGATTGCCGCTTTCAACGTGCGCTTCAGCGCCGCCGAGGTCCTCGAGCGCAACGGCTACACGCTTTACGGTGAGCGCTGGAGCGCTCCCACCTCCCAGAGCGGCATGGCCGGGGTGGTCTTGCTCGAGGGGCGGGTCTACAGTCACCACTCCAGCGACCCCCTGGGTGACGGGCACACCCACGACGCCTTTGGCGTGTTCACCGTGCTCGAGCACGGCGGGGACGTGCGCGGGGCGGTCCGGGCGGCAGCGGAGATACTGGGATTCGGCGTTTCCCCCACCCCCGGCTCACACCCCGGCTCGAGCGGTGCGGGGGCCAGCCCCGCTCCCCGCTCTTGGGGCAGCACAGGGGGTTGGGGCAGCACAGGGGGCTGGGGCAGTGTCTCAAGCTGGAACGGCTCCAAGAGCGGCGGGTGGCGAGGGTGACGATTTCCAGACTCACCCTTCCCCAGGAGGTTCCCACAGTGTATTTTCACATCGCGGGCCTGATGCCCAGCGGCTACCTCTCCTTGCTGTTCGCTCCGGCGGGCGTGGGTAAAACCCGCCTCATGGCCCACCTGACGGTGCAAACCGTGCGCCCCCGTGGGGAGTTTGCCGGGCAACAGGTGCGCTCGGGTCGGGTGCTGATTCTGGACGCCGACGACCCCAGCGGCACCGGCTATGCCCAGTGGATCGTAAGGTTTCTGAAGGCATTTCCAGACGCTAAGCGGGCCTGCATAGACCACCGGGCCGTCACCGGGGGACTTACAAGTGACGATGTGCTGAAACTCATGGCTGAACTCGAGCCAAGCCCTCCCGCCCTCATCGTTGTGGACACCTTCGCCACCAGTTTCATAGGGCTGGATGTGATCAAACCCCACCTGGTGAGCGAACCGATGGGCGCGCTGGCGCTGCTGGCACACCGCACCGGCGCGGCGGTCGTGCTGCTCGACCATGTGGGCAAACTCGCTCCCGGTCAAAGTGTGGCCGAAAAAGGGGCGATGGGCACGGCGGCTAAGATGGCCCTGCCCCGCGCGGCCTTCGCACTAGACCGCTTACCCCCCGGTGAATGCGAGGGGAGGGACGTGATGCGCTTGACCTGCGTCAAGATGAGCTACGCCCAGCAGCCGGACCCCATCGCCCTCGAGTTCGTCTGGGACGAGTTTGAGGCGGTCAGTGTGAAACCCTACGCCCTGCCCTTGACGGGCCGAGGCGCGGTCAGCGCTCGAGCGGAGCAGACCCTGCACCTGCTCATCAAAGCCGCGGGCGCAGCGGGCATAGCTCGCAGTCAACTGCTCGAGCAAACCGTGATCACCGCCAACGTCAGCAGGCGTACCGCTGCCGAGGTGTTGGGCCGCATTCAAGCGGAGTACACCACCGAGGTACTGCCCGAACGCGGCAGTCCCCAGATCATTCGGGTGAAGGCGGAAACCGACCTGCTCAGGAGTCTGCACCTTACACCGAATACCCTCGAGCCTGTGCTGCACAGTCAATGATTTGGGGCAGCCCTGTTTGCATCAAATGGGCTAACGGTCCACAGGTCCTCGAGTGGGAAAGCTGGAGTCCAGGCTCGAGGACGGGTGCGGCGGGGTGTAAGGTCAACATCAATAGAACTCGAAGGAGGACACATTATGGCCGGTAGAGTGCGGGGCAACGGACAGGGCAGTGTACGCAAGCTGCCCAGCGGCAAATTTCAGGCCCTCTTGGTGCTGGGCGTGGACCGCTCGGGAAAGCGCAGGGAGAAGTCTGCGGGGACTTTTGCGACCAAGCGCGACGCGGACAAAGCGCTGGCCAAGATGATCACCGAGCGCGAACAGGGCACGCTCAACACCTCAGCGGACATAACCCTCGCGGAGTACGCCGCCAAACACCTGGCCCGGCGCACGCATCTGGACGCACGCACCCTGGAAATCTATCAGCTCGAGTTGGGTTACGCCCTCGAGCTACTGGGGGAGCGCACGCTGCAAAGTGTGCGCCCGGACCAGCTCAAAGATGCCCTGCTCTCGCTTAGCCAGCGCACCATGACGCGAGGACGCGGCACGGATAAGCCGATGTCAGCACGCACCCTGGGCAAGGTGATCACTCACTTGAAGGCGCTCTTCAAAGAAGCGCTCGAGGACCGCCTGATTTACCAGAGTCCCGCTGAAAGCTTAAAAAAGCCCAAAGGGACTTCCGCTGCTGCTAAAACGGTGGGGCGAGTCCTGACCTTGACTCAGCTCGAGCGTTTGGTGCACGTGGGCAGCGCGCTGCACGCGGTGGGGGTTTCTCGCTCCTGGCCTGCCTTATTTACCGCTGCCAGTCTGGGCCTGCGGCGAGGCGAGGTGATGGGCCTGACCTGGGCGCATCTGGACTTCGAGCAGGACCAGGTGATCATTGCTCAGGCCCAAACCCGCGCCGGGGGTAAGCCGCGCATTGGCCACACCAAGACCGAGGGCAGCCAGCGCACCGTTTTCATGCCGCCCAGCCTCAAACGGGTCCTCAAGGCCCACTTCGAGGCCCAGCAGCTCGAGCGCGCCTACGCCAGAGAGGCCTGGACGGACACCGGAGCCGTTTTCGCCACTGCCCTGGGCAACTTCACCCACTCGGATAACCTGGTGCGATCCCTCAGCTCGGTACTGGAGTGGACTGACCCGGCACAGCTCGAGCGACGCTTGAAGTCTCTAGCTAAAGGGGTAAGCGAGTCAGCGGTGCAGCACTTGCGCCAGGTTGTGCTGGCGGGCGAAAAGCTCCCTATGCTCAGCCCGCACGATTTACGCCACACCTACGCGACCGTAGCGCTCATAAGGGGGGTGCCTGCCGAGGTGGTCTCCAAAGTTCTGGGCCACGCCCGGGTGAGCACCACGCTCGACATCTACCGCCATGTACTCGACACCGAGCGGCGCAGGGCGGCTATTGACCTCTTCGAGGAGGTGTTGCCTGTGGCCCCTGCTGGGCCGACCCTGCGCCCGCCCCTCAGCTTGAACTGAAGCCTACTCCGCACGCGCTCCGCACGGAGGCCCTTTTATACAAAACTGTATAAAAGGGCCTTTCGATTTTCACTGTCCTACACTCACTTTTTTTGGTGCACCCAGCAGGACTCGAACCTGCGACATGCCGCTTAGAAGGCGGCTGCTCTATCCATCTGAGCTATGGGTGCATACTCCAGTTTTGCGTCGCTCGAGCACTAGTCCGCGCAACAGTCGAGTAGTTTAACAGGGTCCATGCTCAAGCACAAGGTGGATTGCTGCTCGAGCACGGGGCATCAGGACTTCTTCTCAGACTTTCAATACCTGGATTTGAACGCTCGAGCCAGAACATTCAGTCAGGTAATTCAGGGCCACCCGCATACAGGTCCACATCTAAGTCTGCGCCCAGAGCGGCTAAGCGCTCGAGAGAGTCCGCAGTCACGCCTAACCCCCACATCTGTCCAGAAAATCCCTGAAAGGACGCTTGCAGCATGATGGAGCATTCGGGTTTAAGCGCTCGTATACGGTCCGTAGCAGGCTCGAGCAAAATCAAGAGTTTTTCCAGTTTATGGTCAAATTCTGCAATAGTATTTTTCAACGGCGCGAAAGTCCAACCATAATGGTCGTTGATTATGGACAAACGTCTGCCGTTGGGGAGCACGCGTTTTTCGTCTTTGATTTGAACTTCTGTCGGATTTAGCCCGATGCGTCGCGTGATTTCATCAGGGTGGAGAAGTTCACTGCCTATGCTCAGGTAAACCGATGACTGAGCTTCCGCACGACAACCAGGATGACCGAATTTCGTTCCGTGCAGCGTTATGGAAAAAACGATGTAATAGTTTTCGTTCTGTGGTTTGAACCACGCCTCGAGCCGCGTTTCGGACGATTCGACGTGAACAGGTTTAGGACCCTCAGCGTCGCCCTCGAGCGTATGAACGGCCAGAAATTGTTCGGTCATAGCCCAACGCCGTTCTCGAATTTCTTCGAGAATCAGCTCGAGGGCTTACTGCTCGAGTTCTGGAGTCATCCCCACCTCACTTGCTATAGTTCGGCGCTTCTTTGGTAATGGTCACATCGTGCGGATGCGACTCAATGAGGCCGGCCATCGTAATTCGCACGAACTGAGCGTCCCGCCGCAAACTCTCGAGGTCGGGGGTTCCGCAGTATCCCATGCTCGAGCGCAGGCCGCCCACCATCTGATACAGCACTTCCGATACCGCGCCCTTGTGCGGCACAATCCCCTCGATGCCCTCAGGCACGAACTTGCGGGTTCCGGTTTGGAAGTAACGGTCGCTCGAACCCTGGTCCATCGCGCCCAGTGACCCCATGCCCCGGTAGCTCTTGAAGCGCCGCCCATCGCGCAGGATGGTTTCACCAGGGGCCTCGTCGGTTCCGGCCAGCATACTGCCCATCATCACCACGCTGGCCCCCGCCGCAATCGCTTTGGGCAGGTCTCCGGTCTGCTTGATGCCGCCGTCGGCGATGACCGGAACGCCGTACTTATCGGCAACTTGGGCCGCATCGAAAACAGCGGTAATCTGCGGCACTCCTATTCCCGTCACCACTCGAGTGGTACATATTGACCCTGGGCCTATACCAGCCTTAACCGCGTCTGCACCGGCCTCGCACAGTGCTCGAGCGCCGTCTGAGGTGGCAATATTTCCGGCAATCACCTCGATGTCAAAACTAGATTTCAGCTTCTCGAGCGCCTGTAAAATTCCCCTCGAGTGCCCGTGAGCGCTGTCCAAAACCAGCGCGTCCACACCCGCGTTCACCAGCGCGCTCGAGCGCTCGAGCAAATCGGCACTCACGCCCACCGCCGCCGCCACCAGCAGGCGGCCCTGCGCGTCTTTGGCAGCCCTGGGGTACTTCACCTTTTTGAGAATGTCCTTGATGGTCATCAGACCGCGCAGCACGTAGTTCTCGTCCACCACCAGCAGTTTTTCAATCTTAGATTCGCGGAATTTGGCTTCGGCCTGCTCGAGCGTGAACCCCACCGGAACCGTGACTAAATTGCTCGAGGTCATCACCTCGGACACGCCCACCCGGTAGTCGGTCACGAAGCGCAGGTCGCGGTTGGTGAGGATGCCGAGCAATACGCCGCTCGAGGCCACAATCGGCACCCCGGAAATCTTGTACTCGCTCATCAGGTTCTCAGCGTCCTGCACAGTTGCAGTGATGGGCAAGGTGATGGGGTCGGTTATCATGCCCGACTCGGACCGCTTGACCTTGCGAACCATCTCGGCCTGGGCCTCGAGCGACATATTCTTGTGAATGACCCCGATGCCACCCTCACGCGCCATCGCCACCGCCATCCCCGTTTCGGTCACGGTGTCCATCGCCGCGCTCATGAGCGGGATGTTCAGGCGCAGTTTCTTGGTCAGGCGGGTCTCGAGGTTCACCGCATTGGGCAGAATTTCCGAGTAGCGCGGGAGCAAGAGCACATCGTCGAAGGTGAGTCCCTCGCGGCCAAATTTGTAGTCAAAGCGGTCCGTCATCGCTCGAGTATAGGGCGAGGGGTGAATACGGAATGGAGGGTGGATTTGGGAGCGCTGGAGCAGAACATAAAAACTTAGAGAGTGCTTCGCTCGAGACAATATTGACGGTGATTCAAGCTGCGGTAAAGGGAAACCGTGTCCCCATTGTCGCCCCATCCGCTGACTTCAAACTTTGCACCCAATTTTCTGAAGAACGGACATTCCCCCAATCGACTTCTGGCAACATTTTCTTCAAAATTCCACTTGAGTTTGCTCAAATCAATTTTTTGGATAAAGCACCGTTTATCCCTCGAGCTTTGGTCGCATGTTTCAAAGTCAAATGTGCCTTCCAACTCGAGTGCAGCATCTGCTTGCCAGGCAAAGAAATTTTGAGACTCTCCCAAACCAATATTGGTATAAGCCGCTTCATGCACCTGAACTTTTTGTTCTCCAAAAAGGGATTTTTGATAGCGTGCTGTTACATATTCAGGTTGGGATTTGGGGACTCCCGCGAAAAGAATGTAGTCAAGCAAGACTTTCCCTACCCACCCCATACAAAGGATGAGCAGAATTCCACCAAAGACACTCCACGCTCGAACGCCTATCCAACGGCAAAAGAGAAGCCAGGATGGTAGCTCATGTGGTGATTCTTGCATATTCACTAGCTTAAAGGCTTTTACACTCGAGCGGACTAAGAAGCACCCGCTCGAGGACGTTTAAAAATCAGGGTCACTTCCACTGTAGTCCCCAAACTCTGAGTATCCACAGTGCTGACCAGTTCCCAGCTCGCCGCCCCATTTTCGTTCAAAGTCTTATTGAGTTCATCAGGATTGAGGATGACCCCACTCCAGTTTTTTTCAAGCTCGAGTTTGATAGTCTGATATTCCCAGGTCATGTTTTCAGCTTACGCTCGAGCCGACTGAGAAACGCTTGCTCGAGCTAAATTTCCCCCGTCTCCTCCCGCTCGAGAGGAACGCTATTAAGGGAATCCCTAGCCCCAGCGCCAGTCCCACCAAGCTCCAGGGACTGCGGAACTCGAGTCCGTACAAAGCGCCCACCCAGCCTGCCAGGGTCAGGAAGTGGGCCAATCCCAGCCAGAAACGCCCGCTCTGTCCGCCGCGCTTAAGCAGGTCCGCTCTGGGGGTAGGGCGGGGAAACCACAGCTCGAGGGCCGCGCTGGTCAGCGTTGCGCCCAAGAAAGCCAGCAGACCGAAGGCTAAAAACAAGCCTTGCCAGACGAGCAGACCGTAGAAGAGCGCAAACAGCGCGAAGATGGGCAGCACGATGGCCCACATCTTCAGGGTGTTCAGGCGAGTTTCGCCACGGGGCGACATCCGCAGCAAGTCGGGCGCGTCCTCGGCGCTGATGGCGATGCGGGACAAATTGCTCACCAGGGTACCGCTGATAAAAATGAGCGCTGCGTTCAGGCTCAGCGCCAGCAAGCCGCTGGATAAGGTGGCCCCGTCACCTCGAGGGCGCAGGAACACGAAAAAAGCCGGAATCAAGTAGAGCAGTTGCAGCAAAGTCTGCGAAATCAGCAATGGGTCGCGCAAGATAGAGCGCCACTCTTTGCGGTATAGGCTCGAGAACAGTCCGCCTGAAAAGTGAACAATCTTGCTCGAGGCTCGGGTGCGGCGGTCTCCCTTGACCTCGTTTTGGACCCCACGCAAAAAGGAGCGGCGGGTAAAGTTGACCGTCCAGGCAAAAATCAGGCTCGAGAAACTTAGAAAAAGTACGGTGGGCAGCGGCTCGAGGAAGATACTGCGGGCCGGATACCAGATTAAGCTCGAGGCTCCAAAAGCGGGATTTTCGCGCAGTGAATTCACAAAGCGGGTCAAGCTCGAAGCCAGCTCGAGCAGTGCGCCGCGCCCCAGGATGTTCTGGGCCTGGAAAATCAGGAAGAAGGCCGCGCCGACCAGCGCCGAAAGAATCTGCGCCACGGTGCGGGCGCGGCCCACCCCCAGCACCCGCACCAGGCCCAGGGTGAGCAAAATGCCCAGGCTCGAGGCCAGTAAGCTCAGTGAAACCAGGGTGGGGAGGATGCCCAGCAGTCGCCAAAATCCGAGCAGAACGCCCAGAAGCGCGATGGGAACGATGAAAGTAGCCGTTCCCAGAAACTGTGAAACCACCACACCCAGCGCCCTGGCGGCAAAAATGGTTCTCGAGCGTAAGGGACTCGAGAGCAGCAAGTCTAGGTCGCCGCGCTCGAACAGGGCGCGTAGGGTGCCGACCACCGCGCTCGAGAGCATCAGGGTCAGCAACAAAATCAGGCCCCCGGACGCGCCTAATAGCAGGCCCACGTCCGGCTTTAGTCCGTTGAGACTCGAGAAGCGGCCCGCAAAGTCGCCGAAGGCGAGGTAGAGCAGCCCCGGAATGCCCAGCACGAACAGCAGGACCAGCACCACCCATATCCACGGCTTGGTCCGGGCGGTGGCATCGCGCCAGCCCAAGCGCAATTGCCAGCGAATCAGCCACAGCAGTGAACCCGTTTTCATGGGCTGGCTTCCTGTGTGAGTTCTAGAAACACGTCCTCGAGCGAGTTCTCACCGCTGCGGGTCCGCAGCTCCTCTAGCGTGCCTTCGGCAATCAGTTTTCCACCCGACAAAATTCCAATTCGGGACGACAAGCGCTCGGCCACCTCGAGAATGTGGGTGGTCAGAATCACCGTGCCGCCGCCCGCCACGAAAGACACCAGCAAATCCTTGACCTGACGGGCCGCGCCCGCGTCCAGGCCGGTGAGCGGCTCGTCCAGAATCATCAAGCGGGGTCCGTGAACCAGCGCTCCGGCTAGAGCCAGTTTTTGTTTCATGCCCCTCGAGAAGCCTTCGGTGAGTTCAAAGCGGTTTTTCCACAGGTCCAGCCACTCGAGCAGTTCCTGCGCTTTTTTCTCGGAGGCACGCGGCTCGAGGCCCCACAGCCCCGCCACGAACTCGAGGTACTCCATCGGGCGCAGCTTAGCGTAGAGCAGCGGGTCGTCTGGCAGGTAGGCCAGCGGCGTTTTGGCCTGTTCTGGCTCCCGGCTCACGTCATGGCCCAGAATCGAAATCTGGCCCGAGTCCGGCTCGAGCAGGCCCGCAATCATTCTGAGCGTGGTGGTTTTTCCGGCCCCGTTGGAGCCGAGCAAAGCGTACAACTCGCCCTGAGCGATGTTCAGGGACAGACTCTGCACCGCCGTCTTACCCGAAAAGCGCTTGGTGATGTCTCTCAGCTCGAGTGCGGGGGTTTGCGTGCCGGTTTGAAGCGAAGTGGACACGGTTTGGGTCATGCCTCACCTTACGGGCTGAGGGTGAAAAGGTTGCTCGAGTTTGCAAAATCTGTTGGGATTGAATACTATAGGTCACAAATGACTCAAGTCCGACTCAAGGCGATAGATTTATTTTGCGGAGCTGGAGGGCTTTCTTGGGGTTTGCGCCAAGCAGGTTTTGATGTAATAGCTGGTGTAGATATCGAACCCAAGTTTCTTCAAACCTTCGCACATAATTTTCCACATTCATTTGCCCTTCAAGCTGACCTGACCGTTCTATCCCCCACAGAACTTATGAAACAATTTGGGCTGCATTCCGGCGAAGTGGATATGTTGGTCGGAGGACCCCCTTGTCAGGGATTCTCAAAAAACGTTCCTCGGGGGCACAGACGTTTGGATGACCCCCGCAATCAACTAATGGGTGTTTTTCTGGATTATTGCGACATTCTGCTTCCTAAGTTCGTTCTTTTAGAGAATGTCGCAGAGATGAAAAATGGGTTTGAGCAGTCTTTCTCGAAAGAGATTCAAGAGCGACTGGAGTTAAAAGGCTACACAGTCACGAGCTGTGTTTTAAATGCTGCTGATTACGGAGTACCCCAGCGCCGTCGTCGCACTTTTTTCATAGCCAACCGTTTAGGAGTTCTATTCCAACCGCCCTGTCCAACACATCAAGCTCCTACAAACTCCAGTTCAAGCAAATCTACGCGAGTTATGCAAAGCACTCTTTTTGAACAACCCTCGCATTTAAGTGTCTGGGACGCTATAAGTGACCTAGCAAGCCTTGAGCATGGTGAGGGAAATCAAGTTCAGGCTTATGCACGAGCGCCTCAAACCGAGTACCAAACTTTAATGCGCCTCAATGCTGGAGAAATAGTGTACAACCACATCGCTCGTCATTTACAACCTATGCAGTTCCAGCGGTTGGCGGCGCTCGAGCCAGGACAGGGACACTCTGATTTACCTCCAGAACTTCAGGTAGCGAGTGGCTACAGTGGTGCTTATGGAAGGTTGACCCAACAGATGATAGCTCCAACATTGACCCGTTGGGTATTTCACCCTGGTTCAGGCCGGTGGGGTCATCCAGTAGACATTCGTACTCTAACAATTAGAGAGGTTGCCCGTTTACAGAGTTTTCCTGACACTTATATTTTTCAAGGCTCTTATAATGAACAAGCAGGTCAGCTTGGCAACGCTGTACCCCCTCTTCTGGCTCAAACCTTGATTGATACGATGTTAGCTCAAGCCAATGAAGAATTGTCCAGACGCTCAGATACAAGTTCTAACAGGGTTTCAAGGTCTAACACTGTATCTGGGGAGGGTAGAGTGATGTTCAGAACAGGATAATCTGTTGCCGTTGTATTTTGGGGCCACCAAGTCTTTTCGCCCGAAAAGTGCAGTTGGTTTTCACTTTTTCCATGCCAAGACCACCATTTTTGTTGAGTAGGTAGATATGTACCACCCAATGAATAACTGACCTTACGCGATAGAAATTAGGGTGAGTGAAGGAGGGGAGGTAGAGTCAGATATGGACCGTGAGATGTTGGAACTGTACAGCGACTATCTGTTGGCTTCGTTTGGACAAACCAGCG
>Ga0123339_10001132_pt1 | contig 18835 bp, 7 predicted proteins | sample lystaG_FD_89956 | JGI IMG/M metagenome (GOLD analysis project Ga0123339, IMG submission 89956) | Glacier valley bacterial and archeal communities from Borup Fiord, Nunavut, Canada, to study Microbial Dark Matter (Phase II) -... | ecosystem: Environmental > Aquatic > Freshwater > Ice > Glacier ... | reverse complement strand
TCGTATAACACCAGATGCATTTTTAAGTACATGCCTAAAAGATTCATATTCTCCGTGAATGTCGGAGATAAAGTGTTCTGTCCCCTTTGGCAAATCCAAAATGGCTTGTAGATTGATGATTTCTGTTGTTGCCGAGTCTATGGTCGGATATGTCCTTGCCAAGAGATTCAAGTAATCTATATCACGAATCGTTTCAAATGCATTCCCTGTCAATTCATTTGTCATAACAATACCTCCAATTAAAAGTAAACGAGGCTTTCTAGATTCTACTCGTATATTAATATAATTATACAATAATTTGGTTCCTCAACGGACTAATTATTGGTTGATGTCATTATTTTTACTGTTTTTTATTTTGAACAAAATAATATCTGTGGGCCAAAAATAGATGTGAGATGAGGATTCAGCCGATCATTTCGTCTACCTTGCATAATAAGATGTGGTACAATATGTTTTTAATGGCTTTATATCAGATTACCTCATCAGTATGGAACCCTTGTATATCGTCCAGATTCATTAAAATAGCCACCTGTCAAATTTTATCAGCATTGTGGCATGGTCATAGTTCAAACATCTCTTTTGGTACAAGGGATTAATACCAACATGAACATCAAAAAAGAATTCTGCAAATCTTCGTCTCAAAAACCGCCGGAGCTACGGGGTAAGTCTATTTCATTTCAGATTTAGCCCTCATTTAATAGAACTACTCCACTTAAAATAAGTTCATTCACTCCAAGTGGGAGTAGTTCTATTATATACTTTAAGATTAGGTTTTTAAGCTGAAGATAAAGCCTTATTTCAATGCGTACGTTTTATCCTTTGTTTTTCCTTCACTTATAAGCATTCCTATTTTTTCTGCCTTATTTAGCAATCTACTTGCTGTCTTCATCTGAACACTTAGCAATTCAGAAGCAATAACACTATTTATACTTGCACTATTACTTAAATACTTTAGTATTACTTTCATTCTTGTCTTCTCTAATTCGGACATTGATTCGGACATTGATTCAGACATTGATTCAGACATTCTACTTTTCTTTTCAAACCCATCCCGAATCTTTATAGTAGTGATTAAATAAGTTCTATCCTCATCCGTCTCGAATTCCGGTAATGGAGATCCATTTTTCTTTAGCTCAGAAAGAATTGTAGAAATTCCTGTTCCTTGCTTCTCTGATAAGTCTATTTCCTTAAAGAATTCTCCAATTCTACGATTACGGTATTTCCTTGCTTTAGCCTTACCTGCAATAAATTTATCCATATTTATCCATTTATCAGGGCCTGGATAATTTATAATCTGAATACTATCGACATAGATTCTAATTTCTACGGGTTCTCCATCTCTATAAGATTTATGGAATACGGCATTTACCAATGCTTCTTCTAATGCATTGTATGGATAATTATGATAACGTTCTACCTCTGCCTGATTTTTTATTTTCACAACTTTTTCTTCAATTACCGTTGATTCAATATAGGCCAATGCATCTCTTACTTGTATCCAAATTGGTCCTGTAAATGTTTTTTCAATAAAGTCCTTTGATGCTTCAGCCTCTTCTGCATTAAACTTGACCAAATTAATCTGAGCTCCGGGTATTAATTTATCGGGTCTCTCAGAGAACATTAAAATCCCAATATTTCTAATTGCTAAATCAGTATCCGTCTCATTTGCGACCTCAAGTGAAAGAAGTAATTCTTCAAGTGTTCTTGAATTCAATTCATTCATAAGTGTACTATTACTGTCTCGAAGAAAATCTTCCAAATATCCTCTACGAATAATATCAATTGTCGCCATACGGTTAATTCTATCATCATAAGGAACCGCATTAAATTTCTCGTATAATTCTGCTAGTTCATTTGGCTTAGCTTGTGTTGTCAACGAGCCTGGTCGTATCCAATATTTCATTATTCTATCGGTTTTCTTATCGGACTGTTTTTTTGAATATACATCTACAGGTGCTTGATATGGTCCTGCATCTCCGGCTGAACACTTAAGATAAATCAAATATGCATCATCATCTGGATAGTTTACCACCTCAATTGTCGGAATGTAACGTGGGTCAATCATATTACAATATTGAAATATTTCTTGTTGAATAGAATCTACGCGCTCCTTTTCAACTCCTTTTGGCGGCAATACCGGTATACCTTCATCTGCTGCCACACCAATAACAATATATCCACCATTAACATTATCAAAGTCATTTGCAAATGCGCAGATTGTATGAATAGTATCCCTTGGATTCCAGCCTTCTTTGTATTCTACTCTGTTTTGCTCTACTACTTGTCCTTCAAGAAGAGTTTCTATTTTTATTGGTATCACTTGATCCCCTCCAAAGTTATTATCCAATATATCCATTTAATACTATTTGCATCAATGTGTAACCTTAGTCCCCAAAAAAATAAAATAAAATAAAAGATACATCTGGTGTCTCTCATACCTTAATTAGAATTTTCTTCATCCTTTACAGACATCCACCCATTCTTTTGCCTGGGAATACTTTTGTAGTTCTGTGCAGGTTAATTCGATTGCACTATTTGCACTTCCACACGCTGGAAATACAGTCTGAAATCTTTGCATGGATACATCCAGATACACCTCTACATTCCGAGGTAGAGCAAACGGACATACTCCACCAACCGGATGACCTACCAGTTCTAGTACTTCATCAAAATTAAGCATCTTTGCCTTCGTTGAAAACTTTTCCTTGAACTTGGCATTGTCGATCTTTTTGTCACCAGCTGTCACCACGAGGACGCACCCATTTCCACTTCGGAAGGATAGGGTTTTTGCAATCCTCGCAGGAATCACCTTTAATCTTTCTGCAGCCATTTCAACAGTTGCACTGGACTCATCGAAAAGCAGTATTTTATGTTCTATTCTAAATCCCTTGAAATATTCCACCACTTCAGCTAAAGCCATAGTTTTATTCTCCTTCGTTCTTAAAACAACAACAACAACAATTACCCTTCAATCACATTTTAGTAATTTTGAATTTGTCCAATCACATTTTCATTTATTTCAATTGTTTCAGTAATACAGCTATATTTTATCATTATCAAGTTCTTTAAAAGGAACTAAATATGATGTCGCTAGTTGATCAAATCGAACATTAGACTTTAATAATAGATTCTCACATTCTACCAATAAATCGTCTTTATTTTTCAAGGATTCAGATAATAAGGATATTATTAATCTAGCGTCTGCGATAAGTGCAGCTAATTTATCATATGTTAATACGTATGAATAACCTGCAACCGCTGCTTTTGTCGCATGATTTTTAGGATGCACACTTACACGAATGCAAGTGTAAGTAGGGTAATTTTTCCCAAACCATTCAGCAGCTACCAATAACTGACCATGTTCCGCCTTTGTTAATGAATTTTTATCATTTTTACGACTCTTTGCCTCAATTACAAATCCAGATTTGTTTGGTAACAACCACAATACATCTGGTCCTTCCCCATTATTATCATAGCGTTCTGCTTCAATTCCAATCATTTTACCAAGATCACACAAGGCTTTTTCAAATTGATTTGCTGATGCATCGGCATGTAAGAAGGATGCATTATAATCGAAAGCTTTAATAAATCCTCTTCTGTTATGAAAAGAGCTTAGTTGTTCAATTATTGATTTAGCTTGATCACCAGGAAGTGGTAACGTTCTATATGGTGGAAGAACTCTAGGACGAATCAAATTTCTATTGAGTGAATAGGCGTCACGTTGTTTCTCTTCTGAAAGCTCAAAATTTCCCCAATTATTTGCAATTCTTGCAGATAATTGTCTCATCCATCCTCGACTTTGATTATCTAAATTTGTTGAATTTGCTAAAAAATCTTCAATTTTATAAATAGCCTTTTCAAAATAACCATCTTGCCAAAGATTAACAGCTTTTCGCTCCACTAAAGCTTGTTCTAAGTGAAGATTACTTTTAGCATTCTCATCTATAAGTTCTGCTAACGTTTCAGCGTGGTACTCAACCCAATCTTTTTTTCTATCATAACTCTGCTGAATTAATTCCTTCAAATCTTCCAAATTCTCAATTTCCTTACTCATTTGGATACCAATATCAATCTGAGCCTTGGTTGCACTTGTCAAGAAACCAAAATTAGTCTCTTTAGAAATCCATCCAGAAAGATCAGCACCAGTTAAAATTACCACACAGTAATCGCCAGACCCCCTTGAACCTCTTCCTATTCCTTGTTCGATACGTTGAGCCATCATTTTTATAACAGAGTCTCCGCCAAATAATGCGCTCGATTTAAATAAATCGTAATTTGATGTTCCCATAGGTAGTCTACTCATTATTAGTAATCGGCATGAGTCACCTGGTAAATCCATTCCATCATAACGATTAGCAAATACAATCGGTCCAGATGTTACTCGCCTTTGTAGCTCCGAAATAAATTTTTCTGCTTCTTGTGAACCTTTTGCAATCGTCGCAACATCTGCCCAATCCTGAGCACTTTTATCTGAAGCAGTGAGAATTATTGACCCCAAATTCATTTCTGAAGTCCATTCTAGAAGTTTAGTTATCACATCTTTGGAGTTTGTTTTAAAGCGCATTAAGTCAGGTACTAATATCATACGTTCACTAATACCAGCTAAAGATCTTGACGTAAGCGCACTTTTAACTGATTTTACGCCGGCATCAAAGGTACTAATAATATCACTATCATCAGCTATAGTCGCTGACATAAAAATTCGCCTTTTTGCATCAAAAAAAGTTGGAAATAAATTAATGAGTGGCTGTATAGGTGTTATAGTAAATGATTTTCGACTAATCAGTACGTGACACAAGTGGAGATTATCGCGTAGCAATGGCCAAACCATATCATAATTATCAATTTCGGGTTTAAGAAGTTCTCTTACCACTTCAATTTTCTGATTCCAAGCCCAATAAGGAACTTCAAGTACCGCGAATTCTGATCCAGTGAGAATATCATCAAAGGTTCCAAGACGATCAACCTCTTTAAAGGCACTTCTGAATAAATTTGATAGATTCTCAAAAAGCGTACGATTTTTTTTTGCAATAACTTCTAATGTAAAGGATTCACGAATTATCGAAAATGCAGCATGAGCATCATCTAGAATCACAGCAGCAACATTTTGAGAATTTGCAGATCCTCTAATGCCAAATTTACTTTTCCCATTAAATAGCGCTTTATACGTTGCAACCATTATTGCATTACCATTCACAAAGGCGTCGTTAAGTGGCTTACCTGACTCATAAGCTACCGCAGATATTCCAATCGCATTTGCTTTTTCAATTGTTTGCTTAACTAACTGAGTGTTTGGTGTCAAATATAAAACAGGTTCTCCTGTTTCATTTAATGTCGACTGCGCAACTAATAATCCAACAAGAGTTTTTCCGCCTCCTGTATGTAACTTTAGCACTGTATCTTTTTCAGAACGGCAATTGAACCAAGCTGAAAGCACTTCAGCTTGGCTTGTATATAGATCGTTAATTCCAGCTGGTTTAGCTAATCTTCGAAATATGTCTATAGGATCAATGACTTTAGTCTTTTGTTTCTGAGTCCTTAACTTATTAAAATCCACTATTTACCCTCCAATTTATATAAAAAGTTTTATACTATAAGATTTTTTTGCAAATCAAAAGTGTGTATATTCTTTTATACTTGCCACCAAGATCCTTCGGATATATCTTATTCTACGCCGAGCGCCTTAAAAACAGCATCTTCTGGTGTCTGGTAAAAAATCAGATTAAATTTACCCATCAGTTCTGGTGGAACTGATGCCATATCTATTGCAGATGTGATTGGCAGCAATACTTTTTTCGCACCGCTATCCAGGCAAACTTGCAATACATTGGCTAACTCTTCAACTTTTATAATGGTTCCACTAATGCTCAAGTTTCCTAATACAGCGAGGCTGCTGATGATTGGTTTATGTAGTGCAGCTGAACACAGCGCTATAAATGCAGTTAAGGACAGTTGATTGGTAATTCCTATTCCATTCAGGTCTTGGAGGTGCATCAGATAATCTTTATTTGATGTGCTGATAGTACCACTGATATTCTTGCAATTGCCCTTTAAGTACCGGTAAGCTGTATCAAGCGATTCTTTTGCTTCCCTATCTGACCCGATTCCAGTCCGCTCAAATCTTCCGGATCCGGCAACCATTTCTGTTTCCAGTTTAAACACACCAAACATCCCTGATCGTCCACGGCTCACTGTATAGACCTGTCCTGGTTTATGGAGTCCTTCAGGAATTAGCTTGCCACCGCCTTGTTCAGGAACCGGAACAAACTCCTCACTGAAATCGTCATTATCAATATATGAGAAATTTACATCATAGAATTCCATGCCACCAATTTTCTTCAACTGCTCCTTTACTCGCCTACGGCTTTCCAGAGCGAATCTTAGAATTTCCTCGACATCTTTTTTCTCGAATTTTCCATTTGGATAGATCAGTTTTATTAGTCCGGAAACCATTTTTCTCACGGCAATCACATCACGTTGATTTAGGTTATTCCCTAGTTTGAAATATTGATCTACCGCATCCGCATAGGAAATTTTTCTAAGCTCTCGGAGAAACTCCGACAGATAGTCGGTAATAAAGCCATATTCATTGGTAAAGAAATCCGGTCTGTATTTAGGTATCTCCCACCCTGGCAGATAGCAATGCATCCGATCAAAAAACGCACTATCGTAAGCCATTGCATCAGGGAACGGCTCAAACAGATGGGACGTCTTAAGCAATACATCGACACTTTGATTGATGTTTCCCACAAACACCATGGATGCGGAAGCATTCTTTTCTTCTTTTCCTCTTGAAAAGGAGCCAGAGGCCATATAGTCTTTCATGATCTGTATGCCGTCTTTATCTTTAAAGGTTATTCCTGCCACTTCATCAAAGGCTACACAGTCCCACATTCCAACAAGACCAACGGTCTTGTTGGACATGTTATAGAACAAGTTTGCCACAGTGGTTTGCCCACCGGAAACCAAAATACTATTGGGTGAGATTTCCTTATAGACATGCGATTTTCCCGTTCCACGTGGTCCAAGCTCACACAGGTTGAAGTTATTCTCTACAAGTGGGATCATTCTAGCCAGCAGCAGCATCTTTACTCTAGGGGTAAATTTAGTCGGTTCCATTCCGATGGATCGAAGCATGATATCAATCCATTCGTCTTTACTAAACTGCTCTCTACCGCTTAAAACTTCATTCATATCTAGATTTGGCATTTGAATCGGGGTAAGTTTCGAGATGATGAAAGGGATTCTTCTATTATCTGCTTCGTCAAAGAAGTATTCCAGCTGGACGATGCACCAGATGCCTCCACTAAGAAGACGTTCAAAATCCGATGCATATTTTTCTGAAATAGGAATGTTTTTGATGCCTAAATTCGAGAATTCTGCCTCATAGAAATCCTCTCGATAATTAAGCCTAACCGCGACCTTATCAATAACTGTATAACTTCCACGTTCCCTCAGTTTGGAAATGATCTTCTGCGCTTCATCAGGGCGAACAAAATTTTCCGCCAGGATGCTTTTAACATTGCGTACCCCTTCAGCTATGGCATCTTCCTCTATAGTTGCACAATACATTCCTAGAAGATACTCTAATACATATACAGGTACATTAGCTCCTTCTTTAATTTTCTTTGTCAGGTCTTTTCTTACTATCTTTCCGGCAAAGACCTCATTCAATTTGTCATTGAGACTGTTATGTGGTATAACCTTATCTTCAAGAACATCTTCTTTAATATCGAATACATCAAAGTCATCCTTAAATTCTTCTATTTCGATTCCGTCTTGGTTAGTTTCTCTTTCATCCACCTATTCACCCCTCCTTATAAGCTAAAGCCAAAATCATCTGCGAAGGCTATATCCATCACGACACCATGACGTAAAACTTCTACATCATTTTTTTCATCGTATGCTACGAGGTAATACCGTTTGTTCTTATCATACTGCCTGTTCTTGAAGTTGAACCTCAATCTGAAAATTCTCTTGTTTGGATCGTTATCCTTCTTATCTGCAATATAAATACATTCATTGGAAATTTTCTCATTGTCTTCTGAGATGAAGTAAACCTTATACCTGGTTTCCTTGACCACATCGCTCACTGCTTCAGACTGGATGAAATCCAGAGATGAAATCAGATTGGTGATCTTTTGAACCATACTGACCAACGTGATTTGTACCGGTCTTGTTTCCGCATGACCTCTTTCTACTTTTACATCAATAACTGGGATGATCATTTCCTGAGGTGAAGAACCTCCATGAACATAATTCTGACCACCGCCAGTTACCTTGAAGACATTGGAACTAATTGGAAAAGATACCATCTTTGAATCTGTGTTTCCGAGAATTTTGCTCATCGGTAAGGATAGTATTCCATCATCTTCTAAGGCTTCGTCTGATACTACGAACCTTCGATTCACAAACGCGTCTTTATCTGCAAGGTTTATGATCTTATCACTTTCCTGCAACTTATCTCTTTTATAGATAAACCCATGATCTGCAGTGACGATAAAGTGAGAAGTATTTGCGCTGCCTGAAAGCCTTCTTATCAGTGCAAATATCTCTTCTATGGCTTCTTCACATGCGGTGAACACTTCATTTTCTGTATTCTGTTTATCTCCTCTGGCATCGATCTGGTTGTGATAAATGTAGACCAAATCCATACCGGTAAAGACTTCTCTAAGCTCAGCTTTCTTCATCAGTTTAACATCGTCAAACTGAATGCTTCTACTGTTTGGCACATAAGTATTGAGTATGGCTTCCCGTTGTTTTAGGGATTCACAAGGCATTCCATCCACTAGGACTTTGTAATCATCTGTGAGTTCAAGTGTCCTATGAGGTAGCAAAGCACCCATGCCAAGTCTTGTGTACGATGGCAGCACGCTCATCATCGCTTCAAGTTTTGGTGTGCATTTCTCATCATCCTTGAGCTTTAAGAATAGGGATTGCCCCACTTCATAGCGCATCGCATCGGAAATGATCACCACAACCCTATCTTTATTTGATTGGACATATTTGCTGTAAAAATTTCTTTGAAGAGGTATGGCAGATCCCATATCCTCTTTCTTTAAGGCATTATTCCAGCTGTATGCACTCTTCGTTAGATATTCATTGGTATAGATATTCTCAACCAAATCTCTTAATTTTTCAAAGTGTGCATTTTCATTCAACTGATCGTAGTTGAAATAGAATTTTCTGTACCGGTTATCAATCGTATAATCACTCGTCATGTACTGATCTGCAATATCCTTTAGCCTTTCCTTGCTCTGATATTTACCAGCTAAGATGACATAATAGGCACTTTCGAGCATATGATATTCAGTTCTATATTTGTCTCTAAAATGCTTCTTACGTCGATTCTTGCAGATATCTGGAATTGATTGATTATTGAGCTTAGCACCTACATCTTCATTCAAAAGCCTGGCATTCACCCAGCCAATGATGATTTGGTCCATGACCTCAAAAGTATCGCAATTAACCAATGCTTCAGGATTATAAGTCTCCAATACTGATTTCGCATTGATACCTCTTGCTACATAGGATGATAAACTATCATATTGATCCCTGTATAAGACATTATTCATCAAGTTATCTAGGAATGCGATGATATTTCCTGATTTGTATGACGTGAAGTTCTTCCATTCCTGAGGTATATCGCCTTGAAGGTATCGCTGTGTATAGGTCACGAACATCGTAATCACAAGCTTCTCCAGTGTGGGTTTCACTTCTGTATAGCCAAACTGTTCTTCACACATTCTCCAAAAGGCTTCCAAAAGATCATATTTTTCGAATTCAATCAGAAATTTATTGTCATCCAATTGATCCTCTGTCAGCACAACACGGACAACCTCATCGAAATAAGATATTCTTGTTTTACACAAAGCGCTCATTATAGCCACTTCAATGCTTTCCCTCGTAAAATTTTCAAGCTCCAGGTCATAGAACTTTTGAGTCCTGTCCTTGGCCGCAAAAAACTTGATATATTTTTGTATAACAGGTTTGTACTTCTGATCGATTCCCAAATCCACAGTCAGGAGTGATGCACGATCAGCAAAGAACTGCCTGGAATAGAGCAGCATGTCCTCCAGATGATTATCCCTAACTTGTGGACGTGAAAATGGTGCATAGATGAGATAATTTGTTGTCGTATCCTGACGTTCCAGAAAATATTTGGTTTGAAACTGATTATCTTTTTCCAAATGATACACCTTGGCATTTATAATTTCCATTGAATCGATATCTTCTATAAATTCAGCCTTGTCATCGTACCAAAAGACTAGTTTGCGGGTATCACCGACGAACTCTTTATTAAGCTTATCTGTTATTTGCTTTAGATTTAGTTCAGCCATTGTCTACCTCCGTCTCTGATTTAGTTATAATAGAGTCTAGAATACAAAGAATTTCGATTTTTTCTTTATTGAGATTACTTTCAGTAATATCAATAGCAGGTTGAAAAATATTAAAATTACCTTCATAATGATTGAATTCATTCAATAGTGTTTTTTTAGATGTCAACTTAACTCGCTCATTTTGATATTTGATATCCGTCAAAGCTTTATAAATGAAATCTCCTAGAAGTTCACATTTTATTGTTTGTCTCGGAAATTTATCTCGTAATACTTTCTCAACATTTAAACGTAAAAACAAATAAATCAATGTATGTTTTAATGTTTTTGCCAATAGTGGATGATTTTCCTCTTTTATAAATTTAAGGGTAGTTATATCTATATCGATAATATCACTTGCAGAAATTGAATACGATATATTTACTTCTTTACCAAATAATCGATTATAAATCGGTGTAACATCCACTATCTCAGTTCCGTAACCATGCATCAATGATGTTAACTTATCAGAATAATCTTTTCGCTCAGGTGGATTTACCACTTTTATTATTGATCTCATGAATGGAATTAGTGATGTTATGTACATACGTTCATCAAGTATATCTTCGTCTGCCTCTGGACTTCTCAAATGATCTAGTAATTTATCTAGATATAATAATAACGATCTCTCATTGCTCTTAACTGGCAAAAATCCACATTCTTCATTATTGCCATTAACTAATAAGTACATGTTAAAACAATGTGTCCTTTGGACATCTAGCAACCGAATTAAATCAATATTATGTGTAAAAATGACTTGTTGTTTCTTTTCTAGTATTTTTATAATGCAATATGCGATTTTATTTTTATAAATTGAATCAAAACTAGATATTGGATCATCCATCACTATAATTGGAGCAGCAACATTTTTGGCTTTAAGCAACTCAAATGCTAATGAAAGAAAATTCTGCTCTCCAGTACTTAATTGAAAATCGTCACGATTTGTTCCAATTAACTGCTTACCTCCAAGTTTAATTATTAAGTTTTTTTCTGTATCCCGTTCTAATGTAACCTCTTTACCTAAGCTATCAGAAATAATGTATTTGATTAAAATCTCATCATCTTCATGTAAATCTATTTTATGAGTAATCATAGACTTGTACGAGGCATATAGCATGGTAATTGGACTAGCAGCAACAATGCCAACAATTCGGTTTTTCAACAAAACTTCTGCTGTGATTTGATATTGATTAAACTGATCTAGTAGCTTACTAATTTCTTCAGCATTTCCAGTTTCAAATGCTTTTAAAACAATTTCCTTAATACAGAACGGATTCTCATCAGTAATATCACTAATAATTTTGTCTAATATTTTTTTGTTTTCTTTACTAAGAGAAGCAAAAATAGCCTCGATGCTTTTCTTTTTTTTATTAATGAGAGCATCAGGGTCAATATCTTGTGTATCACATACAACACAGTAAGGAAGTTCGAAATATTTTTGTAATACAGAAATTGCGGTACCGTTTCTTTCCACTCCCCTTATTGTTTCAGATTTTTCAATTCGCTGTAAGTTGATTCCTTTAATTTGGCAAATTTTTGACGTTGCTGCTTTGTCAGAGGTATCTTCTAAGTAGAATTTTAATTTATCAGTATCATACTCATTAACCACAAGCAAATCCTTATTTGAAAACATATCTAGAAATTTTTCTATTTCAACATCTCCGATTTTAGATCCTTTCTTCCCAATTATTGAAACGATGCTCTTCAGATTATCATTAGATATGGCATCAATAAACGGGGTAGATTGTTTTGTGATCTTGAACTCTGTCTTGAGCATTTCTTTGATCGTATCTATTATTGCTAGAAATTCCTTATCCAAATTCGCCTTGGTTTGCCGTTCTTTTGCAATATCCTCACCAAGAACAAATTCATCTGTGTTCCCAACAATAATATTACGAGATATCTGATCGCTGATAACATGGAATAAGCTATTTCTATCTGGGTTTATATATCGTTTACCTTCAAATTCCACATCTATTTCTGTGTTTTCTTCTCTCTTCATAATTTTTGATATTGTCGTTTTACCAGTACCATTTGGGGCATAGACGACTGCAATGCCCTGATCTGAAAATTTAATCGAATTATTTGATTGCATAGTCTCGAATGAAGGGTTTAATATTGTGCTTTTTTTTAACTTATTTATTATTATCTGCTTCCCCATCGCATACCTTTCTGCCGGCTAAATTTTTGCCAACACATCAAGCTTCTTACCATCTAAATCTGTTTGGATTTTATCATAATTAAATTTTACCCCATCATCCAAATCTATTGCTGTTCGGGCTAATGCAAGATGTGCTATCTTCTCATCGTATTCCTTAGTTTCCTTAAGCTGTTTGATTAGTTTTTCTTTTCGTTTTGTAGCTAAAGTCACTTCACGAGAATCCTTACTGTTTTCAATTGTTTCCTGCATCCTGGCTATTTCGTTTTCATAAATTTGTTGCATTCTATGTAGATAATCTATTCGCAGATTGCCTATAGTGTTTTCATCATAGCGGTGCATATATACCAAAGCCTTGAACCCATTTTCTTTTCCACTGTCAAATAACCAATAGATAGGCCTCTTTTGATAAACCTTGCAATGATCTTTGAAAAAATCCTTAACGAAATAATTCCTTATTATCTCACGAGAACTATTTCCATTGTTACCTAGCGCGTTTGAAATAAAATCAAGATTCTCTTCAAAAGTTTCTTCTCCATATACCTTCTTTACAAATAAAATAAATAACCCAACAATATCGTCCTCAAAATACTCTTCGTCAGTTATTGGTAGGATATTATCTTTATCTGGGGTAAAAGTACTGTATTTATTCTCATCCCATGAACCGCCAGCATATGCAATACAATCCACATCAACACTATATCTTCCAAATATACATCCTATGACATATGAAACAAAACTACGAACATCACGACCGAGATCTGCTTTTTGTATTGTAATATCTTTTTCTTCAACTTCTTGTTTTAATTCTTCCTGTAATCCATAAGTATTTATAAAATTATGATTTAGAGATTCTTCATTGTCTCTAAGTTTATTAAACAAGTCTGATCTAAACAATTCCCAATTCTTGTATGACTCTGATAGTGTGCTAATATTTTGTAGAAATGGATGCTTCACAAAGTCCCATGAAGTTTCAAATGAATCCCAATCGATCTTCGAGATCATAATTCCTTGATTAGCCAAATTTTCTACTTCTTCAATATTTTTATTCAACACAGGGATTCCAGCAATATCGCCTGGTTGATAATTGATAGTTGCGTTACTTATATCCAAATAATACTGAGCAACTTTTCCATTCAGCAAGGCTAGAATATAAAGTCTATTATTATGAACAAATATACTTGAACCTCCTGAATCAAACAAAGCGCCCCCATTTACACTTCTGCAAGAAAACTTTCCTGAGGACACAGCAGACCAAGTTATCAACTCCTGAAAATATAGACTTTCACTTCGTACACTTGCTGCCTTTAACCCATTCTCTTTGATATTGTTTTTTATCTCTAATCCATTGTTCTCCCAATTTACAAGATATTCATTATATCCGTACCATCTTTTATATCCCCCACCCTTGCAATATGGAAACCATTTTTTATTTGATTTTTCAGCTTCAACTGCACTTGTAGCCAAAAAATTAACTTTATTTATCGCGACCTCATACCACAAGCGCAGAAATCTATTATTATCACCTGTCGTCATGCCAGTTTTTGGAGAAGCTATCGTACCAAGCAGTTTCCCATTCTCATATGCCGAAATAACATTATCACTCACCCAGTAAGCAATGGGCGAATCTGGGATTTTCGAGAAATTTTCTTGAGATGCAATATAGCGCTTATCTCCTGAAATAAATATTTCTTCTTTACCTGTCTGCGTTGTTGGCTCAATCAATCGTACATATAATCCTCTATATGCAGGGACATAACTTTTGCTCATAACGAAACTAGTTGTCTGTACAACTTCACCGCCTATTTCTTCAAACGCTCTTGCTCCAAGATGTGTCATATTTACAGTATCAATTTGAAGCAGCTTAGCTCTTAGTTTTCCATAAGAGGATAGAAACATCCAAGAGTGTTGTGTGATCATGGCTTGATATCTGTTAAGCTTTGTCATCTGAGTACATTTTTCGATAAATACAGCAAATAAGTCAGATTTGCTATCTGGATAATTTTTCTTAGCATAATCTGATAAGTTAACGCTCATACCACTGCTGCCCATGTATGGTGGATTAGTAACAACCACATCGTACTTTCTAAACATAACTTCACCAATGTAGACTAATTCTTCTAGTTGTTCTTTTGTCAGTTCAATCCCTATCGTATCCACTGACATCTGCCCACTCGCATCCACATTTTTAGCAAACTCTTGAAGTAACTTCCAATCATAGTTATCTACATTTAAAATAGATCCGTATTCTTTGGCATCGATAAAAGTATCCAGCAAGCCTTCAATCTGAAGTATAGCTGCGTTTCTCTCTAATCCACTCATTCCAGTGCCAAAGTACTTTAGCTGATCTCGATTAACATCATTACTATCTTGAATGGCATAAACATGACACGTAATTTGCTCATTTAGAATCTTTTTATTGTATTGCCTTGCTTTCATCATCACTGCAAAATATGCAAGCTGGTAAGCTCGATTATCAATATCCAACCCATAGAGGTTTTTTTCAACGATACTCTTCGCAGCATCCTGTTGGCTATAGCCATAACTTTCATAAATCTTCATCAGTACATCAAACGCATACACCAAAATATGACCACTGCCCATGGCTGGATCAATGACCTTGATATCCTCAGGCTCGATGGTCTTATACTCTTCACGAATCTTATTAAGCTGCTTTTGAACATCCTCTTCCTGTTCGGCTTCGTCCAAAAAGTATTTCCAGTTTGACTTCAGTTCATCATTAGGGTGACCTTCCAGCCATAACCGTCCTAGGCTGTTCTCAACCATATAACGGACGATCCAGTCTGGTGTAAAAAGCTGTGTTGCCGAAGGAACCCGTTCCTTCGTGATCTTGACATTTTTCTTAAGTAAAGCAAAGGTTTCATCCTTTGGTTCAGTATTATAGTATTGATACAGCCATCCAATGATTTCTACCTGGCCTTCTTTCGAAACATTAAAATCATCTTCAGGAATGTCATTGACAAGGTGGTAGACTACCCCATCCTTATCCGTAAAAGTAACATTTAGAAGGAGTTCAGTATAGTCAGTGGTCTTTTCAAACAGTCCTGGTAAGTTTTCATTTAGTGCATTGCACTGCTTAATAAAAAGCATACGAAACAGTTCATCCAGCTTATTCTCTTGTTTTAACTGTATGATTCGATCTTTTTCAAAAGCGGTATAATCTAAATCTGCTTCCATCGGATGCGTCACTAAGTCCGGTTCTGCCTTGTTGCTGCTTTCAGACGAAAGAACACGAACTCCTGTTGGAAGATAATCATTCACTTCCATGAAACGCACTGCAATCAGCCGGTTAAACCAGGTATAGGCTACCTCTTCAATAACATTTTTATACGCTGTAAAGTAATCACTTTGAATAGAATTACGCTGAATCTCTTCAACCAGCTTCCTACGCTGCTTTATCTCATTTCCCGTAATGGCGTAGGGTTCCTTGGTTCCGATATCAAAAAACTGTACAGATTGAGTCGACTGTGGCAGCGGATTTTTGATTTCTTTTTCAGTGATGCCAAGAAGCCCTGCTTTATAGGTAATATCTGCTATGAGCTTATTTCTTGCCCAAATAGCAAAGTTCTTAATTGCGGTTTTATTCACGATTTGCCTCCCTTAAAGCTCTATGCTTATGATGGTGTCAGGATCCAATTCTTTCAATATCTGCTCTCTCAATGCAGAAAGGTATTGATCCAGGTCTTTAGCAAATTCAATTTGCCAAGATGAGCTTAAGCTGACAGATTTAATACTGATGCTCTTTCTTTTCTTAGGTAGCTTTTTCGGATCAGAACCCTCAACAACTTCTGGATCTGTTTTTTCAGGGATTTCTTCATCTTTCTTGGCCATCTCATTAAGCAGTCTCACTTTCAGTGCATCTGCCTCAACTTTTATATTTTGTAGCGTTGCTACGTTTTCGCATGTGTTTGCTTTCGCCCAAATCTCCTTGAAGAGTTTAGCAAATCGGCCTTGAAGTTCATCCTTATAGGATTTTGTGTCAAGAACTTCATTTACCCTGTTCTTTGCATCCTCTATGGCTGTAAGAGCAGGCCCTTCCATTTCAGTCAGAATCCTTGAATAGGCCTCTTCAAATTGCTTGAGAAGATTTGGCAATTTAGGTATATCACCATAAGGTACTTCTTTGTTCAAAATCGTCTTAATTTCTTTGACATATTCTTCAAGCTTTTCATCAACAATATAGGTTTTACTGTCCTCAAAAAGGTTCTTGAATTTGAGTGCTTTTTCAAAAATTCCTTTTTGTGCACCTGAGAAAAAGGCTTTGACAGGTTCATAATCTCTAGCAAACTGAAGATACTCGTCGTGCTCGGAATAGACTTTTTTATAGAATTCTGATGGTGATTGAACCTGAATAACTGAACGGAGTAAATTTTTTCCAGCATTTATCGTTTTTTTACCTGGAAGATGAAAACTATTTTGCATGCTCTCAAATTTTTCCAGCTCATTGATTTTACTGCTACTATAACTTTGGAATGACTGCATTACTGAATCATCATCCTTGTTGACACTAGAAAAACCAAATAGTTCCTTCATGACTTCTCGTACAGCTTTCTTCTCTTCAGCACCCGCCTGTATTCGCCTTTCTGTCAGAAGTTTTTCCACATAATCTTTTTTTGTGATGTATCGGATAATATCTTCTTGTGATTTATTTAGCAAGGTGATATTGGCCCCGTTTAGGGTCAAAGAGATATCACCGTTCTTAAATAGCTTAGCTATCAGCCATTCCACATCATCTTCTACGAAACCATAGGGTGCGCTCATAAATTTATCCATAATAATTTTCATGGACGTTTTCGTATGCATTGAGGAGTTGTGGTCAATAACAGCGAGCACATCATTCAGAGCATGCATATTTACTTCATTTGAATCCTCAAGCGTCAAAGACTGCTGGTTTGACACTTTAAACAATGCTCTGATATTTGCTTCATTCATCACAGCTTCTATATAGGGAAGCTTATGATAAACTGTAGAAACCAAACGTCCAAGAGCATCGTTGATCCTAGTAGAAACATCCTTGGCTTTAATCTCCGCTCTATCTCCATTGACATAAATATTAGCGTTTTTCATGGATTCCTGCAGAAAGAGCTTTGCGTTGCCATTTCTTTCTCGCATCTCAACGCGCTTTGCCTCTTTGATCTGCTCAAACTTGGCTAATTTATTTGAAGTAGTAAGCCTTAAATATTTTTCGATTTTCAGAGCACTTCTTAGCTCATTCAAAAAAGCATAGTCATTTGGCAATACCACTAGAACTTGGTTTTCCTGACCTGATTTCATCCTTAAAGTCGTTTCATCTTCACCGTAATCAGAACCTGGAGTCAAAACGCGAACGCCAATATCATGGTTTTGGTTTGATTTGTATGGTCGATCATCAACAATCTGGTTGAATGCGAAGCTGTATCGTCCATTGAATGTTGGATACTTATATTTTTTATCACTAAAAATATCTTCGAAAATAAGTTCAGATGCCTTACTGATTACCTCAGCCATCTCGACATTCTGATTTTCTATTTCTCTGTTGATTTCCTGTTCTTCATCTGTTAGAAATACATACAATTCTCCGTTCTTCTGAACCAGCATCTGACGTACAAGAATTTTCAGTGCTTCTTCAACTTGCTTTTTCAAAGCAATGCGATCAGTATCAATATCGGAGATCATCAGACTAGTGATATTCTCAACGTTTGCTGAAACTTCCTTGACATATTTAATCATGAAAAGGGTTTTCAGGACATTGACATTAAAACACTCTTCCTCATGGTCCGGATTGATGTAGTTATTATCAGCTGCACGTGAGATTACCCCTTTATGGCTATGGTCCAGGAACTGATGAAGTGCATCATAAAAGACATTGAACGGAATTAAGGCACCATGTTCCTTATCCATTAGTTTCATGGCGGATTCCTTAAATAAGGCAATCATGGAACGCTCACCTTCAGACAAGTGTTTACCAGATGCGCCATGCGTTCTGATGGATGTCAGTACACTAGCCAATAAATTGAATTGGTATGGGACAAATGGATAGACCAATGCAAAGTCATTCTCATCTGTATATAACTTCTTCTCGACACCGTCATTAAAAACAATCAGATTTTTGATGATAGTAGATTTTTGCTCATACAAAATACTCAAAGTCTCTTCAGCAGTTGTTGTTTTATCAAGTATTCTCTTCTTGATGACCTCATCTACATTTGCAGATGACAAGGAAAGACGCGTGTCAAAACGTCCCTGAATCTTTGAGAAATCATTTCCTTTTGTTTTTGTAACCGTGTCGATATCCTGCTGA